>Ga0116202_10000655_pt1 | contig 19372 bp, 16 predicted proteins | sample LakKivw325mmetaG_FD_94479 | JGI IMG/M metagenome (GOLD analysis project Ga0116202, IMG submission 94479) | Anoxic lake water microbial communities from Lake Kivu, Rwanda to study Microbial Dark Matter (Phase II) - Lake Kivu water 325m metaG | ecosystem: Environmental > Aquatic > Freshwater >... | reverse complement strand
CGACCGGTACTGTCAACAGGAGGGGATCAAACATATCCTCGGAGGAATCGGCAAGCCTACGACGCAGGGGAAGATTGAGCGTTGGTTTCGAACCTACGACCAGGAACATGACAGGTTTCCTCTCCACAGGAAATTCATCCACTACTACAACTGGGAGCGCCCACACATGGCGTTAAACTATTCAACTCCAGCCGAAGTCTATTTTGGAGATGTGCAAGATGTCCTGTGATAACACAGTAGCCGAAGTCACACAGCATAAGCATTAAAGCGCGAAACTGGGCATACGGACTTAGCAGCAGAATCCTGAAAGTGATAAAATGAAACCTAGCGGCTCAGATACGAGCGCAATCGTGGAGATGTTGCAGAAGGCACCCCTCTGGTCCGGTCTCACCGAGAAGGAGCTGAAGGTCATTGCACGCTCATTCAAGGAGCTCAAGTATGAGAGCGGCGACATCATCGTGCAAAAAGGGGAATCAGGCGTTGGCTTCTATCTCATAGCGGACGGCACAGTGGAGGTTCGATCAGACGGACAAGTCCTGTCCAAACTCGGACCCGGCCAGTTCTTCGGCGAGATGTCAATCTTGGACAATCAGCCCAGGTCAGCAGATGTTGTGGCACTTGAACCGTCAAGATGCCTCGCCTTGACTTCATGGAGCTTCAAGAGCATTGTGTCCAACCATCCGAAGATGGCGCTGAAGTTGCTGCAGGAATCCGTCCGTCGACTGAGCATGAATGCTCAGATACTCGGCCAGTAGCGAGGCTGTGAAGAACAATCCAACAGAGCAAGAATTGAAGCAATGACCGACCCAAGGTATCAGGAGCTTCTGGACAAGATCAGAGAAATGTTCAAGCCGGAGACGAAGTCAAGATAATCGGCGGACCCTCGGTGATTGATGCAAGTCTGGGGCGAAGCCGGTAGAGCGGACTCAAGTCGTAATGTCTCGAATGGTCGCGTCGTGAGAGGAGTTCCTTTGAGGTCGTCTCGACATGATAGGATTTCGCTTACAGAGGCTGACTCTGTTGCTGAGTCCCTCTGGCAAAGCGATGCGCTCGCATGGGACAGGTATTGGGTGCCAATCTTCTCACTTTTCGCAAAAGAACTGGCGCTCGTTTCCTCGCCCTCGGCAGGCGATGTTATCCTTGATGTCGGGACCGGCTCCGGCTTAGCCGCTCGCGAGCTATGCAAGACAGCACCATCCGTGGGACTCGTCGTGGGAATTGATTCGTCTGAAGAGATGATACGACTTGCACGCAAAAGGACCGTCTCAGCGGGCTTGAGGAACGTGAAGTTTCTTAAGACGCTTACAGAGGAGTTACGCTTTCCAGACAGCTTCTTTGACGTCGTAATCTCCAACTGCGGCATCAACGTTGCACACTTCCCTCAATGCATCAAGGAAATCTCAAGAGTCCTTCGACCAGGCGGCGTCTTCGTGTTCAATGACTGGAACCTCACCGATGTCAAACCGCACAGGATCTTCGGAGAAATCCTAGGAAGATATAGCACCGCAACACCATCTCCGCAACTGGCTCGCGAAAGAGCAGCGCTCGTTGCGGATTTTGTCGAGGCAAATGTGCAACTCCACATTCTCCTAGAGGCTGGGTTCAAGAAGGCGTCACTTGTCAAGCGCAGGCACCGAGTGCGTCTGAACAGCATAGAAGACTTCCTGAGACTCCGTCTCTGCCGGTCGACGATTCGTAGAGAGATGTCCGAGATGACTGCCTCAAATCGGAGAATGTTTCTCCGCGACCTCCGGTCTGCCTTGGAGCAGTTCGTGCACGACGATGCGTTCATCTTCGACTGGCCCGTATTCTACATTCGGGCAGTCAAACCTCGCTGACGGAACCTAAGTGTGTGCACACCAGAGTAACCATCGTCCAGAGTGATTCTTGAGCGAGGGAACCCTCGCACGAGTCTCGCAAATTGAATCGCCACCCTCATCGTTCTGGGAATTCTGCCTTTGAATTACCACGCGTATCCCACGATACTCGGTTAGGGTACATCTATGACTTGGCCGTCAGTGGAGAAGATTGTTCTTGGAAAAATGCGGGTGACCTCGCGCTTCTGTTTGTGCGTGAGTCTTGGGCTGTGAACTAATACAAGATTTCTTGCTCTGGCCCTCTTTGCCGCCTTGGCGGCTTGAGTTGGAGTTGAGTGTCTGAGTCGCCTCGCCACCACCGCGTTAGTCTCTGCAGCTTCGTGAATGAGGTAGTCTGCGTTCCTTGCGATCTTGGACAGATCGATCTGTGTCGTGTCTCCGGTGTAGACTACCGTGGTGCCGTCAAGTTCGATCCTGTAGATCGTGTCCGGAGGCGAATGAGCGCCTCTTGCTTTCGTGCAAGTGAACGGAAGACCACGTAGGTCGGGTAGGAAATTGAGAATCTTGGAGAGATCTTCCCTGGGAAACAGTTTGTAGTAGAGGCTGTAGACTAGACTCTTCAGGCCTTTGGGTCCATAGATCTCCAAGGTGCCCTTGTCCTTGTAGAGGAGACACTCCGTAAGAAACACAAGACCAACCACATGGTCACCATGCTTGTGGCTGATCAGGGCATAGTCCAAGTCATTCGGGGAGTACCCATTTGAGCGGAGGGCGTACACGATTTGCGGAGGGCAGTCCAGCAGTATCCGTTTGCTGCCATCAATTAGGATACTTGTGGAGGCGCGACCGTCGGAGCAGAAAGAATCACCAGTCCCAAGCAACACGAGCCTCATCGAAGTCCCGCCTCCGAACCTCTGTATCCTGTCCGACGATCTAGTAATGCGCGGATAAGGGTTGCTCGCCGATAGCGTTCACGTCGTTGTGTGCACGGCATTGCTGCTACGTGTTCGATCTATCGAATGCTCGTCCGCTCGCGTTGAAAGTGTACTTGTCTTCAGAATTAGCTCGGCAGCCTAGTCACTTTGGGCGAACGCTCAGAGAATCTGATGAAGATTGAATTGCTGGTGACCTCGATTTTTGGCTCAATTCCGAGAGTTTCACGTGTTACTGTCTCGTAAACCCGCTTCAGCTGATTAGAGTATTTCATGCCGAAGTCATGTTCAAGGGTGATAGTGTAGTTGCCGTCCCTCTCGTCAATCTCGCATCGAGTAGTCCCAACATACTTGGATAGCCTCTCACAGAAGGCGCAGACGGTCGCTGGGTCGACGCGCTTGTACCAGAAGCGAATCATCTCAAGGAATGTGGACGGCGCCTCTTCAGCGGCAGTCAGGTAGGTTCTTTCGTCCATTGCTTCGATCATGCGCTTGAAATTGGAGCGTGGGACCGTGACGAAACCGAACTTCTGCGTATAACGATCCCACTCCGCATACTTGGTTAGGATCGACACGACCAAGGCGCTTACGGTTCTGTTTTCCATCCTCGCATCTTTTTGGAGAAGCTCGTTGACCTGGGTTGGTATCCTTACGCCCCTAAGGACCGTCTGCGTCTTTCGATCGACCAAATTCATCCATAACTTACTGCACTGACCAACATTGTAACACTTGCGGTTCGTTTCTACCAGTCTCGTTCCCCGAAATCGTGATTCCCAATGACGATGCAAGAGAATGGAACATTGCCCGTTCATTCGCTCAATGCACGGTCAGTGTTACGTAATCGGCGGACGAACTCCTGCAGCATTTTGACTGCGATCCTAGGTCGCTCCGATACGAGCGATTTGAAGGACCAAGCGGAAAGAACCAAGACTCGTGATGGTTCAACCGCTACAACGTCAGCCGATCTAGGCTGAGCGTCCACGACCGACATTTCCCCAAAGAATTGCCCGGGACCGAGTCTTGAGAGGGTATTTCCATCTGATCTAATTTCTACAGCGCCATCCAAGACAAGGTAGAACCCGGCTCCTTCTTCTCCCTTCTTGACGATAGTGTCTCCGCTCTCAAACTTGTGCTGTTTAGCCACTTTTACAATTGCCTTGAAATCTTGCTTGCCTATCCCAGACCATAGAGGCGACCTCTCAAGCATATCGATAACGGCGTCATTTTCCGAGCGCAAGAGTTTCATCTTTCGAACCCCACGAACTTCAAGCCTACTCGTCCTTAATGTTTGTGTCCACCTGGTAGAAGAATGAATGGATCTCGGAACGCATTCTCGTCTTTCACACTTCCGATGCTTCTTTTCGTCTCCGCTTCAGAAGTGAAATTGGCATTGCGATGAAACCTACGGCCATCAACGCGAAGTATGCAACCGACGCAAGGTCAACGACAAGGTAGGGGCTTCTTGCCTGCAAGATTCTCCCGAGGGCGCTGAGCACGTCTGATGCCATGTACTGGAATATGATATAGGTCTGGTAGGCAAGGAACAGGGCAAATGCAATAGAAATCACTGCAAAGCAAGCTAGGAATGCTTTCTTCCTCGGTTCAAACTTCTCCTCATCGGGTCCCTTGTTTCCAAGGATTTCCGATCTTAGACAATCGAAAGCCTCCTTTCTCAGGTTTGGTATATCCGCGAAGTCCATTACTGCATAGTATCCGTCAGTCTCTATTAGAGGGACTAAGTTCCATAGCGTCCAATAGAAGCAGAAGAAGCCCATCATCTTGACGATCTGACTAGGCCAGATCAAGTTGGAGAGAATCAAGAGCGAACCTGCAAGCAGCGTGGATAGTGGCCCCGCAAGTGAAACCATCATCCTCATCTTCCTCGGAAGAACCCACGTGTCGCTGGTATCCACATAGAACATTGGGCCGAAATAGTACAAACCCGTACCAACCTCCCCCGGCATCACATCCCACAATCCTCCATAGTATGCCAACGTAGCCCCGTGCGCGATTTCGTGAACAACCAGGACAGGGAAAAGAAGCAGATAGTAGTAGAACATGCCCACAATTGACGAGCCTAGGATCTCGAAACTCGCCCTGCTGAAGAGAATCGACATGAAATCAGATGCAAGAAGTACCGCACCTACAGCAATCAGAATCAGAGTAACCCACAGCCCAACACCTTGCACGAATACTCTTACGAGCCTCCTGAAGCCTAGGAAGAATTGAGAGTTTTCCCAGGCGATGGTTAAATCCAACTCGAACGCTGAAACGAATTTCAGACGCCTCGACGAAACAACCTGAGGCTCTGTTCCGGCCAAGAGGCCTTCGTCGCCAAGGAAGGAGATTGCATCACGGACGATCTCGTAAGATGTCTCGAACTTGTCCTTAGTCTCGTCTACTATTTGGCCGACCGTATGTTCGCCGTCAAGCAGCCACCAAATACTGACCGTGTTGAAGTCGACATTGTACTCTTCGCCCGTAGACTTACTCTTGAGAACGTACGGCACGCCGCTGGCGGGATCTCCTCCCATCAGCGAGGCATGAGAGGATCGCAAAGGTTTGTAGTTTCCGTCATCCTGTACTCGATGCAGTATGTCCTCTCTCGAGCCTGGCAGGTCAGAAGACATTCTTCCAAACCCCTTGCTGTTCGGATGCCTCTCGTGATATGAAACTGTCGCTGCGTTAATAGTACTTGCTAGTTTGAATCAGATCTCGGGGATTAGCGGTCACAAGAGAAAACTAGATCAAAAACCGAGGGTTGGGCTCGCTCCGCTAATTCCGGAGGGCCCAGGCTCCTTCTGCACAGCTCCGTCGCACCACATCGCACAATCAATGTCGGACCCCAAGCCACGCCAGCTACGAGTATCCGACTTGCATTGCCTAATGGGGGTGCAGCAACACGGTCTTACTCTTTCGTTTGTGTAATTTCGACATCTTTGGCTTAGCCAAGCATTTTCACCTCGACACATATCATAGGTCGTCTGAGCAGATATAAGATACGTTCACGTCGTTGCCGTAGGTGTTACGATGTTAGACAACGTGAAAAACTGAAAAAAGAATAGAAACGAAGTATCAGCGAGCGACACGAGCAGCGTGAAAATGTGTGTGCATCTCTCGTGGTGCGACGACGGCTTCTATTTCGTTAGGCCCAGCTGTCTTCTGATCTTCTCTATCAGTTCTAGGTATCGGCGGTCCGCTCTTGCCTTGGCGAGGAGGCGCGAGTACATCAGCGTTGAAGGAATTAATGCGTGGGTTTCGGTGGCCTTGTTCATGTAGTCGAAGAATGAGTCGAGGTCTCCGAGTGCGTGGTAGATGTACCCGATGTAGTTGAAGCCGAGCGGCCCTATCTTGGCGTCCTCAATCTTCTTGACGGCGAGTAGCGCCTTCTCCCTGTCGCCTTCCAAGGCCGCGATGACGCCTCCCATCCAGATGACCCGAGGACGGATGGGCTCAAGCTTCTCGGCCTTCAGATGGAACTCCTTAGCCTTCTCGAGGTCCCCTTCTCTGCTCTCCGCTCATCATCTGCTCCCTCTACACCTCCACAGTCGGCACGAGTCAGCGCACTCCGGACACGGAGATCGTGAGTCTCCGGAGGCTAGACCTAACCATATAGGATCTGAGACACACTCGGAATTCTGTAATCGGAGGGGAGACATTGCTATATGGGATATGCCAACGTCGGGTCACCAGATTCATCTTAGCCTCTAGACTTACATCAACCATCGAGGATCCGCCGATTAACTTGACTTCGTCTCCGTCTCGAATGTTTCTCTGAGCTTGTCCAAGAGCTTCTGATATCTCGGGTCGGTTCTGCCCTGGGCAAAGAGCGGACAGTACATCGGGTATATGTATTGAAGCAGGTGTTGGTCTGCAGCCCTGTCCATGTATGTGAAGTAGGAATCGAGGTCGCCTAGCGCGTAGTGGATGAATCCGATGCCGTTGAGGTCTAGGGAACCACTCCACTTTTCCTCGATCTTCCTGATGGCCTCGAGAGCCGTGTTTCTGTCCCCCGTCTGTGCTGCAATGAATCCCCTCATCCAGGGCACCCAGGAGTTGGTGGGCTCCAGCTTCTCAGCCATCGAGAAGTACTCCTTCGCCTTCTCGTGGTTGCCTTTGAACATGTAGTACTCGGTCATGTCCCTGTAGGTTCCAGCCGGAGCAAGCTGGGCTGTCTTCTCCCAGAACTGAAGGGCTTCGCTCTCTCTTCCCATGTAGAAATACAACAGTCCGAGCCTTTCGACATATCGTGGCCTGACGGGGTCCAAATGGTAGGCGGCCTCGGCGGCTCTGATTCCTTCGTCTCGGTGTCCCTTGAGCGAAGCTACGTTGGACAGAACGTAGTACGCTTCCGGGATGCTGGGGTTCAACTCGATTGCCCGCCTAGCTTCGGTTTCGCTAGCCACTATATTGTCTTCAAGAAAGTCGATAAGCGCAAGCATCGCGTGGGCCTCGGCAAGTTCTGGGTCCAATTGGAGCGCCTTCTTCACTGAAAGCTCCGCCTTTGGAACCGACTGCTCGTACGGGTCGTAACTATCGTTTGCTAGAGAAATGAAGCAGTCAGCGAGTCCGGAGTAGGCCTTCGCAAAGGAGCGGTCCAGCTCCACCGCCCTCTCAAAGAGCCCCTTGGCCTGCCTAAGCGAAGGTTCGGTCATCTCTCGAGCCAGCTCCCTGCCCCGCAGGAAGTAGGTGTACGCCTCCGTGTTCTCAGTAGCCTTCTTCTCGATCACGCGCTTCTCCGAGTCCACGAGCCGAATCCTAAGCTCCCCAGCCGCCTTCTCAGCAATCTCTGACTGGATCGCGAAGACGTCCTCCAGCTGCCTATCGTAGTTCTGGGCCCAAAGGTGACCTTCGGTTGATGTGTCGATGAGCTGCGCCGTTATCCTCACCCTGTTGCCTGCCTTTCTGACGCTTCCTTCAATCAAGGTGCCGACGTTCAGTTCTTTTCCCACGTCCGAGGCACCTTTCTGGGATCCCTTGTACTTCATCACGGAGGTTCTTGCGATGACTGTCAGCTGTCTCACCCTCGAAAGTGATGTGATCAACTCTTCAGTCATTCCGTCAGCGAAGTATCCCTCTTCAGGGTCAGAACTCAGGTTCGCGAAAGGCAGGACCGCAATCCGCCTTTTGTCTAGCTGGACCGAAGGAGCAGGTACCTCAACACTCCAAGGCATCACTATCCTATAGACCTCCATCAGAGTGCTCACGTTCTTCAGTGCCTTGGCCCCCATGCTTACCATGGGCAAGGGAAACTTGTTCTGGACCTGGTCGTAGACCTGACGCGTCAGGCATACTCCACCGTCTTCCGCGAGCGGCTCTATTCTGGAAGCTACGTTGACCGCGTCACCGGAAATGTCGCCTTCAGACTCGACCACGTCGCCGAGATGAACGCCGACCCACGCCATTTCTTACCGATCTTGCTTCTCTCGCATACTTCGCGTTGATGACCGTAGGATATCTCACCTTACCTTTCTCGCTTCTAAGATGGAAACGACAAGAAACATCAGATGTATAGCATGGATTGCGACCACTTGCTACTGTGTTCCTGAGCGGTCATAGTGGAAATGGCGATAGCCGGAAACGCCATCGTGTCAACGTTGCGTATGCAAAGGCACAAGAAGGCATCCCTACTTCCTGATATGTGATATTTGGGAATCGGGGAATGGCATTGACGAAGTTCTCGTTTTCGAGCAAGCCTTGGCTTCAGCTGCTATCGCGAGAACAGATAGAAACGATTCATCTGAAGTCGCTGAAGATCTTGGAAGAAATTGGCGTGATGATACAAAGCGACACTGCATTGAAGCTGGTTGCTGATGCTGGAGCAGCTGTTGACTGGACAAAGAAGATCGCTCGTATCCCGCAGCATCTAGTGAAGGAGTCTCTGGTCAAGGCTCCGTCAACGATCAGATTGTACAGTCGCGACGGAAGACATGATCTGCTCCTCGAAGAGAATCGGGTCCACTACGATCCGGGCTCTGCAGCCCTCTACCTGCTTGACTCGCAAACCTCTGAAATCAGAAGACCTGTATCAAAGGATCTCGCGGATTTTGTGCGATTGACCGATGGGCTAGAGCACATACAGGCTCAGAGTACGGCGCTTGTAGTTTCAGATGTTCCCGCTACGATCGTTGACCGATATCGACTGTATATTGTGCTGAAGAACTCGCCGAAGACGATAGTCACAGGCACGTTCGGCATAGACGGTCTGTATGACATGAAGGACATGCTGGCAGCCGTCCGCGGAGACGAGGAAGAATTGGCACGAAAACCTATGGCCATATTCGATCTCTGTCCATCAGCTCCGCTGAAATGGGGAGATTTCATTGCTCAGAATCTAATAGATTGCGCCAAGTACGGGATTCCGGCAGAGATCCTCCCGATGCCGCAACTGGGCGCAACCGGCCCCGTAACGCTAGCTGGCTCGTTGGTTCAGTTGAATGCAGAGTTCCTTAGCGGTCTCGTCATGTCACAACTGGCCAAGCCTGGCGCGCCAGTGATCTACGGCGGGTCTCCTACAACCTTTGACATGCGCTATCTTACAGCACGTCTGGGCGCTATGGAAACCATCATGATGGGTTGCGCATATGCGCAAATCGGAAAATACTACGGCCTACCAACCCACATGTACCTAGGCTTGAGCGACGCCAAGATAGTTGATGCCCAATCCGGATTCGAATCTGGACTCGGCATAACCTTGGGCGCGCTGGCAGGAATCAACGTGATCTCTGGACCAGGAATGCTAGATTTCGAGAATTGCCAAAGCTTCGAGAAACTGGTGATGGATGACACCATTTGCGGAATGGCCTTGAGACTTATCAAGGGCGTTGACGTGAATGACCAAACTCTCGCTGTCGATCTCATCAGAAAGGTCGGCGTTGGAGGGCACTACTTAGCCCAGAAGCACACGATGGAATGGCTCAGCAAGGAAATCTTCAATCCCTCAGACTTGGTTGACAGACAGGAACTAAGTGCTTGGAAGAAGTTGGGATCAAAGGACACTGTCCAGAGAGCTCGCGATATAGCTCAAAGAATACTCAGAGAGCACAGACCCGAGCCGTTGTCAGGGGATATCGAGAAGAGTTTGAATGACGTAGCGAGAAGGATCATGAAGAAGCACGGTGTAGACAAACTGCCTCTCGGTCCGGCATGACGATCCGCATAGAACTGGAACGCTGTTTCAGCGCCAACTCGCCTAGTGGGGCAGTGCTGAACTGGCAAGTCGCTTGAGTATTTCCATCTTCTTCGCATCAAGTTCTTTCTCGATATCTCTTGGCAAGGGGTCAGGTTGGTGAGAGGCGAGGATTTCCTTCACGCGTTCTCTTGCGACTTGAGCCAAGTCTTTTGATCCTGAATTCTCCCATTGTGCGCGGGTTCGCTTGTCACACAGTTTCGGCAAATACCTGTCGCTGCTAATGTGATCGAGAGTGTGCCTTTCAGCCATGAAATGTCCACGTGCGGACGCTATCTTCTTGATCATTGAAGTGGCGAGAGTGTCTTCGTTGACATCCATTCCTCTGGCGATCCTCTTTGCCATTCCGAACATCTCGTCGTGGATTACGAGCATCTCGAATGACGCTGTGAAGTGATACTCGAGAGCTCCTGCAACCACGCGAATCCAATTCGCTCCAGCTAGCACGGTGGTTAGCATCGTTAAGGCGCTCTCGAAACCTGCTTGCACGTCCGGTATCTTCGAGTCGCTAACGCCGCCTGACATGGCTGATGGTAGGCCGTAGTACTTGGCCATCTCTGCCCCTCCAGCGCATCGTAGCGCCGTCTCCGGACAGCCGACGGCCGGTATGATGGTACGGAGATCGAGGTTTACCGGGATGCTACCATAAACAACTGGACTTCCCGGTTTGACAAGTTGAACAAGGACCAATCCAGCGAGTACGGTCGCGTTCGTCTGAAGCAGAGATCCAGCGAGAGTGTTGGGAGAGGTCGCTCCCGCGTTGTCCATAGGCTCTATCAGAATTGGAACGCCGTGTCTCACGAACTCGATCATATCGTCCGTCAAACCACTGTCATAGATCATGGGGCTTGAAGGGCAAATACTCGCGGTTCCCATGGGCTTCTTCGAGAGACCCTCCATTCCTCCAGTTACTGTTGCGGCCAACTCCAGATTGTGGATAGCTCCCAACTCTCCGCTACCACCAATGTACCCTTCCGTATCCCAGTGAGTAGTCTTGGACGTGTGCTTGTAGTGCAAAACGCTTCTCTCGATATGACGACATGACTCCGGAATATCGCTCGGAGCCACCATGTAGCTGCCACCGACGCTTATGTTGCTCAACGCATCAGTGACTTTGATCAGCGGGACGAGGTCGCTGGACAGTGCAGGCCGGCGTGCACCTGACCCCAAATCGAGAATGTATGGGTATTCTCCGCCGCATGTCATGTACTGATTGTTTCCGCCGATCTGCAGATCATGTTCCGGGTTCCGGGCGTAGAGCCGAAAGGTCGCAGGGCACTTTCGGAGAGCCTCCTTGACCAGACCTGCAGGGATTCTGACGTTTCCATTCCCGCTATTCACGGTCGCTCCGGCGCCGGCCAGGATCGTCTGGGCTTGCACAGAAAGGAAGGTTGCGCCTGCGTTCTCGAGAATGTCAAGACTGGCTGAGTGAATCGTTTCGGTCAAGTTGCGATCCAGGAATTCAAACTTCATTTTCTTCCACTGATCCTTCCCTCAGTACCTCAGTGCAAGAGGCACATTGGCAAATCCGGATGAACGATACTTTGAGAATTCCGTCCGAGCAGCTTCGAGCAGACTCGTATTGCTGAGGAGGTCAATGCCTGTCATCGCCATGATTTTAATGACTCCCACGAGGGCTTCGTGTCCTGTTCTTGAGGTCGCAGCTTCAGCAAACTCGACAGTATGTACGTCGAGCATTTCAGGGCCTATGGCTATCGCGGGACACACGCTAGGGACGACATGGCTAATGTTACCATAGTCGCTCGAGATATAAACGAGCGAGCGCGCCGTTTCCTCGGCGGACTTGAATGGTATCTCCAGTCGATCGAAGTTCTCCGAAACTTGCTGGATCAAGGTCATGTTCGGGATCGATTCTTCGAACAATGGGAAATCATGTTGGATCCTGACCTGGGCGCCGATGGATTGCGCAATGCCCTCGGCGCAAGCTTTCACTCGTCCGACGACTTCACTCAGGTTTCGTTGATCGGTCGACTTGATCCACAATCGAGCACTGGCTTTCTCGGGAATGACGCTGGGAACGGTTCCACCATGATCAATCGTGTAACCGTACACGATATCGTTTCTGAATCCGTGTCGAAGCCCATTGAGCGCAGCTAGAGTCAGCACCAAACCGTCAAGTGCGTTGACTCCTCTGTGAGGTGCCGAGTAGTGTGCCGCCTTGCCAGTAAACTCGACAGTCAGGCTGTCCAATGCAACCGTCGGCATCCAAGGTGACGTGTAGTTCCAAGGATGATTCATTATTGCTGCATCAACATCCTTGAAGAAACCCGCCTTTATGATCGGAATCTTGCCTCCGCTTCCTTCCTCATCAGGTGTCCCGAGGACCGTGATCTTGCCGTTCCACTTCTTGGAAAGCCTTCCCAGAATGATCGCAGAGAAGATCGCTGAAGTCCCGATGATGTTGTGGCCACAGGCGTGACCTATCTGAGGAAGGGCATCATACTCCGCCAAATACGCTAGATGAGGTCCGCCGTGGCCACTACTCAAGGTGGCTCTGAACGCGGTCGGCATACCTGCAATTCCTGTCTCAACCGTGAAACCATGTTTCTGCAGTTCTGAGGAAAGAAGCTCGGATGCTTTGTACTCCTTCAGCCCCAGCTCCGGGTTGGAGTGAATGGTTTCGCTGACCTCAGTGATTCTCGTCATGAGAGATTCAGTTTCGTCGATGACGAGATCTTTCAGGCTATTGAGCTTAGGCAAGACGACTCTGTCAATAGCGGCTTTCCGCTTGGATATAAGAGAGCCCACTTTCCGGCGATTGAAGATCAGGGCGTGATTTGCGGATACGATTGTGGATAAGCTTCCAACGGGCGTTGTATCGGCAAATCAGGTAGCAGCAGAAAAGCGGAAGGCCTCGATCTTCATAACTACAAGGGGCCAGCCTATAGTTCAGTCAGTTGCAGGACGTTGAGAGACAATGCCTGTCGCTGAGGGAGCGGTGCACATTGGGTATTGATTTGGCGATCAATAATGGTCTCGTGATAGACGGGACCGGAAATCCGTGGTATCGAGCCAGTATCGGAATCAAGGACGGGAAGGTTGAATGCATCACGCGATCGGAGATAGGAGACGCGAAACAGGCGATAGAAGCGAGGAAACTTGCGGTCTGTCCCGGGTTCGTTGACATACATTCGCACTCAGACTTCGCGCTTCTAGCGAAATCCGACGCGCAAAGCAAGATCAGGCAAGGAGTAACCACAGAGGTCGTAGGGAACTGTGGAGTCTCAGCTGCGCCTCTAGGGGGAGAAGCGATCCGTGATGCGGAGGCAAGCGCCCAGCAATATGGTCTGAGAGTTACTTGGTCGAGCCTAGGGGAGTACCTCAGTAGGCTCGAGCGCCAAGGAGCGGTCCTGAATGTGGCCTGCCTGGTCGGGAATGGCACTATCAGAGCTTCGGTGATGGGTTTTGAGAATCGAGTCCCCTCTGGCCACGAAATGAAGCGGATGCAGGAACTTCTCGCGCAATGCATGCGAGAAGGAGCGTTTGGGGTCTCGTCGGGTCTACTATACCCTCCCAGCTGCTACGCGAAACCTGACGAGTTGTGCAGACTTGCCCTCACGGCCGCTTCGTTTGGCGGAATCTACACGACCCACATCAGAGACGAGAGCGATGGGCTGGAAGAAGCGGTCAACGAGGCCCTAGCCATAGGCCAGAAAGGAGTCACGGTACAACTCTCGCATCACAAGGCCTGCGGCAAGAGAAACTGGGGCAAAGTAAGGCGAACCCTAAGAAACATCGCAAGGGCGAGAGCGAGGGGAATCGACGCAACTGTCGATGTCTACCCCTACACGGCCTATAGCACGTGGCTTTCCGCAGCGATACCACCTTGGGCCTGTGAAGGAGGCGATCACCGACTAATCGAGCGGCTCAAGAGCAAGGCGGTTCGTGCGAAGCTCAAACGACAGATGCGAGCAGGCCTTCCCAAGTGGGAGAGCATGACAAAGGGAGCTTCGTGGGACAAGTTCATGATATCGAGCTTCCCACAGAAACCCACGCTCGTCGGAAAAACAATTCAACAGATCGCAGGAGCAAGGAAACGCGACCCCTTCGAAGTCGTCTTTGACATGCTGATCGAGGGAGAAGCAACCGTCGAGGTTGTAGTCGAAGATATGAACGAACGAGACGTGAGGCTTGTCTTAGAGAGCCCTCTTTCGATGATTGGATCCGACGGCGAGTCTCTGTCCACGAAAGGTCGCCTAGGAAAGGGGAGACCTCACCCCAGAAGTTTCGGGACCTTCCCTAGAGTTTTGGACCGATACGTCAGACAGACTCACCTGCTAACCTTGGAGAATGCCATCAGGAAGATGACATCTTTCCCCGCCAATAGAATAGGGCTGACGGACCGCGGCGTGATTCGGAAAGGATTGACCGCGGACATCGTCATATTTGATCCTGCAAGAGTTGCTGACACAGCCACCTACCTCAGGCCCAAAGCATTTCCAGCAGGCATAGAATACGTCATAGTAAATGGCATCACAACAGTCGCCAGGGGCAAGTTCTTGGGAAGGCTATACGGACACGCTTTGAGGCATGACGCACCGGGTCTCTAGGCTTCGAGAGGATGGAGAGACACACATGCGCAGGTCTGTCGCGGTTGATTTCGTGAAGGGACACATGGGTGGGAACGAGATAGTTCTGCTGCACGAGAGCCAGATTCCCAAGCGAGGCCGTCTCAAAATCGTTCTCTCCATACTTGATCCGCCAAGCGTTCGCGGGGACCAAGCCGTGCTCCTCGATAGACCTAGGTGTGGCGGAGACATCAGGTGACCGTCGTTGACAGAGCGTCTAGGGATTTCCTCACAGCATGCGGAGGCATGGCGCAAGTCCTCTGCAAGGCCGTGCGTGAGACGGGGCTTGGGGAGCACTATCGAGTTCGTTTGCCCCGGAAACAGTTGGCCATAGAGACGGATTCCGGAACTGTGCGGGTCTCTGTCGGGGGAACGAGACGAAGGCCGGTTCTCCTAACTGACATGACAAGCTTCGTCAAAGAGTGCTACAGGGTCGGCGTTTCAACCATCCAAGTGGCCGGAGTCGAAGCCACCAAGGTCGGGAGATTCCTTGTGGCCGATGCCGAGAAGATCCACGAGAAATATCCGGATGCGGACTTCAATACGATGAATCGTAACGCAGTAGATATTCTGATGGAAATGCAGGCTGACTATGACAGGCAGCATTTCTCAGATGCTCGGAATGCGGACTACTCTCTGCACAGAATGTATCCAGATGACCCAACTCGTGGGCGCGTGCTTTTTCCTCACAACATAACTGGTGGTCACGTCGAACCGTGTTGCGGAAGTGGCAGCGTAGCCATCGCAATCTCTCTAGCGCACGCCAAGAGGCTGAGAGACGGAGTCTCCTCCCTTCGTTTCGACTGCGGGGGCACCCCTGTTCTCGGAGGCCCTGACACTACCAAAGTCAAGGCCACAATACTGGATAGCAGAATCTTGACAGCAGAATTCACCCACAGCCTCGTCGAAATAGTAAGCACAGGAAAGGTTTCGCTTAGGTCTGCTGAGTCGCACGAGCCATCGGGTAAGTCGTGAGTCTCTTAACCGTTTTTCGAATCTAGATGCTTCAAGCAGATGATTGCGCTCTGAAGCTGGATTCTTACGAGTTTCTCTATTGGAATCACCTGCGGCTCGGATTCTTGCAGGATCGCGTTGTTCAGTTGTACCAAGCGCGATCGAACGATCTCGTACAACTGGCCGAGTTTGTGGTTTCCCGTTCTCGCTTCGGCTTCCTTGAGAAGCCTTCCAACCATTCCCAGTACGGGCATCTGTGAGAATTTCTTCAGCACCGTCAGGTCAAACATCTCAGCGACCGTAGCTGGGCGTTCGAATGCTCCATCCTTGGAATATGCGTGTGTGGTTTGCTCGACTTGGTTCACCTGGTTGAGGAAATTGCCGACTGATCGATAGATTCTCAAATTCACCTCAAGCAGTCCTTCTGTTTCATCCAGCACGTGTTGCACGAGGTCGCGAGTGTCCGCCTCGGTCTTGAGGCCCTGCAAAACAATGTCACGTCGTTTTGTGTTTGTTGGAGTTGTGTCCATGATCTTTTCGTCATGGAAATATGGCAGTTCGCAGGTCAAAGAGAATCCATCGTACATTTGCTTGATGTACTCGTAACAGTCGGTTCCGTAGTTGATGCCGGTAGCCGGATCGGAGGCCAAAGTCTTCGATAGAAAATCGTACTCGTCGGTCACGCCATAGTCGTGGTATATGCCTTCATCTAGGTTTTTCAGGTAGGGCTCGTCTGGAGGTTCGCCTCTATGAAGAGGTAAGCCCTCTGACAGAGGGAGGTTCTTCAAATCTGCGTAGGCTGAAGGTAGCTCGTGGCTGAGGTAGTAGTAGACGCCACAGAAATCAGCGTTGTGTAGTATGTATGTGAACGCAGGTTTGAACTCGTCTACAACTTTCTTTATTGCTCGTGTTTCAGGGACAGGCGTGCTCCAATGGAGTGTCTTGTAGTCGATCGGGAACGTCCATTCTGCCTGCTCGTTCGGCGGAGGTCTGTAGTAATTCTCGGCGTACGTCAGTAGATCAAATGGGCCTCGGAACCACCCTTCATTGAGTCTGGCTCCATCAACATCTATCGCCTTCGCGAGAATGAACTTGTATCCAAGCTTTTTCCCGAGTTCAGCGCTGGCTGCGAGCCTCGACGCCAAGTACTCTATGGTCAGCGACCCAATGGGTTCGTTGGGATGAGTGAAGCCGTACATGAAAGCCGACTTGTCGCCTTCACCGATCACAAGTGCCGTAATCTCCCTGCCCTCAGAGGATTCACCTATCGTTCTCAACTCCACAGTGTCAGGATACTTCTCGGCGAGCCGGCGTGACGCTTCATCCAACTCGGCAACAGTCCTGAAACTGCTAAAGGGAGGGATTCCTTCAATTAGTTCGCGAACGGCCTTCGCGTCCAGAGTAACTCCAACCGTGGCCGATCCCCTCCGCGCTAAGGAGAATTCATACGGGGGTTATTCCCCCAAAAAAAAGGGGAAAGAGAGGAGCTAAGGTTCTTCTTTCTCGGCAGGCTCCTTCTTTCGTCTCCTCAACAGGATTGCCAGTGCTGCCACTGCGATAATCACCACAATGGCGATTCCAGCGGTGTAGGTGTCGATCCCTGGTGATGGTGTGGTAGTCTGTGTGGTCACCCCAGTCTCTGTCGTCGCTGCCGTGGTGCCAGCTGTTACTGGAACCAAGTCAGCTGCGTACTTCCACCAATACGCGTCCCAGCCTGGGTACTGTGACACGTCAGCCCACCCAGTGAATGTGTCCGTTCGATGCGCCACAAGGTTCGATGAGTATGCGAGCATCACGTAGGGCGACTGATCGTACAGGTACTTCTGCATCTCGACGATTGTACTCTGCCTCTCCTGCGAGTCGGCAGCGGTGTGTTGTTTCAAGTAGAGCGCATCATAGGTCGCGTCACTGTAGAAGCAGTCGCTCCATGCTCCGATCTGATCCGTCGTGAATACTGAGAGGGCGAAGTCTGGGTCACAGTCGAATCCCCAGCCCCACAAGTAAAGGTCCATGTCTCCGGCCAGATTGGCATCAATCATCTGGGCTGAGTCGACTACATGCAGCTTGAGGTCTATGCCGATCTCCTTGAACGAGTCGACGAGCAAGTTGCCGGCGCTGATCAACTCTGTGGCATCATTGGTGACGTGACAGTTCAGTGTGAATGGCTTGTTGGTCGTGGGGTCGATTCTGTAGGTATGGGTGGCGTCCCATTTCGTGTATCCCAGATCATCCAGCATCTGGTTTGCCTTGGCGATGTTGAAATCCAGCATCTCGTCAGAGGACGGTTCCCAGTGGTACGCTACCATCGAGGGTGGGAGCACGGACTCGGCACGCTCCGCTATCCCGTGGTATGCGAGGCTGATTATCTCGTCCTTGTTGACGGCATGTGCTAACGCCTGCCTGAACCTGTAGTCGAGCAACGCAGGGTTTCCTTTGGAAGACGGATCGGTCCACGTGTTGAAACCCAATTCGCTGACTGAACGGCTTGGCCACATTTCGACTTTAATGTTCTTCTCAGTCATCAGTTTCTCTACAGAGCCTGAGGGAGGTATGATCGCATCTACCTCCCCGGCGATAAGTGCTTGGACCATCGTGTCGGGATCGGCCAGATACTTGAAGATTAGATGATCAAACTTTGGTGGACCAAGGAAGTAGTCCTTGTTTGCATCGAGTTTGACGTACTCATTGATCTTGGAATCGACGTACTTGAACGGCCCCGTGCCTATCGGTGGTTTGTTCTCGAAGCTTGTAGCAGCCTCTTCTTTTGGCACGTTCTCCCAGATGTGTTTGGGTATGATCCAGAACCATGGTTGGCCGAAGTCCGCCAAGGGCGCGCTCATGTGAACTATAGCCGTGTAGGGATCAGGGGTCTCTGTGCTCACTATTGTACTCATGTAGCTTATGACCATGGATTGTTGCAAGGTCTCGTTGAAATTGGGATAATCAGTGCAGTAGTCCAACGTGAATTTGAAGTCCTCTGATGTGAAGGGAACTCCGTCGTGCCACTTTGCATTGTGTACGAAGTGGAATGTCCACGTCAGTCCGTCGGGCGAGACCGACCAACTCTCAGCCAAGTCAGGAACGGCCTCGTTCTTCGGACCTTCCATCTGTATACCCATGTCGTAGATCATGCTGAGCATGTATCCTGTTTCTGACATGACGAACGTCATAGGGTTGAAAGTGTCAGGGAATGTTGTGATGCCCAGCCTCAAGGTCGTCTCTTGCTGGGCGCTCACCAGCTGTGGGCCGCAAACTAGGCTCGTCGAAATTATTGCTATCAGTAGAGCTACCGGAACCTTCGCCAGAAAACCGAGCAGATGCCTTTTCTTCAAAGTTTGCTCACGGAATTGCTATTATATGTCCAATGCACTAAAGCCTTGCCGTCGAGGCCCAGTGTCGGTGCCAGCGACTCTAATCCAATTCTCTCTCGCTCTTGAGGAGCGGTGAGGGACATGGCGCGATCAAGAGCTACCTATCTGGCGAGAAAAGGCACATACGCGTTCATCACCGTAGTGATCGTTATCGTGTTCAACTTTCTGCTGTTCAGAGTGATGCCTGGCGATCCAGCCCGGATCTTGATACCACGAGGCCACAACGTGCCTCTATCGCTTATTGCTAGAATGAAGGAGTTCTATGGACTTGACAAGCCGCTGCCGACTCAACTTGTCTCCTATGTTCTCCAAACGCTCCAACTCAATCTCGGTTACTCATTCTACTACAAGGCCCCTGTTGCGGATGTCATTGCGGCTTGGCTGCCCAATACCCTCATCTTGGTCGGCATCTCTGAGGTCATCGCGATCCTGCTCGGATTTTCGACCGGTGCCATTGCAGGATGGAGGAGAGGCAAGAGATTCGACCTCTTCGCGACTAGTTTTGGCCTCACCACGTGGT
>Ga0116202_10000654_pt1 | contig 19393 bp, 20 predicted proteins | sample LakKivw325mmetaG_FD_94479 | JGI IMG/M metagenome (GOLD analysis project Ga0116202, IMG submission 94479) | Anoxic lake water microbial communities from Lake Kivu, Rwanda to study Microbial Dark Matter (Phase II) - Lake Kivu water 325m metaG | ecosystem: Environmental > Aquatic > Freshwater >... | reverse complement strand
TCTATAAACAGATTATGGTAGGAGTGTACGAGCGCGTGTTTGAGGTCGGTCCCGTCTTTCGCGCTGAAAAGCACAACACAGCACGGCACACCAATGAGTATGTCAGCCTGGATATAGAGATGGGATTCATCCGCGATCACACGGACGTAATGGCTATGCTCACTGCCGTGCTACGTCATATCTTCGCCCGCCTTACACAATCGTGCGTGCGAGAAATAGAGTTGCTAAAAATAACAGTGCCCAGCATTGGCGAGACAGTACCCTCTCTCCGCTTGCCGGACGCACAGGAACTCATTTTCGAGCGATATGGGGAAGATTGCCGTGGCGAACCGGATCTAGCGCCCCAGCACGAAGCCTGGCTCTGTCAATACGCCGAACAAGAATTTGGCTCAGAATTGCTGTTCGTCACCCACTATCCCACATCCAAACGCCCCTTTTACACTATGCCAGACGACGAGGAGCCAACACTGACCAAGGGCTTTGACCTGCTTTTCCGTGGCTGCGAGATCGTGACTGGAGGACAACGCATTCATCGCTATGAGCAACTGCTGAACAACGCCCGCCAGTGGGGGATCAATCCAGAGGATATTGCTGGCTACCTGCAAGCTTTCAAGTATGGAATGCCCCCACATGGTGGTTTCGCCATAGGGCTGGAACGGCTGCTAATGCAATTGGCAGGGCTGAGCAATCTACGGGAGGCTACGCTATTTCCCAGAGACCTGGACAGGTTGGCACCCTAGGAGCAGCAAGATTCAAGCAACAAGTATCACTTGTCGCGCGTCACTCTTCATCCACTACTCGCCACTCGCCCTAAGACCTTGCTGCTAGCAGGGCTTGTTGCTCTAGCTGCCGTACAAAGCCGATAGCCTTCGCTAACCTCTCACGCACCTGCGAGAGATTCCAAGCTTGGACAGCCGTAGGGCTGATCTCCAGGGTGAATATGCCGGTGTAGCCAGTGGTCAGCAATGCATGCACGAACTTGGTCAGCGGCAGGATGCCTTCCCCTGGCATCTGGTGGTGCTTGAAAAAATTGTAGAGTGGTGGCCAATCTGGGAAGATGCGTCGGTGCACCAGGTCACTGAAATGCACGTTGACTATACGCCCAACAAGAAGAGCATAGGCTTCCAGCAGTTCATAAGCCGAAGTGCCTGCGTGAGCTGTGTCGAACGTCAACGGCAGGTCATAGCGGTCAGCAAAGTTGCGCAGTCTATGCATATCGTGCAGTATATAAAGGGCATCTGACTCCCAGAAGATGCCGGAATTCTCTAGTGAAATCTGCACCCCTGGGTTTGAGCGTTCCCGTTGGCGTAGTAATGCGCCGACAAACTCAGTCCATTGAGCCTTTTCTGGTGTGGTGACCTTGGGCGTATGCAGTACGACTAGGTGGCAGTCCACCTGCTCTGCCAGCGAGACCAGACGTGGTAAGATGCGGGCTGCTTTGTGCTGACCAGGATAGGGAACAATGGGCGGATGCACACTGAGCACAGGGAGGCTATATTGCTGGCTTAACTGTCGCACATAAGCAGCGCCACGCAGAATGACCTCCGGACCAAGAACCAGCTCTACGCCTTCGAAACCCACCTCATGCGCCAGGGCAAAAGTGGTCCGTAGTGGTAAGTGGTACAGAGTACCAGTGGAGAAGCTGAGCCTCAACACGATGTTCCCTGCCTGGCCTGGTTGTCCCTCCGAGCCGCAGCCTTTTCACCCAAATAGAGTTTGTGGTCGTAGATATATCTCTCGACATCCGGTGGCACCTGATATTTGATGGACAGCCCATGCTGCACTCGTCGCTGCAGATCGGTCGAGGATATGGACAGTTCCGGCGTGTCAATCAACTCAAGCCTTTGCCGAAGACCGGGGAGAGCCGCTTCCAGTGCCGATAAGTCTACCTGGTAGCCAGCGCGCTCAGCGACCACAATGCGGCAGAGGGGCAGTAACTCTGCTGGTTTGTGCCAGGTCAAGATGCTGACCAAAGAATCCATGCCCATCACGAAATAGAACTCGACATCTGGCCCCAATTCGGCTTGCAACTGTCGCATGGTGTCCACTGTATACGATGGGCCAGGACGGTTTGCTTCAATGAGCGAGAGAGCAAAATAGGGATTATCAGCGATTGCCAGCTCTATCATACGCACGCGATGTTGGAACGCGGAATACGTTTTCTCTGGCTTATGCGGCGGCTGACGAGCCGGCACGAACAAGACCTTTTCTAGATGCAGATATACTCGTGCATCTTCGGCAATGACCAGATGCCCATAATGAATAGGGTCAAATGTACCTCCTAAGACGCCGATGCGTGTCACGTTATTGCCACTCCAATTCATAGTCACCGACAAACACGGTGTCTCCTGGCTGGACGCCTGCTTGCTGCAGTGCCTCAAAGACGCCCATGGCTTTCAGAATACGCTGAAATCGGGCCACAGCTTCGTGGTTGTTCCAGTCAGTCATAGCGGCTACCCGTTCTACACGCCGACCGTGAACGCGGAAATGATCGCCTTCCTTGACGATGTCAAAAGCCTCCGCTGCTGGACGGAAGACCCTGGCTTCTAAAGCAGAAACGGGTTCCACCGGTGTCGTCTCCAAAATTTCCACTACAGCATGCAAGAGTTCCCTGGTTCCCTGACCCGTCACGGCGGATATGGCGAGCACAGGAAGATGCCGTTCAAGCATAGCCGTCTGCACAGCGGGCCAAAGCTGCTGAGCCTGTGGCAGGTCCATCTTGTTCAAAGCCACGAGCTGGGGTTTGGCCGCAAGCTTGGGACTGAACAAGGCCAATTCGGCATTGATCGCTGCGAAATCCTGCACAGGGTCAGCCGAAGCCCCGTTCAAGAGGTGTATTAACACCCGTGTCCGCTCTATATGGCGCAAGAACTTGATGCCCAGACCAGCCCCAGCGTGCGAACCCTCGATCAAACCGGGGATGTCGGCCAGCACCAGGCTTTGCTGATCAACTGTTGCCACGCCCAGATTGGGGGTCAGAGTAGTGAATGGATAGTCGGCGATCTTGGGACGGGCCGCGCTCACAGCGGCCAGCAGTGTGGACTTGCCCGCGTTAGGCACGCCAATGATGCCGACATCGGCGATTAGTCTCAGTTCGAGCTTCAGCGAGCGAGTTTCGCCAGGCTCCCCCTTCTCGGCAATACGTGGCGACTGGTTCGTAGGCGAAGCGAAGGCGGCATTGCCTCTTCCGCCACGCCCGCCCTGCGCGACCATAACCATCTGCCCATTCTGAACTAGGTCGGCCAATAGCTCACCGGTCTTGACATCGCGCACCACTGTGCCTGGCGGCACATCAATAAACAGGTCTCCTCCTCGTTTCCCTTGCCTGTCTTTGCCCTGTCCAGCGCCACCCGACTGGGCCCGAAAGTGCCGTCGCCTTTGGAATTGAATCAAGGTGTTCAGATGCCGATTGGCCACGATGTACACGTCGCCTCCAGCCCCTCCATTGCCGCCATTGGGGCCGCCAAAAGGCACGTATTTCTCGCGGCGGAAGCTGACACAGCCATTACCGCCTTTGCCAGCGCGAACGTGAATTGTTGCTTCATCAAAAAAGTAAGGCTCTTCCATAATTCTAGCAGGTAGCTGGCAGCAGGTAGCAGTGAGTAGTATCTGTGTTGCTGCCTGCTTGTGAAGTTCCTGTACAGCACAGCATTATATCACGCCTGTCTGCCATACGCAATTTGCGTGGCGACTATTTTGTAGTCTACGGATGCACGCTTATAATGTGTCCAATTTGGGGTTCACTACATCTGCTCATAAGGAATCGTTCCGTCGCAGGGGATATGCAACCCGGACATCGGTATTTCCAAGGACTGGCATTGAGGCGCAATAAAATGGGCACAGATTCCCTGGCACAAGCTGTTGGCGAGTTGCTGCGGCAACGCCGTCTCACCCTGGCGGTAGCTGAATCGTGCACTGGAGGGTTGCTGGCCGCCCATATCACCAGCATTCCGGGCAGTTCAGATTATTTCACAGGAGGCGTAATCGCCTACTCCTATGGAACAAAGGAGCGTGTGCTCAACGTGCCGGCCAGCGTCCTGGAGCGCTACGGTGCGGTCAGCCCCGAGACAGCCATCGCCATGGCCCAAGGAGTGCGGCGTCTCCTGCGGGTAGACCTGGCTTTGGCCGTCACCGGCATTGCCGGGCCCACCGGAGGTACACCCGAAAAACCGGTCGGGCTCACGTACATCGCTCTCTCCTCATCGGAAGGGGAAAAGTGCCGCAGGTACGTCTGGGCAGGGGATCGTTGGGAGAACAGGGAACTGTCAGCCAGAGCAGCCCTGGAACTGCTACAAGAGCACCTGACCACGGAAAGCAACGAGCCTGGCGTGGCAGAACTGCTTCAGCCATGACGAGCGCCAGAGCGCTGTCGCGCCGCCTCGAACAACAGGACACTAGTAGCGACTGCGGCGTTGAGCGACTCGACCTCTTCACGCATTGGAATCATCACACCGTCAGTTGCTAACTTTTCAGCTTCTGCACTAGGCCCCTCGGCTTCGCCGCCGATCAACAGTGCGGTTGGCTGTCGCCAGTCAACCTCCCAATAAGGAGTGCCCTCTCTTGGCTTTGCCAAAAGCACGCGCAATCCCGCCAGGGTATTCTGAATAGTACGCCAGGCTTGGTTCACAAATAGATTCAGGCGAAAGTGCGACCCCATCGCTGCACGCACTACCTTGGGGCTATAGACATCCACCGTACCTCTGGTAGTGATCACTAATTCAACGCCAACGGCGAGCGCGGAACGCAGAACCGTCCCCATGTTACCGGGATCACGCAGACGGTCTATGACCAACACTAATGTTAAAGGACGAGGGATCGAGCACACGGCTATAGGAAGCACAGCCAAGATACCTGAGGGAGTAACGGTATCCGCCATGACAGCCATCACTGGCTCGCTTACAGCCTTGACCCTGGCACCTCGTTCCTCAGCCTGTGATAGAAGCACGCGAGCACGCGGCAAATCCACCACTGCTGGCGTATGAAAGAGAAAAGCGGGCTGAATGCCCGCCTTTATTGCTTCCTCGACTGTACGTAGACCCTCAGCGATGAAGACTTGCTCCTCAGATCGAGTGCGCCGCCGATGAAGAGAGCGAACGTATTTGACACTCTCATTGGCGGTACTGGTGATCACGCTTGAATTGTCTAGCAACTCGGTTCTTCACTCCAGAAACAGGGTTTCCCGGCTCCTAGGCAGCGGCGATTACAAGAATTACCCCTACGCTTCCTTGGCTATGGCTGCCAGACGAGCAAAAGCTGCATCGTCACTGACAGCGAGGTCGGCCAACATCTTGCGATCAATGTCCACGCCAGCCTTATTAAGACCAGCAATGAGTTGATGGTAGGTTGTACCACAGAGACGAGCAGCGGCGTTGATACGCACAATCCAGAGGCGCCGGAAATCGCGCTTGCGATTGCGGCGATCACGGTAGGCGTACCAGAGTGATTTCATGCGCGCCTCGTTAGCTCGCCGATACAGCAAGTGCTTGCTTCCCCTTTGACCCTTGGTGAACTTGAGTACTTTCTTGTGCCGTTGATGGGCTGGCACACCCCTCTTAACTCTAGACAATACAAAAACCCCCTTCTACTGAAGCACTCTATGGTGCTACTTTAGGTATGGTGCAAGTCGCTTGATACGGGCCTTCTCCCCTCTGGTTTCAAGCTCAATGTTGCGATCATAAAGACGCTGCACCCGCTTGGCCCTTTTGCGTCGCAGGTGGCTTCGATGTCCCTTGAGCCGCATAATTTTGCCCGTGCCTGTCACGCGAAACCGCTTGGCCGTGGCCTTGTGAGTCTTTAGCTTTGGCACCTAAGTACTTACCTCCTCTAACCGGGTGGGTTTCTCTCCCTATATCTCGTGCTGTTCCTTGGTGTCCAGTGCTTCCGTGGCCTCGGCCTGTTTGCTCTCATGCCGGCGGTCTGACGGCCTTGGTGCAAGAAGTACAAATACGCTACCTGCCCCCTCTTCGATAGTCGGCGCCTGCTCGACTACGGCCGCATCTGCAAGCCCCGTGACTACCCTTTCCAGCAAATCCTGACCAATCTCTGGATAGCTTCTCTCGCGTCCACGGAATCGCACCCGTAGCCGTACCTTAGCTCCGTCAGCAAGGAACTCACGAACGCGCCTAGTCTTGAAAGCGAGGTCATGTGCGCCGATCTTGGGATGCAAGCGAATCTCCTTGATGTCCACTGTCCGCTGGCTCTTGCGGGCTAATTTCTCCTTTTTGGTCCGCTCATAAAGAAATTTGCCATAATTCAGCAGGCGACACACTGGCGGCTTGGCTGCAGGAGCGACTTCAACTAGATCTACATCCTGTTCCTGGGCAATACGCAGGGCTTCGCGGATAGGGTAAACCCCCATCTGCTTGCCTGTTTCATCAACCAGACGCACCTCGCTGGCCGTGATAGCCTCGTTAATGCGATGTTCCCTACTGCTTATCTCGTTTTCACCTCACAACAAGTTGTTTCGGAGCTATTCGTCCCAGGCCGACACCATAACAGGGAAAGCTCCCACATGGTGGGCAATTTTACCATATTTATCGTTACTAGTCAAGTTCTGTTTGCGGGCGTCTCTTGACTTGCACCTGCCTTGGGGCTTATCGTGTCAGGCATAGGACGTCATGATCTGAACAGTCAGGTGTTTGCGCACTCGCAGCAGCCGTGATACAATCTAGATAATTGCTGCTATGCTTCGTCAGCATAGGAGAGAGGAGCAGAAGGATGAAGCAGTTCTATCTACCCACAAGGATCATCACTGGCTCGGGCTGCTTCTCTCAGATGGCAGAGATAGTCCGAGCATACGGGCAGAAGGCTCTGCTGGTCTGCGGTCGGAGAGCTTTGCGGCACTCCGGTGTCCTGGAGCGGGCCCTGAACGGCTTGCAGAGGGTAGGAGTGCATACCGTATTGTACGATGCGGTGCATGGCGAGCCAACCCTGGACATGGTGCAGACGGCAGTTGACTTGGCTCGGCAGGAACAGGTAGAAACAGTCATCGGCATAGGGGGTGGCAGCGCTATGGACGTTGGAAAGGCCACCGCTGTGTTGTGTACCCAGACAGGAACGGTGCGCGAACACTATCGTGGATGCCCTATTAGCGCACGAGGGCTGCCATTTGTGAGCGTTCCCACGACTGCTGGTACCGGTGCAGAGGTCACCAACAACGCCGTATTGATTGACTCAGAACGTGGTATCAAAGAAAGCCTGCGTGGCCCGTATCTGTTCGCCGCAACCGCAGTGGTAGACCCGGAACTGACAGTATCCATGCCACCTGAGATCACGGCCAGCAGTGGCGCTGACGCATTGTGCCAGGCCATTGAGTCGTTCGTAGCCACCGAAGCTCAACCTCCCACTGATGCCCTGGCTGGCCAGGCTATCCAATGGATCGGCCGCAGCCTGGTACGCGCATATGAAAAGGGTTCAGACATCAATGCCCGCGCTGACATGCTGTATGGCAGCCTGCTCGCCGGGATGGCCATGACCAATACGCGTCTGGGTGGAGCACACGGTTTGGCCCATCCACTGGGATACCGCTACCATATCCCCCACGGGGTCATTTGCGGCCTGCTATTGCCATACGTCATGGAGTACAGCCTGGAGGAGGCGCCGGAGAAGTATGCCGAGGTGGCCCGGCTACTGCAATTGGAGACGCAGGGGCTGGACATGCACGAAGCAGCACAGCAGGCAGTCGTGACTGTGCGCGCTATTCTCAACAAGATAGGGATCCCCAACCACCTGCACATCTTTGGCGTAAAGAAAGAGGATTTTGCAGCCATCATTGCCCAAGCGTTGCCATCGGCTAACCTCAAGAATAATCCGCGGCCCTTGGAAGCAGATGACCTGTGGGTCATCCTTGAGCGCGTGCTGTAGCAAGTAAAAGTTAGCAGAGGCGGCTCCCATGCCACTGAATTGCCAAGCGTCGCCCTGAACCTGCCGGAGGGCGTGGGAGTCTGGCCTGCTGTTCTTCGGTTGAGTACAAGTGTGGGAGAAGGAGGGGATACAGATGGAGAAGGTCAGGGAATCGGAGAAGCAGTTCCGAGGTGAAGATAGCGGTGTCAAGTACCTTTTTCGCGGCCCAAAGGTTGACTGGGGCGTGATCCTGCTGCTGCCAGGCCAACGTCTGGGAGGGCACTACCATCAAGAGGTGGAGGAAACCTTTTATATCCTAGAAGGAGAAGCTACTTGCTACGTGAACGATGTCCAATACCACCTGGTAGTTGGTGATGCCATCCGGCTGGAGGCACCGGAACGTCACAATGTTGTTAACGAAAGCAAACAACCCTTGAAGATGGTGTTCATTAAATGTCCCTATCTGCCACAAGATAAGGTAGACCTGTGGGGACATTCAATGGAATGTCCCTACAACCAAGAACAGGTGAGGAGGAGAGAATGAGCAAAGCAAAGGGCAATCTTGCTGTCGGCCAGTCAGGTGGGCCAACAGTTGCCATCAACAGCAGCTTGTGTGGAGTGATACACGAAGCACTCGCCCATGACGAAATTGGCGAAATCTACGGCATGTTCCGTGGGATCCGGGGGCTGTTGAAAGACCAGTTCATTGACCTGCGGCACCAATCTGCCGAAACGATCGAGGGCTTACGGCACACGCCTGGTGCGGTGCTGGGGACGGTGCGCTACAAAGTGACTCCCAACGACTACGAACGCATCCTGGAAGTGCTCAAAGCAAGGAATATCCGTTACCTGCACTACATTGGCGGCAACGATTCAGCGGACACAAGCTGGCAATTGCACAAACTGGCTTCCGACGCGGGCTACGAGCTACATGTGATTGGCGTGCCCAAGACGGTAGATAATGACCTGTGTGCCACTGACCATTGCCCCGGCTATCCCAGCGCGGCGCGTTTTGTAGCCGCAGCCCTTCGCGACACCGGCCGGGACACGGAAGCGATGGGCCCTGAAAGTCCGGTCAAGATTGTGGAGATCATGGGCCGCAATGCTGGCTGGCTGACGGCAGCAGCCGCACTGGCGCGCGAAGAAGAAGGAGATGCTCCACACCTGGTTTATGTCCCGGAGCGACCAGTAAGCGTGGAGCAACTCGTAGAAGATGTAAAGCGCTGTTACGAGGAACGTGAGTACGTAGTCATTGCTATGAGCGAGGGAGCGCAGGAGGCTCCAGGCAAGACGTTAGGGGAAGAGTACGCCCCGAAAGAAATAGATGCTTTTGGGCACCGTATGAAAGGCGGGGTGAGCGATTTTGTGGCCACTCTGCTCAGTGGCCGACTGGGTCTCAAAGTGCGTATGGACAAGCCCAACTACCTGCAGCGTTCCATGATGGTCTGCGCCTCGCCTATTGACCTGGAAGAAGCTTATCGCGTGGGACGACAGGCAGTCAAAGAAGCCGTAGCGGGGCAGATGGAGGGGATGATCACTCTAATCCGCGACCCTGGCCCTGAGTACCATTGCTCGGTAAGCATCGCCAGCCTGAAAGAAATCGCCAATCGAGAGAAAACGCTTCCGCTTGATTTCATGAACGAAGCCGGAAATTCCCCTACCGAGGCTTTCTTTGCTTATGCCAGACCATTGATCGGCGGGCCATGGCCGCCTTATGTGCGTTTGGCCAAGCATTTCGTCTGATTTCAACAGGGATGGACAGGATACACGGGATAATAACCTAGAGGAAACATCCTGTGAATCCTGTGCATCCCTGTTACGAGAAATCGAACCTCTTAAATAACCCCTAGTTCCTTGCCCACTTTGGCAAACGCTTCTAGACCCTGATCCAGGTCCTGCTTGCTGTGCGAGGCCGAGATCATGACCCGAATACGGGCCAGGCCGCGTGGCACGGTGGGAAAGCCGATGGCCATGGCGAAGATGCCATTATCAAATAGCTTCCTGGAAAACTCTTTGGCCAGGGGCGCTTCGCCAAGCATAACCGGAGTAATGGGGGTCACGCTGTTGCCCGTGTTGAAGCCCAGGCGTTTCATCTCTGCCTTGAAGTAGCGGGTGTTCTCCCATAGGCGGTCCACCAGCTCAGTGGAGGACTCCAGTATGTCCACTGCCGCCAGGCAAGCGGCGGTGTCAGCAGCAGTCACTGCGCTGGAAAAGAGGAAGGGTCGCGCCTTCTGCCGCAAGTAATCCACAATCTTCCGTTTTCCAGCAATCACACCCCCCACCACGCCAAAAGCTTTGGACAGTGTACCAATCTCCACGTCGAACTTGCCGTGCAGCCCAAAGTGATCCACGATGCCGCGCCCCCCCTTGCCCAGCACGCCTTCGCCATGGGCATCGTCAACCATGGTCATCACGCCGTAGCGTTCAGCGATTTCGTATAGCTTGTCCAGTGGGGCGACATCACCGTCCATGCTGAACACGCCATCGGTAATGAGGATACCCCGTCGGTAGTTGGACAAGTTCTCCTTAATCACGCATTCGGCATCAGCAGCATTGCAGTGCTCGTACACCAGGATCTTGGCTCCGGCCAGCCGACAGCCGTCAATGATTGAAGCATGGTTAAGCCGGTCAGAGAAAACGACGTCGTCCTTGCCTACCAGTGGTGGAATTGCGGCCTGGTTGGCACAGAAGCCAGACTGTACGTAAAGTGCATCTTCCACGCCTTTGAATGCAGCCAGCCGTCTCTCCAACTCGAGGTGCAGGCTTAGCGTGCCGGCAATGGAACGCACAGCGGCCGGGCCCACACCAAACTGATCAATGGCCTTCCTGGCTGCCTCTTTCAGGCGCGGATCGTTAGCCAAACCCAGGTAATTGTTAGAACAAAAGTTGAGCACACGCTTTCCATCTACGATCAACCAGGGCCCTTGGGCGCTCTCGATCGTCCGGATGTTGATGAACAGTCCCTGCTCTTTGAGACTTGCGACGTCCTCGTCAATGAAGGCCAGTTTGTCCTTTGCCATTCCCTATCCTCCCCACTTCCTTCTATCAGTTCTATCAGCAGACACTATAGTTTCCCCTCTACATATTTTCGCCCCAGTTTCTCCAGCATATCCGCCACCATGGCCCTCAAGTCATATTGTGGCTTCCAGCCCCACTCTTCCCGCGCGGCGCTGTCGTCAATGGACCGTGGCCAGGAATCGGCAATTTGCTGCCGGAAATCAGGTTTGTACTCACAGGTTAGTTCAGGGATGTGCTTCTTGATTTCTGCTACCAGCTCGGCTGGGCAGAAACTTATCGCCGCCAGGTTGAAATCAGCATGGTGTTTGAGCCGAGAGAGGTCGGCCTCCATCAACTGTATGGTGCCTCTGATGCAATCAGGCATGTACATCATTGGCAATACCGTATCTTCCCGCAGGAAGCAATTGTACCGCTTGTGTTTGATTGCCTCATAGAAAATCTCCACCGCGTAGTCGGTAGTACCACCGCCCGGTAGTGTCTCACTGCTGATAATGCCCGGGTAGCGGATGCCACGCACGTCCAGGCCAAAGCGGTAGAAGTAATAATCGCACAAGAGTTCGCCAGCAACTTTGGTGACTCCGTACATGGTCCTGGGGCGCAGGACGGTTTCCTGTGGGGTGTTGTCCCGTGGAGTTTCTGGGCCGAAGGCGGCAATGGAACTGGGGCAGAAAACCCGAGCAATTTTGCGCTCTCGCGCTATTTCCAAAACGTTGTACAACCCATTCATGTTCACGTCCCATGCCAGTTGAGGGTTCTGCTCTCCAACAGCCGAAAGGATAGCGGCCAGATGGTAGATCGTGTCAATGTTATACTTCTTCACCACCGCCTCGATCGTTTCCCGACGGGTGACATCAATGAATTCAAAGGGGCCCGAATCGCGGAGCTCGGGACTTGGGGGCTTCCTATGGCCTGTAGCCACGACATTTTCGTTGCCGTATCGTTGTCGCAGCGCCGGTGTTAGTTCGGAGCCGATTTGACCAACAGCGCCAGTGACCAGGATCCTTGGGGGTTTGCTTGTGCGCATGCTTGAGCCTCCACCTGTGAATCTTTGATCAAGAAGCAGTTTTCCGTGCAGCGATCCAGTATACAACGGCTTTCATGTTCGTCAAAGCGAACGACCAAATATGCTTGACCGTTCTATCCAAGGAATGACTACATAGCATACACCCTTGGCCAGTGCCTGTACCTTTTAACCTGTGCCTTCCTCCATTTCTTTGATGACTTCCACGAGCCTTTTCACCAGGTGCTCATGAAGCCGCTGACCAAGATCTGCACTTGCCTCGGTAGGTTTCCCCGTGCTTCCGCCTGTCTCCCGAGCCAGTCTCTTCATAGTGGAAAGAGTGCTTGGGACATAGCAGAGCGTGTCTTGCGTAGACCTCGGATCTATGTGGTACAGAGAACGAGCATGCGCATGCTCGGGTGAGTCAACAGCCTCGTGCATCTTAACTAGCTCAGGCTGGATGTAAAGCATTTGAGAGATTTCTGCCTCTTCTGCATGCCCAATTGGACCAAAACCGAGTTCTGATGCGATCTCCTTAGACATATAAGCAGGATCAAATATGACCACCCTCACGTCCAGTTCGCTCTGTGCTTTCTCAGCAGCAATCTGGATCCATGGTAAATTGGTTATGCGGTGGCCGTTGATGACGATAAAGTTCTTAAATCCATGTACTGAGAGGGACTTGACTATCTGAAACAAAAGGGGGGCCAACACAGTAGGCTCTATGCTAATTGTTCCAGGGAGAGCCAGGTGATGAGGGCTCCAACCAAAGAAGAGAGGAGGAGCAGATATGGCCTCGGTCTCATTTGAAGCATCTTCGGCAAGCCGGATGGCAACAAAACTGTCTGTTCCGAGCGGGCCATGTTTGCCATGTTGCTCAGTACTACCGACAGGAAGCAGGATAACATTCCTCTTCTCCAAATACTCTTTCACATCAGGCCATCTCATTTCATGCAGCCAGGGCATCTGAAACCTCCTCTAATCTTTGAATGTTATAAACCCAGATACGCTTCTTTGACGCGGGCGTTTTCCAGCAGTTCTTGTCCTGAGCCAGCCAGAGTAATCCTACCCGTCTCTAGAAGGTAAGCTCTTTGCGCAATCCTCAAAATGTGCTGGGTGTGTTGCTCGACAACTAGGATGCTGAGGCCCTGTTGATTGAGCTTTTCGACCGTTTCAAAGACTGATAATGCCACCTTGGGAGCCAATCCTAGCGATGGTTCATCGAGCAGCAGCAGTTTGGGTTCTGACATAAGCCCCCTGGCGATGGCCAGCATTTGTTGCTCGCCACCGCTCAGCGTGCCTGCTAGTTGTTCTCTTCTCTCTGCCAATATAGGAAACAGGCTGAAAACGTAGTCCAGACTCTCTTGCCTGCGCCGTTTCGCTCTGGGCAAATAAGAGCCCATTTTCAGATTCTCGATAACCGTCAAGCCAGGGAAAAGTTCCCGTCCTTCCGGAATGTGTGCGATACCCAGGTCAACCACGCGATAGGCTGGCAACCTCTCAATGCTCTGTTGGCGGAAGGTTATCTGCCCCTTCTGGGGATGCAACAAACCACTTATCGTTTTGAGGATAGTGGTCTTGCCAGCTCCGTTAGAGCCAACAATTGCCACCAATTCCCCCTCTTGCACCTCAAATGATATTTGCCAGAGGGCTTGGGCGCTGCCATAGAAAACGTCTATTCCTCCTACCTGAAGCAATGCACAGCCTCCCTATAGGACATATTTCTCCCCTAAATAAGCATCAATAACTTCTGGGCTTTGGGCGATCTCCGCGGGTTTGCCCTCTGCGATTTTTTCACCATGGTGCAGTACAAGTATGCGATCGGATACCGACATAATCGCTCTCATAATGTGCTCGACAATCACGATAGTAAGGCCGGCACTGGATATCTGCTTGATCAGTGCAACGACTTCATTGACTTCAGTAGGGTTTAGACCGGCTAGAATCTCATCGAGCAGGATCAGCTTTGGCTCGGTAGCTAGAGCCCGGGCAAATTCCACTTTTCTCTGCATCACGATAGGCAAATCCTTTGCTGGTCGGTCCACCATCTGGGAGAGGCCGAGGAAGTCTATGTATTTCTGGGCTACTTTTCTGGCCTCCTTCTTGCCGCTATGACGCATCAGGGCTCCGATGGTTGTGTTTTCTAGGACGGTCAAACGAGCAAAAGGCTTGCATATTTGAAAGGTGCGAACCATGCCCCTCTCGCAGATTCTATGAGGCTTCAGGCCAGTGATGTCATCGCCGACGAAGGTCACTCTGCCGCTATCCGGTTTCAGAAAACCAGTAACCAGGTTGAACACTGTCGTTTTCCCGGCTCCGTTGGGACCGATAAGACCAAGGATTTCTCCTTCCTGAACAGAGAAGCGGAGATCCTTGACCGCGACTACACCGCCGAAACTCTTCGACAATCCCTCAACCTCTAGCAATGCCATCTTACGTTCCTGTCTCCTGCTCCCCTTTTTTCCTTCGGGTCCGATAATCTGACTTGGCTCTCGAAAGCAACCCCACCACGCCCTCAGGGGCGATGGTAACCACGATCATTAGCGCTGCGCCATAGATCATCAAATGCAGCCCCTGTACGCGCCCACCCAACAAAGCACGCGTGTATTCACCTAACGGAACAAACAAGAGCGCCCCCACAGTGGGGCCCAGGACGGTTCCAGCGCCACCAATGACCGCCATGACCAAAAGATTACAAGACATCATCAGGGTCGAAGTGGTATCCGGATGGATGTAGAGCACATATTGGGCATAGAAAGTGCCACCAATGGCCATCAGCATGGCGCTTATAACAAAAGCGGCTGTCTTATAGTAAGCAGTATTAATGCCCAGGGCTTCGGCTGCATCCTCATCTTCCCGGATAGCTATAAAGTAGCTTCCCCACTTTGAGTTTTCAATGAGATACGTTAGTGCAAAACCTCCAGCGCAAATGAAGAGCATGAGATAGTAATAAGGAACCTTGCTGCTAAATTGGAGGTGGATTAGGGAGCTTGGCCGCAAGGGGATCAATAAGCCCATTGCTGCTCCGGCTTTCTCCCAATTGGTAAGAATAATCCTTACGATTTCTGCAAAACCCAGGGTGGCGAAAACAAAGTAAGGTCCCTTTAATTTAAGGCTAGGGTAACCCATTAGCACAGCAAGTACCCCTGCGACGAGCGCACCAGCAACCATTCCTATCCATGGTGAGATGTTGTAGTGTATGAACAGTATAGTAGAAGTGTAGGCACCTATGGCGAAGTAAGCCGCATGGCCTACGGAGACCTGCCCGCAGTACCCTCCCAGTATGTTCCAAGCGTTGTTAAGAAAAGCATACAGGAATACGCTCAGTATCATATCCAGAACGTATGGGCTGTGAACCACCAACGGAACACAAAGCAGTATCGCTGCAACTAGTATCCCCATCAACACCGGCAGACTGAGGAAATGGACCAGTCGGGCCAACGATGCCTCCTTTACTTCCTGCCAAATATGCCTTGGGGACGGAGCAATAACACAATAATGAAGGCAGCAAAGGAAATTAGGTTTTTGAACGCAGGAGAAATGACGATGGCTCCAAAGGATTCTGCAACCCCAATGATTAATCCACCGGCAATAGCGCCAGCGAAGCTTCCTAGACCTCCCAGCACGCAAGCAATATACGCAGTCAGTGCCCAGATCAGGCCCACTGTGGGAAACGTGTAGTAGAACGTCATCAGCAGCCCACCTGCGATCCCCGTAGAAGCGAGTCCAATGCCAAAGACGATCTTGTATATACGCGGCACATTGATTCCCATCAGGGCCGCAGCTCGTTTGTTTTGGGCGGTTGCGCGTATGGCAATGCCGATATCGGTCTTGGCGATGGTTAGGTAGAGCACCCCAGCCAAGAGAAGGGCTATGACAAAGGCTAGCAAACGTGGCACGCTAACCAGTACCCCGCCTAAATTTATGGCCTGCACGGAATAAGCTGTCTTTATGCACCGCCAATTGGGTGACCACAAAAGCAAAGCTAGGTTTTCCAGAAAGATGAGTAGGCCAAAGGTAGCGATCAACCGACTAATGGTTGGAGCTGTGAGGATCCGGTCTATCAAGAGGGTCTGAATCACAATACCCAAGAGGAAAAGAAACATTGCCACCAATGGGAGAGAAACAAGCGGGTCAAGGCCAAAGAGACTGAACATAAAGTACGATGTATACATGCTGAGCATCAACATCGCGCCATGGGAGAAATTAATGATGCCCATAACACCGTAGATCAGATTAAGGCCTAAGGCCACAATTGCGTAGACCCCACCTATGAGCAAGCCATTGACTAACGTCTGAGCCAATACTCGATGATCCATGCATTCTCCTTGGGACTACTCTCTTATCTTGCACGGGAGGCAGAGGTCTGGAGCAAGATACGCTCCAGACCTCCAAGACATGTCTGCCCGCGTTTATCGCTCGTCCCAGCGAGGTACAGGGAACACTGCGTCAGCGGTCTTTACAGAAAGAGGCCAAACGGTCTTGTACTCCCCCTGAAGCATCTGAACAATGCATCCGTGGCCTAGAGTATTCTGTCCCTTCTCATCGAATTTGACGCCATCCCAACCCATGACAATCTTGTCAGCCGGAACCTCGATTTTGGCCAGAGTTTCCCTGAGCTTTTCGGGATCCGTAGATGCGGCCTGTTCCAGCGCGTAGTACAACACGTAAACTGCCGTATGGGCCCTCGCATTATGGCCGTCCAGATCCACTCCATAGCGGTCTCTGTACTTCTTGTTAACCTCTTGCGCGATGGGCTTGCCCAGATCTTTGTTCCATCGGGCCTCAGCGAAGATGTAGTTTGCCAGTTCCCCAACCGCCTCAACATACATGGGCAGGATCTGTCCTCCATCCAAGGCCATAACTGCTTTGGCGTTAAAGTCCATCTGCTTCATAGTCTTGGTAATCAGGATGGCATCCTGTGTGTACGAAGCAAGCAGCACCACATCCGGGGCAGCGGCCTTCAGAGCCGTGATCTCCGGGGAGAGGTCTGCGACCTTGGCGTCATAGGGGATGTCTACCACGATTTCATATCCGTACTTTTGGGCCAATTGTTTCCAGACGTCCCCTGCTGTCTTGCCGAAGAGTGTGTTCTCGTACATCAAGCCTATAGTCTTCACCTGCACCCCGGAGCGCTCCTCCATATGCTTCAATAGCTTGAATTCTTCCTCGCAGTAGAAGCCATCGTGAGGAGTAGCGCGGAAGAAGTACTTCCAGCCATGCTCAGTGAGGGTCACGGATGTAGAACCCTCGTTCAGATAGGGTATCTTGTACTTCTCTGCCACTTCCGCAGAGGTCGCAGTCGTACTGCTGAGAATAGAGCCCAGGATGGCCACGACTTTCTCTTGGGTGATGAGCCTTTCCGCTTCGGTTAGCGCAATCTTGGGATCGCCCTGCGAGTCGGCATAGATGATTTGGATCTTCGCCCCACCCAGTGATTTAATGCCGCCGGCAGCGTTGATTTCTTCCACGGCCAGATCAATCGCTTTCTTGTCACCCTCGCCTAAGGCAGCATAAGCACCTGTGAGAGGGTATATTCCGCCGATCTTTACTACTTGGGGGACGGGTGTCGGTATGGGCGGAGCAGTGGTTGGCACAGGTGTAGGCACAACCGGGGTCGGCATAGCTGTGGGTTTCGCTGGGGCACAAGCGGCCACCAATAAACCAAGAACAATCGTCACTACAGATATCGCCGAACATCTCCGTTTCATCAGAATCTCCTCCTTTGGATTTCCCCTTTATTGATCTAGTCATCTTGTTTAAGGGAAGCTAACCCTTGTGCATAACCTAGAACCACTTACCTTTGTGAAGCTTGATCACCTCCTCTATGCTGGGCGTCTCGCAAGTCCAAAAGCTACCTGCAATCAGAATGGCATTGCCCTCGTTTTCAGGTATTCCCTTGCCTCACGCCATCCCGACCATTGCACCTAGGGTATCCTAGGCCTCCGAGTTGCATCTGCAATACAAAGTGCCCAATGTACCTAGCCTCGGTATTTCTTCCCGTATTCCTAGTGCCCTGTAACAGAGCAAAAGGGACGCCTGATTGCTCGTAATTACAGGCACACCAAGGTCTTGTTCAAGGAGTGGGATCACCTCGAAGGTTCGGAAGTTGGTGCAACTGATAAAGACGGCCTGTGCTTCTCTCACAAAGGCTTCCTTTGCTATTCGAAACGCTGCCTCTGGCTGTTGCCTTCCATTGTCGAGGTTGCTTCTTATTCCCAGTCCTGTGATGTTGAGAACTTCATAGCCATTGTCCTCTAAGAACCGCTTTTCGGCCGCGTTGATTTCATCAGGGTATGGGGTAGCGACGGATAAGCTTTTCACGTGCAGGAGATCCAAAGCCTTCAGGACTGCACTCGAGGTGGTAATGGCTTTGATCCCCACTGTGCTCTCTATCTTCTGTTCCAATTCCGCATCATACCCCTTCCCTTTTATGAAGCTCCCACTGGTGCATCCGTAGATTATGATATCAGCTTCCACATCCTTTAGCAACTCGGCTGCACCAATCAAGTGATCTTTCATGCGCAGAAGAGCTTCTTCAGTGACCTCAGTAAATGGGACTCTGGATGTATGTAGGGAACATCCTTGTGAGAGAAACCGGTAGAATTCAGATTCCATAACAGAATTCGATGATGGGACTATCAAACCTAATCGTGCTCTCCAACCATACATTCTTGCTCTCCTACATTCCCAAGTAAGCTTTCTTTACCATTCCGCTCTTCATCAGGTCTTCACTTCTGCCTTCCAGAGCAATCCTCCCGTTTTGCAATATATACCCTCGGTCGGCAAGCTCAAGCGCCTCCTTGACCCTCTGCTCAACAAGTAGGATAGTTACACCTTTACGATTTATCTCCTTGAGGATTTGAAAGATCTTAAGCACCATGGTGGGCATCAGACCTTGCGAAGGTTCGTCTATCATTAGCAAATCTGGATTACTCATTAGCCCCCTTGCAATCGCAATCATCTGCTGCTCACCGCCGCTGAACCTGTCAGCTCGATTGCGCCTTCTCTCCCCTAAGAATGGAGGGAACAAACTATAGACATGTTCCAAACGTTCCCGGGCTTGAGCGTGGTCCGCACTATACGCTCCGAGGATAAGGTTCTCCTCAGCCGAAAGCCTGGGGAAGAGGTGTTTGCCTTCGGGTACCATGCTGAGCTTCATATCCACAATCTTGTTCGGCTTGACGTTGGTGATGGGCTTGCCTTTGAAGACTATAGATCCTTCCAACACTGGCAGAAGCCCACAGATCGCGGAGAGAGTAGTACTCTTTCCTGCTCCATTGGCACCAAGCAAAGCCACAATCTCACCCTGACTTACCCTCAAAGATAAGTCTTTTATGGCTGTTAACTCCCCGTATTTTACGGTGATACTATTCACCTCGAGCATACTGCTCTCCCAAATATGCTTCAATTACGGCTTTATCGCTGCAAATCTCGGATGGGGTTCCCTCGCTAATCTTCTCGCCAAAATCCAGTACGACTACTCTGTCCGCCAAGGGCATTATCGCTTCCATGACGTGCTCGACTATAAAG
>Ga0116202_10000650_pt1 | contig 19439 bp, 26 predicted proteins | sample LakKivw325mmetaG_FD_94479 | JGI IMG/M metagenome (GOLD analysis project Ga0116202, IMG submission 94479) | Anoxic lake water microbial communities from Lake Kivu, Rwanda to study Microbial Dark Matter (Phase II) - Lake Kivu water 325m metaG | ecosystem: Environmental > Aquatic > Freshwater >... | reverse complement strand
CTACTGCCAGGGCCAGGTCGTTCATGCCAAACGGAGTTGGTTCGGTGACCAAAAGACAAAGATCGCTTCCTTTAACAGTAGCGATCACCGGGCATGATGTTCCCGGAGGAGCGTCTATGATCACTGTCCTTGAGGTGTCCGCGAGTTTTTTTACCTGCCTGATAAGAGGAGGGGACATTGCCTCCCCGACATCAAGCCTTCCGTGCGCAAATAGTAGCCCGTTCTTTTTTCCTGTTTCGATATTTCCGATAGGGCGGTCAACTTCTTTAATTGCCTGCTTCGGACAGAACATGGAACAGGCCCCACAGCCGTGGCAAAGCTGCGGAAAGACCAGGACCTTTCCCGAACCTGCTGCGCTATTTGGAAGAACGGCTATCGCGTTATATTTGCAGACAGAGGCGCATTTGCCGCACAGGCTGCATCTGTCCCTGTCAACAACAGGGACCGGAATGCTGGCCTTAAAGCTCTTTTCGATATCCGGCTTCAAAAAGATGTGCGCATTCGGCTCTTCTACATCGCAATCCAACAGCTGGGTATTATCAAGCGACAGGGCCAGACTGACCGCGATAGTGGTCTTTCCGGTCCCTCCTTTTCCGGAAGCAACAGAAATGATCATCTTTTGTTTTTCTCCTGGGACCCTGTGCGGTTACCGGATCTTCTCTTCTTTCGTTCCTTGCTTATAATCCTATTGTTTTCGTCAACAAGCACTATGGCGGGTTCAACATAAGAGAGCTCGTCTGCAGAAGCAAGTATGTAGGAAATAATGATCACTTTATCCCCGATCTCTCCGCATCTTGCCGCTGCGCCGTAAAGCCCTATTGCGCCGGAGCCGGCCTTTTCTTCTATTACATATGTTTCAAAACGCGCCCCGTTGTTTATATTGAGAACTTGAACTTTTTCTCCGGAAGAGATACCGCTTTTTGACAAAAGGGCTTTGTCTATCCCTATGCTGCCGCTATAATGCAGGTTTTTTTTCGTGACCGAGGCTCTGTGTATTTTTGAGCCCAGCATTTGTTTTAGTATCATGCTTTGTCCTTAAGCAGGAGAACGGCGGCGGAAAGCACGGTCGTCCAGAGGCCTCGCTGGCCGATGGAACTCTGGACTATGTTAGTGGTCTTTACTATTTTGTCCGACAGCCTCCACTGCTCCTGCCTTTCGTCCCAGTTCGTGTTCTCGTCAAAAGGGATCCCAAGCGTGGTTGCCAGCATCTGAGCCGCGATGTCTTCCGCGTAATTGCCGCATTCTTCGTCCGTTTGTCCGAAAGAATGGTGTTCGCTAAGATAGCCGTAAGTATCGCTGTTTGCCGGAAGGGCTATCCCGACTGCGGAAGAAACAAGCCTATGAGGCTCATTTGTCTCATTTCTTGCCATTACGATAAAGGTTATCTGTCCGGGCTTTAACAGTTTTAAGCCGCTGTCCCTGGATATCAATTGGCAGTTGGGAGGAAAAATACTGGAAACCTGGACATAATTGACAGCCTGGATCCCTGCATCCCGCAATGCCATTTCAAAACTGACCAGTTTTTCCTTATGCCGTCCGACGCCTTTTGTCAGGAAGAGTTTATTTGGAACGTAAGTATTCAATTTACCGCTCCTTGCCGGAATGTTCGCTGACGGTAGGTCCGGCTGTTTCCTTTAGATCTTTTTCTTTGTATTTCTGGACTGCATTTCTTACAGTGCCCGAAGCCCCGGTAAACACCCGGATGTTTGAGGATGAAAGCGTTTGCGAAGCGTTCGGTCCCACATTGCCGGTTATTACAACCTCTGCTCCCTGGTTGGCGACGAACTGGGCGGATTGTATGCCCGCCCCTCCGGCGGCCTGAATATTGGGGTTGGGAAAAGCCTTGTGATCCAGGGTGTCTGCGTCAACGATGATAAAGTAGGCGCATCTGCCGAACCTGGGGTCAACTTCAGAGTCCAGGTCCTTGCCTGTTGATGTAACGCAGACCTTCATAGTTGTTCTCCTTTGTTAGCATGATCGCATTCAGTCTTTTCTACTCCGTAACCTTTGCCTGCCCCGGGGCTGCACATAGAGACTCCGCTTTTTAAAGAGCCGGTCTGTAATCCCTTTATTGCCTCTTTGACGCTGCCGCTTACTCCTACAATGGTGTTAATCCCCTGTTCGGCGAACAGGCTCTGGGCTCTCTGTCCCATGCCTCCGGCAACTATGCAGGATACACCAAGCCCGCGGAGGAACTCCGGAAGAAAACCGGGCTGATGCCCGGGATTGGGGATGGTCTTTGTGCTTACGAGTTTTTCCCCCTCAATTTCTACGACAGTAAATTCGGGACATCTGCCAAAATGCTCGGACACCATGCCGTTGTCCGTTGAAACGGATATCTTCATAAATATCTCCTGGTTATTGCGAGTTCAGACAATTTTTATATCCCTCTATTCCTTCCTCTGCCTCTTCCAAGACCTCTAACCGCAGGCCATAACCCGCGGGCCAGGCCAAACCATCTGCCCATCCCCCGGCTTTTACCGGTGCCGGCATCTATGGCGGCTCCGGCTTTATCGGCAGGAAGGATACAGTTTCCCATTACCCTTCCGGTCATCGGTCCCTGTCCGGCGGGTCCTGTTCCGTCTCCTCTCGGCATATTTCTCACCTCCCTTTTTTGTTTACCGTGAAAACCAAATGATGAAAGCCTTCGGCCCTTTCGGCCTTGTAGCCCAAGTGCTCAAAGACTTTCCCTATAGATTCGGCGCTGCTCTCGTACTCTTCGTGTGTTTTTCCCTCAAGCTCATGTTCTTTCCTTACTATCTTAAAGCCGCTTTCAGAAAAATCCGCCACTACTATTCTTTTTTTTGTGACCCTTATCATTTCACTTATCACCGAAAGAGGGTTCTTGAAATGATGGAATCCGTTTATTGATATTGAATGTTCAAATTCGTTGTCCCTGAAGGGAAGTTTTGCCGCGTCGCAAATACAGTAGGAGGTCCTGTCGAGGACCTTTTCGTAAGCGGCATTCAGCAAAGCTGTTTTGATGTCGCTGTCGGAGATGTCAACTGTTGTAACGCTGCGGAATTCTTTTGCTAAAAGAGAGGCCGTTATGCCTCTTCCGGTCCCTATCTCTAGGAGAGTGCCTTCTGCCGGCTCAAGGCGGTCAATTATGAACCGATAGGCGGCGGACCTGTCCATTCCATATCTAAGATGGAGCAGGTTCCTTTCCTCAAGCCTTTTTCTGTTCTCTAAGACCTCTTTTTCATCAAATGTTATCGTGCTTTTGTCAAAAAGCCTTTCCGTTCTTTTCTTCCCTAAAAATAGAAGCGGGAACACTATATCGCTTACGCAGCATGGTATCCAGACGGCAAGGAACAGAAAAAAAACGGCGACAATGAGTACGGTAACATTTAGCTTCCCGCCCAATGCCATAAGAACATGGAACAGGGATGCCCAAGTGCTTATCAGAACATGCGCAAAATGGGGCATCTTTGTCGAAGGCCAGAAGTATGCAAAAGCTATGCCGGCGACCGCAAGAGGATTTACCAGCCACCACTTTTCTATAAAACCCAGGTGCAGCCCCCTGTTAGGCAGATCAAGCAGCACTTCTCCCGCGAACGGTATAATTGAATCGCTGATGGTCGCTATTCCTACGGACCCAAAATAGCCGATCAGCAAAAATGACAGAAGATCGCGGCTATGCCTTAGTTTTCCGTATTTATGAATGCCGTACATGGAAGCTGTTACCAGGGCGCTTAAAAACACATGGGAAGGGTGGAGGATATAAAAAATATTGTATGAAATATCTGCCGGGAGTCTGTAAAAAACTACCATTACGGCTACTCCCGTTAAAGCCCCCAAAGCTGTGAATGGCGCGTGGGCTTTCAGCTCTCTGGCCACTGTTATTAGCGTCATCTTACGGCCTCCGCATTTTTGTTTTTTCGGTGCTGATAGGTTTTGTCCTGTACCTGGCCTTATCATATACGCTGTAAGCCTTTAAGGGGGCAAAGAGTTGTTTGATCTTAAAAAGTTCTTCCGGCAGAAGCGGTTTTTCCGGACAGTGCCGCAGGGGAGTGTTTATCTGGACCTCTACAGGCCCGATATTCTTTGCAAGTTTGGCAAGCAGGGGAGCGTACCGCTTATTTTTGCGGACAAACATGATCTGCAGGGCAAGTTTGTTTGGGCTCTCTTTTTTGAACAGTTTAATGCCTTTAAAGATGTCCTCAAAAAAAAGGCCTTCTACCGGGCGGTTTATCATGGCCAGCGTTTCATCATTAACGGCATCGATCTTGGCGATCACAAGATCCGCGGGAGCCAGTTCTTTTCTTACTCTGTCGTCGGAAAGCAAGGTTGAATTCGTAAGTACGGCCAGAGGATATTTATACCTGCTTTTGATCTCTTTGATCACCTTCCCGAGATTAAGCGCTAATGTCGGCTCTCCCGTTCCTGACAGGGTGATATAGTCCGCCTTAAGCGGGGGAAGAGCCTGTAGTTCCTTGACAATGGATCTTGTAGTATTGAAAAGCCTCCTTTTCATTGAGTGATCAGCAGTTTTCCCGAGCTGGCAATAAGTGCAGTCAAAGGGGCAGACCTTTATCCCGGAAACCAGGTCGACTCCGAGCGACCGACCAAGCCTCCAGGACGGAACGGGCCCGTATATATACTTGAACTCTTTCTTTTTTTTCATATTTTTCCTATCGCATCCTGCGCGGCCAGCACTAAGGGATACATAGTGGGTGCGGATGTCAAATGCGGGTGAGTGGCCATTTGCAGGGTCTCAAGTTCCGTATAAGAAACCCGTTTTTGTATGGCCATGCCGATAATATTGATGATCTCTCCGGCCGAAAGCCCTCCCGAAACCTGGCCTCCCATGATTATCCCCGATTGTTTTGAAAAAACAAGCTTGATCTTGATCTTTTCCGTGCCGGGCAAAGTAGCGGGATGCTTTCCGGGGACTTCCGCTGTTCCCGAAACGATCTCAAAACCTTCTCTTTGCGCGGTACTCTCGGTAAGTCCGGCAGAACCCAGGACCAGGCCGTCAACATATGTAGAGTAAATTGCTATAGTGCCTTTATTTTCCCTGACTATTTTAAGCCTGTATATGTTGGCCCCGGCCACCCTGGCTTCGGCTGTGGCGGTGGATGCCAGCATTACGGGAAGATCTTTTCTTGTGAAAAAGTCCCTTTTTCCGGCGCAGTCCCCAACGGCAAAAACATCCGGGTCGACGGTCCGCATATACTCGTCCGTCCAAATGCCTTTTCCTTTGCCAAGCTCGAGCCCCGAGGCTTCTGCAAGGCGGGTGTTGGGAGAGGCTCCGATGCCGAGCAGCACCATATCAGCGGGGACGCTTGTCCCGTCAGAGAACAGGACCGATCGAACACGATCTTTTCCCTCGATCTTTTCTGCTTTTTTCCCCAGAATAAGGCGGACCCCTTTTGAAACGAGCTTTTCTTCGGCCATCCGGCCGAATTCGCTGTCAAAAGAGTTCATCAAAAGGCGGGGCAGGGTTTCTACTATAAAGACGCCAAGATCCTTTATGCCGGATAATTCATCCGCGAGTTCCACTCCTATAAAACCGCCGCCGACTATGAGTACATTAGTTGCTCTCAAAAGGGCTTTTTTGACATCCTTCAGATATTCCAGTTCCTTCCTCATAGGGTAAACGCCTTTGGTCTCAATTCCCTTTATTGAAGGCAAGATAGGGTCTGAGCCGGTGGCGAAGATCAATTTTTCGTATTTTAAAGACGCCCCGCTCTTTAGAACTACGGTTTTATCCTTTCTTGTAACGGAAACAGCTTCGTCAACCACTATTTGTATGTCGTTTTTCTCAAGAGGGGCATTTCCCATAATGTTGTCTTCCGGGTTCTGCAGGGTATTGAACATATACGGGATGCCGCAGGGGACAACAGAAGTCAGAGCGTCTTTTATCAGCACGATGGTCTTTTCCGGGTAATATTTCCGTGCTGTTACCGCGCTTATGATCCCGGCCGGACCGCCTCCTATTATGATCAGATCGTGGCTGTTCGTCATCTTGTTCCCCTTTGTTTTGCAGTTGCAGTTTTGTCGTTTTTGATCAATAGTTGCGCTATTTTTTTTCCGGAAAGCAGCATTCCTCCAAAGATCGGCCCCATCCTGTGAGCGCCAAAAACCGCATTGCAGGCCATACCGCATGCGTATACTCCCGGAAAGATCTCCTTTGTATTCTTCAGGACTCCTTTTTCTCCGCTGTCGGCCCACATGCTTTTTTCCCCCAGCAAATTCCCGCTTTCGGTCTTAAGTCTTGGTCCGATCTTTTTGACGATGATCCTGGCTACTTCTGCGGGATGTCCGGTAGCGTCGACTATGTATTTTGAGCGCACTGTCAGAGGGTCGACATGGAGTCCTGCCATTTCGACGGGGGTCCAATTAAGCACCAGTCCCGTCACGCGTTTGTTGTAGATCATCACATCTTCTACCGAAATAAGGTTGAAGACAGCGGCCCCTGCTTTAACGGCTTTTGAGGCCAGGGTAGAAGAGGTTTCGATAGCATCGGCAACAAAGTAGCCTTTGGTCTTCTCTGCATAACGGATCCCTATCTCGTCAAGTATTTCAAGCCCGTCTTTTTGCACAACAATATTGTTGAACATCATGCCGCCGCCCCACATGCCTCCGCCGATAGCAAGTTTTCTCTCGAAAAGGGCGACTTTTTTTCCTGCTTTTGCAAGAAAATAAGCGGCAACCAGGCCGGAAGGACCTCCTCCGACGATTGACACGGTAGTATCCAGATTTTTTGTCAACTTATCGTAGAAACCGTCGATTATCGTCCTTGAGATGACTATGTCGTCTAGTTTCATTGCAGCTGCCTGCCTTTCTGTTCTTCGACCAATATGCCGATGAAAGCGCCGAACGGCAGGCGTGAAAAAGAAAGCCGTTCTTCAAGCCAAAGCCTTGCAGCGAAAAAAAGCTTGCTGTCCAACAAGGGCAGGAACAGGACCGATCTCCACCTGAGCTTGAGACCGTTGCCCAGCAGATGTTTTATGTCCTTTAAGGTATAGAACCGTGCTTGTTCCCAGATGTCTTTTCCGCTCTTTTTTCTTTTTCGGGCCAGCAGGCTGTTCCTGTTCAATATTCCCAAAAAGACCCTGCCTCTGCTTACCCTGAAAGCTTCTTTCAGGGCCTTTGCAGGGGAAGAAATAAATTCCAGCGTTGTGATCATCGCTGTAAGATCAAAAGAGCCGTCCGGGAAAGGGAGTTCATAGGCATCTCCGGAATTAAAATGCAGCTCCATGCCTTTTGAAGCATCTCTTGCAGTTTTAAGCATCTCGTACGAAGTGTCAAGTCCTGTAACTTTTGTTCCCAGTTCTTTAAAGTACCTGGTAAAATGCCCGGTCCCGCAGCCGATCTCCAAAACCCGGTCGTCCTGTTTTACAGCGCAGAGCGAGGAGATGACTTTTTTCTCCAGCAGATCGACAAACACTCCCTTTGGGCTTGAATACCAGTTCTCGTATCTTTCGGTTTCTGTCGACAATTAAGGGCTCCTTTTCTTCTTTGCTGTTTTCCAGCTGCTGCCGCTTCCCCATACGGGATCATCCCAGAACTGCTTTTTCCAGCGCTCTTCCGGGGAATCCTTTTGTAATTCTTCCCTGCCGAAAGAATATCTGTAGCCACTTACATAGTCCAACAGAGTTTTGTATGCATGGTTGATCGTTTTCATTTTTTCATTGCACAGACTATGCTCGCTATCCTTGCATCTGTCAGGATGCCATTTTTTTGCAAGCGAATGATAAGCTTTTTTGATCTCGGTTATTGTTGCGCTTATGCCGAGCCCAAGGTCTTTTCTTGCTTTGTCGATCTGTTCAAATTGTAAAGGTTTCATTTTATTGCAATTCGTTATAGCTTTCCTTCGAGCCAGCCGTTTTTTACCCCCTGCTTTATGTCAAAGGTTGATACATAAGGCTTGATGTCCAATAGTGGGGAGCCGTCAACAGCATCTATTTCTTCGACTGTAAGTGTGTTCCCTTTTCTTCCCAGCAGCCTTACGGCGGAGATCCCTATGTGATTTGGCCTGTGGGGGTGACGGGTCGCGTATACCCCGTGTTCTTTCTCGTCCAAATAGGGCTTTACCGTGAGCAGTTCTCTTTCGATCGTGTGAAAATAGTAGACTAGGATGATATGCGAGAATTGCTCTATATCCTTAAGGCCCTCAGCATATTTGCTGAAAACCTCGACTTTGCCTATATGTTTTGATCTGCAAGGCTGGATAGGCGCTTCCTCTTTTGTCTTAAAAGGCGAGCGGATAACGCCTATCTGCCTCACTTCTAATAATGCTTCTTGTGGCATTATTTGCCGCTTTTCTTTGCCGACTTTTCAAGCTCCGCTACCTGTTCTTCCAAAGCGGCTTTTTCTTCGTCGAGCATGGAAATTTCAGCCTTTAGACCTTCCAGTTCCTGCGAGGGACCGTATGATCCGAAAAAACCTCTTGCCAGCCCAAAACCTCTGCCAAGCCCCCTGCCAAAACCTCTGCCGCCTCCGCGGCCAAAGAAACCGCGGCCCCGGCCAAACGGCACGCAGCCGCCAAAGCCTCCTCCGGTCCCCGGTCCCTGTCCCCATGGCCCTGTTCTGTCTCCTCCCGGCATTGCACTCACCTCCTTTTCAAAAAGATCCCCATCTTCCGTGCCTTCTGCCTCTGCCAAAGCCCGGCGGGGGCACAATATGCTCCCCTCCGGTCACTTTAAGCGCTTTTGTGTTTATCAGGGCATTCAAGATCTTTTTTCTTCCCGAATAAAGAAGCCTCTGCACAGTTCCTCTGGAGATGTTCATCTTTTTGGATGCTTCTTCCTGTTCCATTTCTTCAAAGTCGCACAGGCGCATTGCCTCAAGTTCATCCTGTCCCAGCTCTATGATCTCCAGTCCCGAAAGCGGGATACCTCTGGGTTTAAAGAAAGTGTCCCCGCCCAGCGGAGCGCAAAACCTCCATTTTCTTGGTCTTGGCGTCATTTGGTCAGACCTCCTTAAAGATTTTAGTGTGCATATGCACATTATAGTGTTTAGCGACCGCCCTGTCAAGAGGATTCTCTTTAAAGCCGGGGAAGGGGCTTATGTGCGGTTCTTTGTCTGCATAAGCGCTGATACAAAGGCGGTTATAGGTATGCAAAGCACAAGTCCTATGCTTCCGGCAAGCGCACGGACCGCTTCTGTTGCTATCATCTCAAGGTTCATGATCTTGTCAGGCGAGATATTGTTTGCGATCAAAAGCATCAAAAGCGGCATTGCCGAGGCGGTGTAGGCCAGGATAAGTGTATTGGACATAGTTCCCATAACATCCCTTCCCACATTCATTCCTGCGTTAAAGAGGTCTTTAAAATTGGAATTGGGATGCACCTTGTGAACCTCTTCAACGGATGAAGCGATAGACATCCCGACATCCATGACGGCGCCCAGGGCACCTATGACGATGCTGCCGAACAGCAGCCCCTGATAATCTATCTTAAGGTTCATAGAATAAAGCAGCATCTTGGATTCTTCGCTGCTTAACCCGGAAAGATGGACCGTGCTGCCTACCGCGTAAGCGAGCAGACCTGCAATAGAAACTCCGAAAAAAGTACCTATTGCGGCGCTGTAGCCCTTGGCTGTTCTTCCGGCAATTATCCTGAAAACGATGACAAGGACCGCCCCTGAGATAGCTACCGAAACAAGAAGAGGATTAAGCCCCATAAAGGCAAGGGGGAAAAGCACCAGAAAGACAAGCGCTACGGTTATCAGAAGCCCTATCAGCGACTTTAGGCCTTTTAAGCCGCCCAGGACAACAAGCAGGAGGCAAAAGAAAAAAGCAAGCCAGTATATGGGAGCGTCCCTTTCATAATCGGCTATATTAAAAACCGGGGTGCCGTCGGGGCTTTCGGCCCGGGTCGGATATTCATCCACATATAGCATGACCCTGTCCCCGGGACGCAGTATCATGTCAGAGGCTATCATGCCTCCGGAGGCCCTGTGCTCTAAGGTCATCTGCTTTCCGGAAAACCTGCCCGAGGTCACTTTGACGGTCACTTCCTGCACGAGGGTTTTCATGGCAGGGGAGGGGCCCATGCTTTCTGACAGGTCTTTTACCGAAAGCACCTTTGCCCTTGTGTGCTGCGGCTGGTGCACTTCTTCAGAAGCAAGGCAGGGCATAGAAAGCACAACTGCCGCGGCCAGGAAAGCGGATATCAACTTGAGCTTCATGTTTTAATGATACGGACAATAGGAGCGGCTTGTCAAGAAGGGCAAAAAAAAGCCCCCGGGTAGGGGGCTTTTGAAACTGCAGGTTTGGGCCTAGTTCTTTGCGGCCTTTACGGAGATCCTTTTGGGCTTGGCCGCTTCTGCTATTGGGGCCTTTATGGTAACCACGCCGTCCTTAACCTCGGCTTCTATCGCTGAGGCATCGACCGGGCGCGGCAGATAGGTCGTATAATCTACAGAAGAGATCATCTGTTTTCTGTAAACGACCTTTTTCTTCTTCTTTTCTTCCTCTTTTTCTTCAACTGAGCCCGTTATGTGGAGCACGCCGTCTTCATAGGTGATATCAAGCTTTTCTTCGGGTATCCCGGGGACTGCGGCCTTAACGAACACCTTGTCGTCCTGTTCATAAACATTAAGGCCCTGGGTCATGGTCAGTTCCGGCCACTCCGCTATGTCCTCAAAAAACGGCTGCCATGCCTGCTTTTGCAGAGAAAAGAGGTCTCCTTTGAACGGATCGAACTTGATGAGCGCCATAAGTATTCACCCCCTTTGGATCGTTCTTCAATTAGCACTCTAACATGCCGAGTGCTAATTTGTCAAGGGTGTTTTGCTCCCCCGGCTTCAAGAACCTTAACAAGTTCTTCCTTAGAAAGGTATCCGATGTGGCGGTAGTATTCTTTTCCCATAGAGTCGAACAATATCTGTGTCGGTATGGCACGCACTCCGTATCTTTCCCCGTACGGGGCTCCCTGCCTGGTCCAGACATCATGATAAACCACCTCGACCTGCCCTTTGTACTCAGCCCTTATCTCGTTAAGAATGGGCTCCATTCTTCTGCAGGGGGGGCATTTTTCGGAGCCAAGCTGCATATAGACGACCTTTATGCCTTTTGCTGGGACAACGGACTGCTTTGGAGGTTTTTCCGCAGCAAAACCGATAGAAAGCCCAAACACCGCTGCTGCCAACAGAACCGCAAAGTATCTAACCAGTTTCTTCATTCCGGTCCTCCTTTTTACTGCATTATCCATCCGAATAAAACACCTGATATCGTGGCCATTACCACGACCAGGGAAACATAAACGACGGTCTTTCTTGTTCCAATAACGCTTCTTACCACAAGCATCCCGGGAAGGCTTAAGGCAGGGCCCGCAAGAAGGAGTGCAAGAGCCGGTCCCTTTCCCATGCCGGCATTAAGCAGCCCCTGAAGTATGGGAACCTCGGTCAAGGTTGCAAAGTACATGAAAGCGGCAATTATTGAGGCAAAGAAGTTAGCCTCAATAGAATTTCCACCGACAAGAGCTGCAATATATCTTGAAGGGATCATGCCCTCGTATCCGACCCTCCCCAGCAAAAAGCCGGAGATCAGCACTCCCATCAGCAGAAGCGGGAGGATATACGCCGCATATGCCCAGGATTCCATAAGCCAGCACTTGATATCGTCTTTCTTGAACCACTTAACTAATGCCGCAAGCAGCCCCAGAGCGAAAAAGCCCGTGAGCCACCACTTAAGCGCAAAGACCGCTCCCCATATGCCGCTGTCTACGGCAACAGGTCTTCCCCAGTTGGCAAAGACAAGGATAAAGACAAGAGAGGCTATGAACAAAGCCGTCTGCTGCAGCGGCCGATGGCTTTTTTCTTCAGGTAGATCAAGCACCGAGCCGGAAAGCCTTTCCTTTTCTTCGTTCCTGAAGATGAAATGCATTAAAAGTCCTATTATGATGCTGAAGGTTATTGCTCCCAGCACCCTGGCCAGCCCCAGCTGCCAGCCAAGGATGCGCGCAGTAAGTATTATTGCAAGCACATTAACGGCAGGCCCAGAATATAAAAAGGCTATTGCCGGGCCAAGGCCGGCCCCTCGTTTATAAATGCCTGCGAACAAGGGCAGCACAGTACAGGAGCACACCGCAAGTATCGTTCCCGATACTGACGCTATCCCGTAGGAAAGCACCTTGTTTGCTTTGGCTCCGAAATATTTTATTATAGAAGCCTGGCTGATAAAAATGGAGATAGCCCCCGCTATCAAAAAAGCCGGGACCAGGCAGAGAAGGACATGCTCTTGCGCGTACCATTTTGTCAGCGCCAGAGCTTCGAACACGGCGTTGTCGAAACGCGGATATCCTACCGGCATAAAATATACAGCCAGAAATCCGGCTGCGATCCAGAAAAGCTTTTTCATTACTTATTTTCCTTTCTTTACTGCCGAGACGGAAACACTTTGTATATGCCCGGACGATCCTCCCGCATCATAAGGAGTTTCTTTTGCTATGCAGATATCGTCAAAACCGGCAGATCTGACGAGGGAGAGATAAGCTTCTTTTAAAACGGCTCCGGAGACGCAGGCAGCATAAGCCTCCGGAGAGTTCTTTGCCTCGTCCGGCAGTTCTTTTATTAGAACTATGTCCGAGACCATTATCCTTCCTCCCGGTTTTAGGACCCTGAAAGCTTCTTTGAATACTCTCGCCTTGTCAGGAGAAAGATTTATGACGCAGTTGGATATCACGACATCAACTGAACTGTCATTCAGAGGCAAAGCTTCAATTTCTCCGTGCCTGAACTCCACATTCTTAAAATCGCCTTTTTGCGCGTTGAGGCGAGCCATTTCTATCATGTCACGGGTCATGTCCACCCCGATCACTCGGCCGCTTGGCCCCACCTTTTGGGCGGAAAGAAAAGCGTCAAGCCCCGCGCCGCTGCCAAGGTCAAGAACGGTCTCACCTTCTTTTAAAGATGCGATCGTGGTTGGATTGCCGCAGCCAAAACCAAGATTGGCGCCGTCAGGAACAGCTCCTATCTCATTTTCGGAATAGCCCACCGCCATACTTATCGCCTTTGTGTCAGGCCCGCCTCCGCAGCAAGAGCCTTTGGAGCAGCCGCAGGAGGAACCCTGCTTAATGAACCTGGAATAGTTCTCTCTCACCAGTTTCTTTGTCTCGTCCGCGCTTCTAGACATTGCAAGACCTCCTTTTACTTCAGGAATTTACAGCAGCCGCCTTCTATCTTAAGGGCTTGCAGATTAACCAGTCCCTGTGCTATCTTTTTTCTTGCTGACGATAAAATCCTCGAAAATGTGGGTCTTGAGACCTTCATTCTCTTTGCTGCCTTTTCCTGGTCAAGCCCTTCAAAATCATACAGGCGGATGGCTTCAAACTCATCCAGTGTCACAACTATCTCATTCAGATCTTTTTTTGCCACGCACTCGGGTTTGAAAAAGCGGAAGTCTCTGTCGCATTTGATATGTCGTGTTTTTTTTGGCCTCATATAGTTATGAACACTTGTTCATAACTATGATACATGGGATATGAAAGTGTGTCAATAGTAATTTCTGTAATAAACCCCCTCTTAAATCTCCCCCTTATCAGGGGGAGAAAAACAAAATCCCCCTCGCCCTGAAAAGGGAGAGGGGGTGGGGAGAGGGTTTAGGATCAATTAAAGCCGAGTTATTCTTTTCCCAATATGTAAGCGAACATGAGGGGGGCCACGATGGTGGCGTCGCTTTCTATTACGAAACTGGGAGTATCCTTGTCCAGTTTGCCCCAGGTGATCTTTTCGTTGGGGACAGCTCCGCTGTAAGAGCCGTAGGATGTGGTGCTGTCCGAGATCTGGCAGAAGTAGCCCCATTTTTTGACGCCTTCTTCATAAAGGTCCTGCTCTATCAGCGGCACCACGCAGATGGGAAAATCCCCGGCTATGCCTCCGCCTATCTGGAAAAAGCCTACAGAGGTCTTTTTGGAAGTGTCCTTGTACCAGTCAATTAGAAAGCTCATTGTCTCCAGCCCGGACTTTACTACGGACATATCCTTGATATTGCCTCTTTTGTGGTCGGCCACAAGCACATTTCCTATAGTGGAATCCTCCCAGCCGCCTACAAAGATGGGGATGTTCTTTTCGCAGGCAGCAATCATCCAGGAGTTCTTTGGGTCTATCTGGTAGTGTTCTTTCAGAGCCCCGTCCCTGATTATCTGGTACATGTATTCGTAAGGGAAGTATCTTTTGCCTTCTTTTTGCGCCTTGTACCAGTACTGCTGTACTATCCTTTCTATCCGCCGCATGGCCTCTTCTTCTGGTATGCAGGTATCGGTCACTCTGTTAAGGTGCCTCTTGAGCAGCGATTCCTCATCCTCTTTGGAAAAATACCTGTAGCCCGGCACTCTTACATAAAAGTCGTGGGCGACAAGATTGAAGATGTCCTCTTCCAGATTGGCCCCGGTGGTAGAGATGGCATGTATCTTGTCCTGCCTTATCATCTCGGCAAGGGTAAGGCCTATTTCCGCGGTGCTCATGGCTCCTGCCATCGCCAAAAACATTTTGCCTTTGCTGTTTATATGCGAGATATATGCTTCGGAGGCATCCTTTACAACGGCCCCGTTAAAGTGCCTGAAGTTGTGGCCGATAAATTGTTGGACCGCCCTAAATTGCTCTTTTGAGTTCATGATCGCCCTCCTCAAGCCAGTATACCTGACTAAGGCAGAGCGGGCAAGGGTATTGTATTTGCCCAAGCGATATTACATAATTGCTGAAGAAGGGGGGATATACTATGGTAAATAAAACTGTTTTGTCTGCCTTGCTTTCCTTGTTTGCCTTGTCCGGACTGGTGTCTGCTCTGGAATTCTCTGCCGATCAGGTCGTTAAGATGAAGGGCCTGGCGCCGGTCACCGGTAAATTGAATTTTGCCGAGAACAAATGGAGGTCTGAATCAAACTTCATGGGGAAGCAGAGTATCTCGATAATCCGGGCCGACAAAAAAGTATCGTGGACCCTTATGCCGGAGCAGAAGACCTATATGGAAAACAAAATAGATCCCGCTCAGGCCGCGGCTTCGGGAAAGGAGATACCGGGGGAGGTTAAAAGGGAAAAAGTAGGCAGGGAAAAGATCAACGGGATAGACTGTGATAAATACAAAATAACATATAAAAACGCCGAGGGAACTTTGGGGCTTTTTTTGTGGATGTCAAAAGACGGTATCCCGATGAAGAGCGCTTCCCAGGACGGCTCGTGGTCCAGCGAAATGAAGAATGTTAAAGTGGGCAGGCAGGCGGCATCTTTGTTCGAGCTGCCCGCAGGGTACAAAAAGATGTCAGTTCCTTCCGCGGGAAAAATGCCGAGCAAGGCGGATATGGATGCCATCAAGAAGATGATGAAAGACTACAGGTGAGCTTTTATTCTTGAGAGGATATCCATTATCTGATCGATTGAGCCGGCCCTGTAAAGTTTAGGATAGGAACAGCCATCCGGAATCGGGGCATGGTAGCTTATTATCGGTTTCCCTGCTGCCATCGCTATCAATATTTCGTCCATTGTGCCGCTGCTGCCGGGAAAAGCTATGACTGCTTTGCCGCTTCGGGCAACAATAGTGTCCCTTGAAAGCCCGATCCCGGTCGCAACAGGTATGTCGATGGAGTGGTTGGACGCCGCATAAGAGAGTCCCGGCACTATCCCTGCCGAGATCCCTCCCGCCCTGGCAGAGCCGATAGATGCCTGCAGCATTACTCCTGGTCCGGCTCCGTTAATGATCAGAAACCCGTTGCTTGCCAGTTCTTCTCCCAGCAGTATCCCGTCCAGGGCAAGGCACTCAACCGGACATTCGATATCTATATTGGCTGAGCCGATCACCGACACATGAAATAATTTTCTTGATGCCAGCAGATCATATTTGCTGTCTTCTTCCGGGGGCAGCATTACAGAATCTATCCAGGCAAGTATGTTGTCCATCGAAGAGGGATCCAGCGCATTGGCGCTCATGCTCGGGATAAATTCGTTGCGTGCCACCAGCTGCGCTCCCAGAGGGAACTGCTGATCAAAGGGCTCAAAAACACTCTGTCTTCCGTTCTGGAAAGCCCCTCCAAAAATATCATCCCCGCCTATCCGCAGCAGAGCCCTGCCGGCCCTTCCCATGATAGGGGAGCGGATATCTCCTGTGCTGGCCACTATATTGAGGTCGGTCTCTCTCAGCGGAGAATCTCCCGCAAACAGCCCCACGGCCGGGGCGCTGCTTTCCTCAAGGCCCAGGACAAAGGCGCGGATAAACCTGTTGTACTGTCCCACAACGGGAAGCAGCTTTCTTGCGGCGAATTCCCGTCCCAATCTAAAAGCAAATTGAAGCGCTTTTCCGTCATATTGTTCCTCATCGGCTACAACGCTCACCATTCTGTAACCCATGCCGTTGGCCCTGTGCAGTTCGTTCATAAAAAGCCGGTTCAGATCGGGATAGCCGCAAGATACAGGAAGCGTGGAAGATGTCAGGTCTATGCCCCGGTGCTTGAGCCCGGAAAAAATGCTTTCGACAAAGGGTCTTTCGAGGTCCCTGTAAGCGGCCCTCTGTTCTTTTGTCATGTGGTGGTAAAGATGTGCTTGACCGAGAAGCGACAATCCAGTAAGCTCGCCGTCTATCATTGCCGCGACTTCTGATGATGGCAGCTGCAGAAAGGCCTTAATGGGATGCTCCCGTCCGGAGGTACTTGACGACTTTATTGCAGACCCAAAGGAGCGAGCTATCTCCCTCAGGCCGTTTACAGCCCTGGGACACAGGTTGTGAAGAGTCCTTGCGGTGTTTGTGTTCATCTAAAGGTTTATCGCAAGAAATAGAGCATTATTTCAGGTAAGTCGGGCAATAAAAAAGACCCCCGCCTAGACGGGGGTCTTTGATCGATCTAAGATATCAATTAATATCTGTCGAACGAGCGTCTCTGTCCGCCGTCGCCTCTTGGGCGATCGGTTTTCGGTCTGCCTTCGTTGACGGTCAGTTCGCGGTCTTTCCATTTATAGCCGGTCATGCCTGCTATAGCCTTGGCGGCGTCCGCGTCTTCCATGTCAACAAAACCAAATCCGCGGGACTTTCCGGTGAACTTGTCGTTCACTATTCTGGCTGAGATAACATTGCCGAACTGGGAAAATTTTTCCGACAGTTCCGCATCAGTTACCGACCAGGGAAGATTGCCTACGAAAATGCTTTTCATTTTATTTCTAACTCCTTATTAAATTTCTCTGCTGGATAATGATAGAGAGGACCAACTGCGTGGTAACACTCACAAAAAGGAAGCAGACAGCCTTTTTAGTTATCAATCATTAACTTCGACATGCTTATACTAGCACAGAGCATCCTAGAATGCAAGGGCTTTCTTATCTTGAAGGATTGACCGACTCTTTTTTGTCCTGCTGCAGCTGCTGCCTCTGGTTGAGGTATTCCTGCCGTTTTCTGTCCTGTTCGGCCTTTGCCTGCTGTGCTTTTGACTTTTGCTCGTCTATCTGCTGCTGTGTGGGCTGTATCACGGGGTTAAAATAGGCCGTGGGAGTGGTCCACGGATAGTAATAAACCAATCGGTCCCAATAGCGCTGGTCAAAAAAGGCGTCTATGTCATCCATTCTTTTCATAACAGCACTGTGCTCGTTCTCGGCAATGCGGCGCTGACGGTAGGCCTCGGCCTCTTCTGTGGTCATCGGGACACCCCTGCCAAAGAAAGGCAGCTCGACAGCCACATTTAAGGTAGCCGTTAGCCCGCTGAAGGAAGCCTGGTATAAAAGCGCTGAGCTGACGGGGTCTATAAAGGTCTGCCTGAGCTCCGCCCTGATTATGGTCCCCCTGTCTATGTAGAGATCCGCTCCGGCAAATATATGCTTTCCGAACTTTGTGGTCTGCAGGTAATTGTAGTCCGGGTCGCTTTCATTAATATAGTAGAGACCAACGCCGGCGCCAAGATACGGGGAAACTGAGCTCTTTTTGAACGGATAATACGCAACTGAAGCCGTGACGGGAATTATCGTAAGAGCGGTGCCGTACGGGGCAAGAGGCGAGCGGTTGCCTTCGGAATAATAGGAAATGTCGCCGATGGCCGAAATGCCGCTTTCTGCCCTAAAGCCCAAAAAGGCTTTGTAGGTCATTCCTCCCTTGTAATAATCCCTTATCTGAATGTCTTTGGGGTATAGGTAAAAATAACCGGCCCCCACGCCTCCTGTCACATTAAGATAGCTGTCACCATCCGAGGCGGAGGATGACGAAATGAAAACGGCACCAAGCAATACCGCTGTCAAGAAGGCCGCGCTTATTGATCTCATTTGCATCCTCAAGTTCTATCCCTAATTGCCGCCCGCATTAGACGGCATCTGCTGTCTGGCATTAAAGAGTTCGATCAGTTTTTGCTTCTGCTCCGGAGTCAGCTGCTCCCTTACCCAAAGCATGAAGTCGATCTTCTTTTTTTGCAGTTCCGTCATTGTTTTTGATGTGTCTTCGGTGAGACTGTCTATCCTTGCCCGGTCCGGCTTTTCGGCCAATAGCAGGTCGTTGAGCTGCTTCTTTTGGCTGCGCAGGGTTTCCATGAGCACGGCAATTTCTTTTTCCGAGGCTGCTTCCCTTGCTGTTATCCTGTCCTTTTGTTCTTTTGTGAGGTCAAGCCTGAGTATGATGCCGGTCTGGTCTATTTCCTTTTTGCCCTGCGCGGGAACGCTTGCCTGGCACAGAATTAGGACTGCCAGACACACTACCGCGGACTTCAGCGCCGTTTTAGCTTTCACATTTATTCTCCTCTCAAATTATTTGACCGCCTGGCTGCCCAAAAGGGTCCTTACAGATTATAGCATCAGAACTTGATAAGCTCCCTGAGTTTTTCGGAGGCTTCTTTTTTAAGCCTTTCCGTCTCCTCGGCAGCTTTTTGTTTTAAGGCTTCTTCCGCTTTTTTCTTTTCCTCGTCGATCAGTGCCTGCACTTTCTCCTCAGCTTTCTTTTTCAGGTTATCTAAAGGCTTGTCAAGCACGGGTCTGGGAATAGGCAGCTTGAGGCTTCCCGTCAGTTCAAAAACAGCCTCCAGCCAGCCCGATGGGTCCCTTAAAAGGTCGTATTCTCTGCTAAGTCCTGTAGTGATCCTGGGCGACAGCTTAAGGGAAAGGCGGTTTCCGGCAACCCAGGTAAGGCTGTTGAGGTCTACCCCGCCTGAAAAGTTGAGCATAAGGTCCTTGTGGGCAAACGCCAGCGTTCGGACACTTATGACCATGTTCTTGATAGCTGCATCGGCAGTCAGCCTTTCAAGTTTGAGGTCGTTCTTGAGAGAGTTGGACTTTATCAGGTCGGCTATCGAAGCCAGTATCTTTGTCCTTTTGAGTTCTGCCTGACGGATGTCGATACTTGCGCTGCCCGAGAGGTTTTTGAGAGCCGCTTTTGGGTCCACCCCTCTGCCGCTAAAAGATAGCCCGACATCCATTGTACCGTAGAGCTTGTCCTTAAGGTCCTTGTAGTCTTCAAGCCTTGTCAGGAAAGTGTCGATGATCACATTCGAAAATGAATGGGCGTCAAATCCGGAAAGTTTGAGGTCCTT
>Ga0116202_10000649_pt1 | contig 19444 bp, 14 predicted proteins | sample LakKivw325mmetaG_FD_94479 | JGI IMG/M metagenome (GOLD analysis project Ga0116202, IMG submission 94479) | Anoxic lake water microbial communities from Lake Kivu, Rwanda to study Microbial Dark Matter (Phase II) - Lake Kivu water 325m metaG | ecosystem: Environmental > Aquatic > Freshwater >... | reverse complement strand
GCTCCTACGCCTACGTGTCCAACTACCACGACGATTATGTGCTGGTCATCAGGACGTCAGACAACACCATCGTCGACAGGCTTCAGTTTGGCACCATCACCGACTTCAGTACGGTCGACCCGAACCGCAATGAGGTGTACATCGGGTGCCCGAATGAAGACGAGATCTGGGTGGTCGGGTACGGCGAGGCGGTGAAGCAGCAGCGGCCACAACAGGCCGTGCAGTAGCGACTGTCTGCGCCGCCCTGCCTACCGGTGACGGCCCCGGCCGGGCGGCGCTTCTGTCCGAACGAAGAAACCGGTTGGCTGCCGGCCACGGATAGCGCGTCTCGACGGCCAGGGAACGCCGATACGTCCCCAGGGGAGGCAAAAGGGACACGTATCACCGCATCTTCGACCACCCGGGCCAGGCCGATAGCTACTGCTGCCCGGTGATACGGAATTCGGTTCGCCGGTTCTTGGCCATGCCCTCGGCGGTGTTGTTCGGCGCGATGGGCTGCGTGTCGGCATAGCCGTGTGCGGTCAGCCGCTCCGGTGCAATACCCCACTTGACAACGAGGTACTGCCTCACCGCTTCAGCCCGGGCCTGCGACAGCTCCCAGTTCGAAGGGAACTGGCTGGTCGAGATCTCACGCGGGTCGGTATGGCCCGCCAGCTCGACCGTGATGCCGGGATTGGCCCGCAGAATCTCGCCGGCCCTCGTCAATACCGAGTCAAACTCAGGCAGCAGGTCCGCCTTCCCGGTCTCGAAGTTCACGCCCTGCAGCACTATTGTCTGGCGGCGCTTCACCAGGTAGAAATCTCTGTTGGTTATCCGGCCCGGATCAACCTTCAGCGTGCACGTCTGCGCGACGTAGTCATCACTCGGCCCCGATGCGGTGAGCTTGTACTGACCGACCGGCAGGCTGCGCAGAACGTAGCTTCCCAGTGACGAGTCGGCTTGGGTGCTGCCCTGCACCGTGCCTTGATAAACAACGCTGCCGCCGATTGGCTTGCGGGTGGCAGCATCGGCAACGATTCCGGTAACGGCGCCATAGGTCAGCGGGCTGAGCGCGATCACGGCAGTCTGCTCGTGGTCGCCAACGATGTACATCGAGTCCACCCTCGGCAGATAGTCGGTCCGGCTGGTGTAGATAACCAGGTCGCCGGCCGGAAGCCTGGTCAGCCTGAGTTCGCCCGTTGTTCCGGTCCGGCCCTTGTAGGAGCTGACCCCGGTCGCAGCCACGTCGGCCGCGAGCGGAAGCATGCTGCTCCCGTCGACGACCTTCAGCCGGACGCTACCCGACCCCCTTGGTGACAACGCCGCACCCAACCCGATCCGGTGTGCCATCCCGAGCTTGCCATAGGGAGTTATCGCGTAGTCGAGGCTGAGTGGACCAACATGAACACCGAGGCCGGCGGTCAGGCCGCTGAGCGCTCCCAGCGTGCCGAGGTCCTGTGGGCCGGTCCGATATCCCAGCCGAACTGCAAACTCAGGAACCGGCAGGTATTCGGCGCCGACGTGCAGCGACGCCGTATTGTCCATCTGCACGATGACGTCCAGCACCGCGTTGACCGGTCCGACTGTGAGGCCCCGCCAATTCCAAGCTCCGTCGGCATGCTAGGAGAACAGTGGTTGTGATGACCCATGCTGTCTGTGGAGTCATATTTCGCAAAACCGGCATTCCGCGCGACAGCACCCAGACTGACTGATGGAAACGGCCGGCACATGAACCCGACATCGACGGCTCCACCATAGCCGCCCGACGTGTACAGACTCTGACAGAAGCCCTTCGCTGCTGCGCCAACGAAATAGTCCTTCGCGACGGCGAAACCGTAGCCGGCTGATAGCACGCCATTCCAAGTACGGAAGAAGGAATCTGGGAGCATGTTGTTGGTGGAGTCCCAGTGCTCGATTCCCGGTTCGCCGCTGTACAAAAGCCCGAGACCGAACGCACCTTGACCGGCCGGCAGCGCCGCGTGGGCGATCTCGTCCTTGGTGCCGGCAAACCACTCGTGGTGCACAATGGCAAGGCGGCTGCCCGACACTCGCCCGAGCCCGGCAGGATTCCAGTAGATGGCGCTGGCATCATCGACCGCGCCGAGACCCGCACCGCCCATCGCGGCAAAACGCGGTCCCTGATCAATTGCGAGCACCGGCATTACCGACGTGCCGGGCTGACCAAATCCCACAAGACTGAGAAAGATGACTATGCAGGCAAAGCTACCCATATGTCACTCCTTAGCAACTACCAGTTTCTTCCGGAGTCGGTCGGCCGTACCCTGATGCACGTAGTCCAGCACGTACTCGTAGGTGCCGGGCGCCACGTTTCGGCCGTTGTCGTTAAGGGCATCCCACGGCACAATGTGCACTCCCGCCAACTCGCTCTCACTCTCCAGCACCCTGCGCACGCGCTCGCCGGCACGCGTGTAGATAGTCAGACTCACCTCGCCATCGTCCGGCAGCCCGATGACAAATGCAGTATGGCCGCTGAATGGATTGGGGAAGTTGTGAACCGAGAAGGATGGCACCAAGGTCAGCTTCAGCAGCGCCGTGTCAGCCACCAGCGAGTCGTTGCCCAGGTGCCCGGCTATCACAAACGTCCGCTGAGCAAACAACGCCGTGTCGCCAGCCAGCCCGGACGGCGTAGTCACCTCGAGCGAGAACCGACTGGTCTCGCCGGGCACCACGTGCCCAAGGTCAGGGATTCCGTCGGCGTCGCTGTCGGTCAGGTCGTTCGCACCTGTCGCGTCGCCGAGCCGGACACTCCAGCCCGCCGGGACCGTCGGTCGTGCCACCTCGACGATCCCGCCGGTGTCGCCCTCAATCAGGGCATAGAACCGGTACGTCTTGCCCTCACCGGCTTCAAGCTGATCAGACTGGTCCGGTTCTAAGTGCAGCCGTTGCTCAAACACGCGTACCGTGGCTGTGACCTTGTCGTTGGCACGATTGGCGTCGCTTGCGAGCATCGTTGAGCAACTCACAGCCCAGGTCCCTGTTGCCGCCACCCATGGCGGCAACGTCAGCTCGATGGTCGAATCGGGATACAGCGTCCGTGCTGCATTCGCCGTGCGGCTGTAGCTGCTGCCGATGCGAAACCTCACGTCGAAGAAGCGCTCTATCCTGTTCCCGAAGTTCTTGATTCGAGCCACTGGGGCCACGGTATCGCCGGCGTGCAGAGCGCCGGTCGGAACGACGATGGCAATGGCGCCGACGTCGTGCACGGGCGAACCTGCGACCCGAACCGAGTCTCGGATAGTGTCGTTGGCCGGGTCTTGGTCTCCGACCAGCGCCGTGAAGCAGGTGACCGCGAGCTGACCAGCCGGCTCCGCAGTCCAGGGCGGAAAGACAACTGTGTCCGCCAGTCCTGCCGCAAGTGTCTCCTGTGCAGTCGCGGAGTAATCGGTGCCAACGCTCATCGTCACTGGAAACGTTGCCGAGTTCTGGCCGAAGTTGCGGACCATCACGCTGGGTGAATAGACCCTGCCGGACTCGGGAGCGCTGGGTGGTGACAGGAGCCTCACCGGCCCGACATCCAGACCGAGCATTCGAACGACGCGCACCGAATCGACGGCGGTGTCGTTGGCCGGGTTCTCGTCGCCGTCGAGGCCGGTGAAACAGACAACCGGCAGTGTCCCGACCGTCCCCGCAATCCAGACAGGGAAACGAACCGTGTCACTGAGGCCGGGAGGAAGGGTATCTTGTAAGGTGTTGCTGTAGCCGGCGCCGATTCGGCACGTGACGGGAAACACATCGGCTGCGGTCCCGAGGTTCTTCACAAGGACCATCGGCTGGACCATAGCACCTGAATCGACGATACCGATAGGAGCCAGTATGCGAACCGGACAGACATCATGTTGGTGACGGTAGCCGATGACGGTCACGCTCTGACCATAGCGGTCCGCCGTATAGACGAAGTCGCCCATGGCCGGGGCCGTCACGCCCCATGGTGCATGGCCGGTCGGTATCTTCTTAATGAGAGAGTCAGCGAAGGTCTGGACAACCGAGACCGTATTCTCACCGCTGTTCACGATGTAGGCGTAGTCGGTACCTGGAAACATGGTCATGCCCACAGTGCTGGAGCCGGATATGAAGCCGTCGACGACGGCGTTGTCCGATGTCCGGATGACAAACACCCTGTTGCCGCCGTACATAGTGACGTAGACGCAACTGCCGTCGTTCGTTGCGCATACCCGGTGCGGGGCGTTACTGAAAGGCACGGCCGTGACAACGACGTTGTCTGAGGTCCGGATGACGGAAACACTGTTGCTGTTGCGGTTCGCAACGTAGACGTATTCGCCGTTGGGCAGACAGGTGATGCCGCGCGGGACGTCGCCAACCGGGACCGTTGCGGCGACCGTGTTGTCGGACGTCCTGATAACCGAGACGCTACTCGCGCCGTTGTTCGACACGTAGACGAAATCACCGGCAGGACGGAAGGTCAGGAGGGCCGGCGAACGGCCAACCGGGATGGTGGCGACCACCGTGTTATCCGCCGTCCCGATGACCGAAACCGAGTTGTCGGACTGGTTTGAGGTGTATACATAGTCACCGCTCGGACTTGCCGCTAACTCCCACGGCGACGCTCCCGTAGGAACCATGCCCAAGACCGTTCGGTCAGTCAGCCTGACTACGGTGACGTAATCGACAGTCTCGTTGCCCACATACAGGTACTCCCCGTTGGGCAGCGCCGTGACATTGGTGGGGTCACCACCGACAAAGATATGCGCGACGACTGAATCAGGGAAACCAGGGCCGGGCGTCTCCGGCCGGATTTGAGCCTGGGCTGACACAACTGCTGAGAGCAGAGTGAAAGACACTCCGACTGCCAGTCGCGTTGTGCGCACACTCTACTCCGGAGTCACAACCAGTCTCTTCCGGATTCGATCGGTCTCACCCTGACGCACGTAGTCCAGCACGTATTCGTAGGTGCCGGGCGCCACGACATGGCCGTTGTCGTTGAGGGCGTCCCACGGCACAATGTGCACTCCCGCCAACTCGCTCTCACTCTCCAGCACCCTGCGCACCCGTTCGCCGGCACGGGTGTAGATAGTCAAACTCACCTCTCCGTCGTCCGGCAGCCCGATGACAAACGCAGTGTGGCCGCTGAATGGATTGGGGAAGTTGTGGACCGAGAATGCGGGCACCAGAGTCAGCCTCAGCAACGCCGTGTCAGCCACCAACAAGTCGCTGCCGAGATGCCCTGCTATCAAGAAAGTCTTCTGCTCGAACGACGTGGTGTCACCGGCCACTCCGGACGGCGCAGTCACCTCAAGCGAGAAACGACTGGTCTCGCCCGGCACCACGTGCCCAAGGTCAGGGACTCCGTCGGCGTCGCTGTCGGTCAGGTCGTTCGCCCCGGCCGCATCGCCGAGCCGGACACCCCAGCCCGCCGGTGCCGCCGGTCGCGCCACCTCGACAATTCCGCCGGTGTCGCCGTCAATCAGTGCATAGAACCGGTACGTCTTGCCCTCACCGGCTTCAAGCTGGTCAGACTGGTCCGGTTCTAAGTGCAGCCGTTGCTCAAACACGCGTACCGTGGCTGTGACCTTGTCGTTGGCCCGATTCGCGTCGCTTGAGAGCATCGTGGAGCAACTCACAGCCCACGTCCCTGTTGCCGCCACCCATGACGGAAACGTCAGTTCGATGGTCGAATCGGGATACAGCGTCTTGCCTGCGTTCGCGGTTCGATTGTAGGCCGAGCCGATACGGAACCGCACGTTAAAGAACCGCTCCACCCTGTTCCCGAAGTTCTTGACTCGTGCCGTTGGGGTCACGGTGTCGCCGGCGGACGCCGCACCGGTCGGAGCCACAATCGCAACCGCGCCAACGTCGTGTTCGGCCGGACCCAGCACGGTCAGCGTATCGTCAATGGTGTCATTGTGCGGGTCCTGATCCCCGACCAGCGCGGTGTAGCAGTTGACAACGACGGGGCCGACCGGCTCGGCGGTCCAGGGAGAGAATTCGACTGTGTCCGATATTCCCGCGGCCAGCGTCTCCTGCACCGTCACGGAGTAGCCCGCGCCCAGCTTCATCGTCACCGGGAACCCGCCAGCCGTCCGGCCGAGGTTCCGTACAACCACGCTTGGGACATACACGGCGCCTGACTCGACCGTCCCTGTCGGTGCCAGCAGCCTGATGGGAGCGACGTCCAGGTCAAACACCCGGCGCACACCGACGGAGTCAACTAGTGTATCGTTGGCCGGATTCTGGTCGCCGGTCAGGCTGGTGAAGCAAATGATCGGCTGGGTACCGACCGGACTCGCGTCCCATGTGGGGAACCGGACAGTGTCGACTGCTCCCGCCGCGAGCGTATCCGACTGCATCCGGCTATAGCCGGTGCCGATGGAGAGCGTCGTCGGAAATGCAGCGCTGCTCGTTCCGAAGTTCCTCACGATGACCTCAGGAGTGACTTGTAACCCCGAGTCCACGATGCCGGATGGGACCAGGATTGCGGTCGGGCCGACGTCCTGGGTGAGGGACTGCCCGTAGTCGATGCGCACCTCGAACAACATCGGCAGCGAGGCCGGATTCTGGTATTCAAGCGTTGCCCGGTACTGGACATACCGGGAATTGAGCGAATCGGGCACGGTATCACCATTCGCCATGGCACGCCACCCACTCCATGTCGGGTCGGGTGCAGCCGTCGTGCCGGTTCTGATCGCGACATCGATCGACGAACCGCCCGGTGCCGAGTCGTCCCACGTCACGGCATGCCAGTTGGTCGGAGCACCACCATCGAAAACGGAGGATACGTAGTCCTCCCGATAGCAGCGGTCATAGATGTTGCCAATCGGCCTGGCTACCCCATGATGGCCGGAATTACATGGCAGCTCGGTAACCTTGTTCCAGACCGGACCCCAGAGAACCTTGGCGCTGTCGCTGTCGAAGTCATCGAAATAGATGTCGACGCTGCCGTCGCCATCGAAATCCGCGACCCGCCCCCCGGTGGAGTTCATGGTGAACGGCCCGATGAGCGACGAGTGCGCGTTATCGAAGTACGGATATGAACCGGTGTTGTAGTAGATGACGGGCTTGAACTGCGATGGCGGATAGTACGAGCCCCTGAAGAAAAGCAGGTCAAGCAGGCCGTCGCTGTTGAAGTCGTAGGCGGCACTGCCGCCAAAACACCGGTCCGTGTTCAGCACCGTCCGCCGGTCGAACGCGAACCCCGAGTCTGAGCCCCAGTAGACCCATGCCTCGGTGACGTTGTTGTGGCCAGTGTATACAATGTCGAGCCAACCGTTCTGGTCCAGGTCGGCAACGGTTATCCCCTGGGCGTTGAAACCACCTCCGGCTGAGTAGTCGAGCCACTCGGTGCGATAGGTGCGGCCGGGTCCGAAGTAGAATATCGGCTGGCGCGGGTACTGGTTGGTGCAGCAGGCTAGCAGATCGAGATACCCGTCCCGGTTGATGTCGGCCACCACCCAGTTGTGGCCCGTGTCGGTACCGAGGTAGATGAGCGTCACGTCTGAAGCAGAATAGCCGGCGCTGCTCCCCCAGTAGATGCAACTCGTGCCGTCCTCAGAGGCAAAGACGAGATCAAGGTAGCCGTCACCATCAAGGTCGGCCGTGGCCACGGCCTCCGAGTTGCTCACCGGGAGCAAGGTGGTATTCTGCGGGTCCGGGCCGGAGGCAGTACCCCAGTAGATGGTTCCATGCGCCTGCGCACGCCAGCCCATGTGAATGAGATCAGGGTATCCGTCGTAGTTCAGGTCGGCGATGTCACATGCGGCACCGCCCGGCACCGGATAGGACCGCGAACGACTCGGCACAAAACCCGAGGCATCGCCGAAGTAGATATAGACGTGGTCGCCGTAACCCTCGGAACACACGAGATCCATCCAGCCGTCGTTGTTCAGGTCGAAACGCGGGACGAACTCGACCGTACCGCCGAAACGGAACGACGCGAAGATGTTGCTCTCGAACCGGCCGTCGCCGAAATCCCGCTGTGACGTCTCTCTCCACGTCAGCGCTGGAGTCGCCCCGGTGAGAAACACCAGGGCAATCGAGAATGCGGCAGCTATCCGCGTCGTGCCGCCCACGCAGGAATTCTAGAAAGAGCTCGGCCCGTGTCAAGCCACCGATTCGCGGCCGCAGACCCTGCACTTCCGCCGCTTGGGTGAGAAGAGCGCTGCCAGCGCGAAAAGCGCTGTGGCCACGATCACGATGGCGGCACCCGACGGGATGCCGAGAACATAGGAGATAATGAGACCGGAAACGCAGGATGTGACGCCGGCAATCCACGAGAGTATGAACATCATTCCGTACCGGTGGGTGAGCTGGTAGGCGGTGGCGGCCGGTGTGACGAGCAGCGCCTCAACCAGGATGATACCCACTGTTTTCAGCGACACGACAACAGTAAGAGCCAACAGACCCAGGAGCAGTACGGCAAGAAACCCGGTGGGCAGACCGCTCGCCTCAGCCATATCCTCGTCGAAGGTGAGGAACTTGAGCTGCCGGTACAAGAGCCCGACCGCCCCGATCACAGCCAATCCCAGAACCGCCATCAGCACCAGGTTGCCGGCGGTTACGCCGAGGACATTGCCGAACAAATATCCATACACCCGCGCGTCGTAACGCTTCATCAGGCCGATGAACAGCACTCCCAGCGCCATTGCGAAAGCGAAGAAGATACCGATGGCGGCGTCCATCCGCAGTTGCGCCCGCCTACTCGCAACCTGGATCAGCCCGGCCGTGCCCAGGCAGAAGAGCACCGCGGCGAAGAGCGGGTTGACCGCCAGCAGGAATCCCAGCGCCACGCCGCCAAAGGCCGCGTGAGCAAGACCCGACCCCGCAAACGCCATCCCGCGCAGAACCACGAAAACACCGATGCAGGAACAGGTCGTACCGACAACAACCGAACTCAGGATCGCCCGCTGCATGAATCCGTAGTGGAGGAAATCAAGCATGGCTGTCCCCGACGACGACGTACCGGCGGCCACCGTCCTCGGCGAAGATGACTCGGCCGCCGTACAACGACTCCAGCGTCTCGCGGTTCAGGACCTGCACGCAGCTCCCGAATGCGCGAAGGCTCCGGTTGATGTACAGCACTTTGTCAACACAGGGCAGTACCTCATTAACGTCATGGGTAACGTAGAGCGTGGTCAGTCCGCGCTCGGCGTGGAGTTTCCGGACGAGGTCGACAATCGTGAACCGTGTCGCCACGTCCACCGCCGACGTCGGCTCGTCCAGCAGCAGTATCTGCGGCTCCTGCACCAGAGCCCGCGCGATCAGCAGTCGCTGCTGCTGGCCGCCGGACAGGTGCCCCGCGACATGGCCGGCCGAGTCGGACAGACCGACAGCGGCCAGCGCCTGTTCAACCCGCGCTCGTTCGTCGTCCGTCGGCCGCCGGAACAGGCCCAGCAGCGGGTACAGGCCCATCGCGACCGCGTCGCGTACACTGATTGGAAATTGGGGGTCGAGCGACCGCCGCTGTGGGACATAACCGATCTGACGTCTGATGTTCGTCAGGTCGCGGCCGGTGGCACCCAGCACCGTGACACTGCCGGAAACGGGCCGAACCAGGCCGAGGACCGCGCGCAGCAGAGTCGTCTTGCCCGACCCGTTCGGGCCGATTATTCCGAGGAACTCGCCGGATTTCAATTCAAAGCTGACATCTTCGACTGCAACCGACTGCTGGTACGCGACCGTCACGTGGTCAAACCGGACCGACGTGCCGGTCAGTTGAACCAAACGACCTCCCCCGGTGCCGCTACAATCCCTTGAGTAGCGCTGCGATTGTCCGAACCGGCACGCCGGTCGCACCGGCCGGGGAGTAGTCCCAGTCTTCCTTGGTGAAGGACGGCCCGGCGATGTCGATATGGACCCACGGTACGCCTTCGTCCACGAATTCCTTGAGGAACAGGCCCGCGACAATTGTGCCGGCCACTCCCGGTTTGCCGGTGTGCTTCATGTCGGCGACCTTGCTCTTCATGTGCGACTTATAGCGTTCGGGCAAAGGCAGTTGCCAGAAGAACTCGCCCTGCTTCCGGCCGACCGATATCAGCCGGTCGATAGCCCGCTGGTCAGTCCCGAGCAGAGCCGAGTACTCATCGCCGAGCGCAACGACGCAGGCACCGGTGAGCGTAGCCATATCTATCATCAGGTCCGGCCTGAGAGTCGAACCGTAAGCAAGGCAGTCGGCCAGCAGGTGTCTCCCCTCCGCGTCAGTGCTGATGACCTCGGCGGTCTTGCCGTTGTAGTGCCTTATCACGTCGCCCGGCTTCTGGGCGCCGCCGCCCGGCATGTTCTCCGCAAATGGCGCGAGGCCGTGCACCATCGCGGGTACGTCCACTGAGCCGAGCCACTTAAACAGCGCGAGCACCGCCCCGGCCCCGGACATGTCGTCCTTCATCGCCTCCATCCCCGTCGCCGGCTTGAGCGAAAGCCCGCCGGAGTCAAACGTGATGCCCTTACCGATGACGACCACTGTCTTTTTCGACTTCGTCACAGGGGTGTAGGTAAAATGAACCAGGCAGGGCGGCTCGTGAGAACCCGCGCCCACGCGGAGAATGCCGCCCATGCCGAGCTTCTCAAGTTCGGCTTTGTGCATTACCCGAACGGCGATGCGCCCCTGCTTCGCCAGTGCCATGGCAATCTCGGCCATTTTCTCCGGCGGCTTCGGGCTGGGGGGCTCGTTCGCCAGGTCCCGCGCAAAGCAGACGGCTTCGGAACGCGCCACCGCCTCGGCGACGGCTTTGCGGATCGCCGCGGACGCGCCCTTTGGATTTGCGGACACGAGCACGAGCTCAACGACCGGTTTCGAATCGTCCGGCTTCGGCGTCCGATACTTGTCGAACCGATAGCTGGAGAGAATGGCACCCTCAACCGCCGCCCCGACGAAATCAGCAAGGTCGCCCTTCACTTCGCTGCTTTCAGGAACGAGCAGCCCAACCGAATCCACCCCGATATCCTCAGCCCGTTTCAACGCTCTGGCTACCGCCGACCTGACGCGGTCGAGCTCGAACTCCCGACGCTTTCCCAGCCCGGCGAGAATCAGCTTGGAGTTACCCGAGTTCGCACGCAACAGGCTCGTCTTCCTGAACTGGCCGGCGAACTTCTCGTCAGCCGCCACCGCCGCATAGCCACGCCCTTCCTCGCCCGGCAGGGCGAGCGGCGTCTTGTCGCCTTCAAACATCAGCCCGACCAGCACTCGGCCGGTCCAGTCCTTCTTCGCAATCACGTCAATCCTCACTTCGGCTCCTTCTGCGGGCTTTGTGCCCGCGTGTCAATTCTAGGTCGCGGCGGGCCTGCTTGTCAAAGAACTCCCACATCCCCCGAACGGTGAACTGCCGCCGCCTTTATGTCTCTCCCGCCTGTTGTTCGGTCAGCCCGGTCCTGCCGCCACCCTTCAGCACCTTGTTCAGCACCCAGGTGACCGCGACGGCCAGCACGATCCTCGGAACCAGAATCCAGAACATGTTCGCTCCCAGCACAATGAAGATGGCCGTGTCCTCAAACAACCCGTGGCACAGCGCCAGGAAAGTGGCCACCAGCGTAATCTGCTTGGCATCAAGCTGACCCTCGCGCGCCGTCTCGATGATGACCCCGGCCCCGAACACGATTCCGAAAACGTTTCCCGCCAGCCAGGGCATGCCGGACTCCGGCTTCAGGCCGATGAACCGGGTAACGCTGCCAATCGCGCGAAGCGTCCTCTCCAGTATTCCATAGCGCCTCCCCCACTCCAGCAGGATGAAAATCCCCACGAGCACGACCAACATTTTGATGCCGGTCTGCCAGAAACCGACCGCCCAGTCCGCAAGCGCCGGGCCAAGCCCGTGAAAGTGCACCTGAGCCATGTCCGCCAGCTTCGCGGCATCGGCGGTGCCCTCGGGTCCGGGCCTGGCAATGAGCCGGCTCAAGCCCGCCCCCGCAATCATCGCCAGCACCAGCCGAATTACCCACAAGAGCCACCACTTGGCCCGGATCTGGAAGAAGACCGCCGTCTCCAGTATCTGCGAATGAGAAAGCAGCAGCATCAGGCTGAGTACCGTGAGCTGGCTCGGCGTAATCTTGAGGGCCGTGACCGCGCCCAGCCCGGCGTACAGGTTGGCGACGTTGCCGATGATGAGCGAGAGGGCGGCCTCGCCGGGCAGCCCGAAGTGCTTCATGAACGGCGCCATGAACTCCGCGAACACCCTGATGGCCGGCGTGTACTTCAGGATGGTTACCGCCGTGTAGACCGGTGCGACGATGAGCATCAGCTTGAGGAAAGCCCGCACACCGTGCCACGCTCCCAGCGCCGTGGTCCGACCGAATGACGTTGCCTTCGCCGGAATTGACGTGGACAACCGCTATTCCCCCTCAAATACGTGAAGCGACGAAACACCGTCGCGAATGACACCGTAGGTGAAGTGAGTCAGCCAATCACCGATGTTGACGTAGCTGCCGCCGCTCAACTGCCTCAATTCGGGCATGTGGGAATGCCCCAGGACAACAATGTCGAAGCCGGATTCGAGCTTGCCGCGGGCGAATGCGGCCATGTCCTCGACAATGCCTGGCTTGTAGCTGCCGGTGCGACTGACGTTCGCGACCGCGTGCGCGAGTCCGATCCCGATGTCCGGATGGAGCAGCGAGTAGAGCCAACCGTTGATTCTGCTCCGCATCAGTACCCGGAAAACGCGAGGGACGAACGCCCGGTCCAGCGAGTCGCCGTGAGCCAGATAGACCCGCTTCCCGTCCAGCGTGACGTCAAGCTCGTCCGCAGCCTCCGCCCCGAGTTCGCGCTGCCAGAAATCCTTGAACCAGAAATCGTGATTGCCCTTGACGTAGCCGATGTGTGTGCCGGTACGGCTCAGCTCGGCGAGCTCGGCGAGCGCCCGGAACCCGAGCTTCGGGATCGCCCGTCCGTATTCGAACCAGAACTCGAATAGGTCGCCGAGGATGTAGAGGGAATTTGCCTCGCCCCGGATGGACTCAAGAAACCGGAACAGCCGCCGCTCGGCATCAGGACTGCTTCCGCCTATGTGGGCGTCAGATACGAAGTAGTGCGCGCTCAATCTTGGCGAGCGACCGCTTGAGGGGCAGCCTCGTATCGATCTTGATTATATCGCGGCCCGGCTCCGGCGGCGTGAAACGGCTCTTCATCGCCCGGTAGATATCGATAGTGGCATCGGAGAACGAGTATTCACCCGCGCGCCGGCGCAGCCGCGAACGTACCGTCCGCTCCGGGCAGTCCGCAAACACGAACAGCACGGACACGCCGGCCTTCGCAGCCGCCGCGCGGGCGCGTCGGCGGGAATCATCGCTCAGAAAAGTCGCGTCGGCAACCACGCTGAAACCGGCGGCGAGAAAGACGCGGGCCCGACGCAGGAGCTCCTCGTAGGTCTTCTCGCTGATGTTGCCTTTGTAGATGCCGCCGCCAAAGCCCTCGGTCCGTCGCTGGCCCACCGGGATGCCGAGTAGCTGTTTCCGGACCGAATCGGACAGCAGATGGAAAGCCCCAATGCGCTCAGCCAGCCGCCGCGCCAGATGGGTCTTGCCCACTGCCGGCAACCCCATCATCACCACCAGCCTGGGCCTGACCGCCATTCCGGTCGCGTAGCGATGGGACAGGCCGAAGTATTGGGACGCGGTCTTCGCCGCCTTTACCTTGTCGGCCGGGCCGACTCCAGGGTCGTTCAGGACGAAGCTCGTGACCTTGCCGCGGACGTACGCCCGGTAGCACTTGTAGAAGTTGAGCAGGCGCGGCAGGCCATTGTCGCCGGTATATGCCATGTAGCGCTCGACAAAGAAATCAGCCAGGTCCTTCCGCCCCCAGTAGTCAAGGTCCATGGCCATGAACGCGATTTCCGAGGCCACGTCCGAACACGAAAACCGCGGATTGAACTCGATGCAGTCGAATATCCGGACCTCGGGCCCGGCCGACTTGTCTGACCCGTCCGCCGGGAGCACGAAAATGTTCCTGGAATGCAGGTCCCCGTGGCAGCGGCGCACGAATCCGCCGGAACGCCGGCGTTGGAAAAGGCCGCGTTTCTGGGCCATGAAACGCTCTACGGCCGCTTTGGTTTCATCGAACTGGCGGCGGGTTATCGTCCGGCCGACGAACTCTGTCGTCTGGGCGAAGTTCTCATCCCAGTTGAAGCGGATGGTCTCGATGCTGCCGTACTTGGCGACGTCGCTACCGTGTTCAGCCTGTTTGTGGAAGTCGGCGATGGACCGGGCGATGCTATCCACGTGTTCATAGGTCACGTGGCCGAGTCTGAGCTGCTCGGTCATTATCCACTCCTGCGGCAACTCCCTCATTTCCAGGCAGTAGTCAATCACCTGCCCCCGGCCGCCAAGGGCGAGCCGGCCGCGCGTCATGGTGATCGGCACAACCCTGATGTAGATGTCGGGCGACAGAATCCGGTTGAGTCGGAACTCCTCATTGCAGAAGTGCCTGCGCGCGGACAGGGTCGTATAGTCAAGGAAGCCGAAGTTCACCGGCTTCTTGACCTTGTAGGCGTGTGTGCCGGTCAGAAACACCCACGACGTATGAGTCTGAAGCATTCGCACCCGCTCTACGTCCTTGCCGTAAAGCCCGGGCTCCAGCATCCGGGCGACGTATGGCTGGATTGAGGGACCGGAGTCTCCGGACGTCTTGTGGTTCGGGGCCTTCCGTACTCCTGACTTCTGCATGCTAGCTTCTGGCTTCTGACTTCGCTCTCATCGCTCCCAGCTCCCACCCCAGCGCCAGGGCCTTCTTGTTAAGGTCGAGCGCCTTCACCGGCACCCGGTTCGCGACCGACTTCTCCAAAGACTCGAGCTTCACAACCCCGGTGACGCGAGCAAGTACCCCAAGCATCACGATGTTGGTGAAGAGTCCGCGCCCCAGCTCGTTGCGCGCGGTCTCCGTCATCGGCAGGCAGATCGCGCCCTCGCGCGGACACTCGCGGACGTAGAAGCCATCGATGATGGCCGTGCCATGCACCTTCAAATCGTCAAAGTACCTGTCCGCGGCCTGTTGTGACAGACAGACAAGGACGTCGAGCCGGCGCGACTTCGGGTATAGAATTGGCTCGTCGGATATGATGACATCGGCCCGCGAAGCCCCGCCGCGTGCCTCGGGTCCGTAGCTCTGGGTCTGGACTACGTGCCTCCCCTCATGGACGCCGGCCGCCTCGGCCAGGATGACACTGGCCAGTATCACACCCTGCCCGCCCGTTCCTGCCAGCCTTATCTCAGTCTTCATCTCTGTGGGACGGACTTGGGACACGATCCGAATCGTCCGACGATTCGGTCATGTCCCGCCCTCCTTCTGACTTCTGGCTTCTAGCATCTAGCCTCTGAGGTCGCCCGCTCCTCACGCCTTGCCTTGTGCCTTCGCTCTGACCTGCTCATACAACTTCGTGTAGGGCGGCACTTCCTCGCGGTCGTGCAGCACGCCGATGACGAACTTATCCTGCACCTGCCACGGGTCGGGCACCTTGCTTGCGTCAATCGAGCGGTCACGAATCCACTCCAGCATCTTCACGGCGTCGCCCAGACCCTGGTGCCGGCCGTAGAAGGTCGGGCATTGCGAGATGATCTCGACCACGCTGAAGCCACGCTTGCTGAGGGCGAGCTTTGCCATCTTCTTCAGGTGCGCAACGTGGAAGGTGGTACTGCGAGCTACGAACATCGCCCCCGTTGCCCGGGCCATGAAGCACGTATCGAAATCGCGTTCCACATTGCCGAACGGCGCGGTCGCGGCCTTCTCGAGGGTCGGAGTAGTCGGTGAATACTGGCCCCCGGTCATGGCATAGGTGAAGTTGTTGAGAACGAAGACCGTCACGTCGATATTCCGGCGCGCGGCGTGGATGAAATGATTGCCGCCGATTGCCAGCATGTCGCCGTCCCCGCCGAATACCACGACCTTCAAATGTGGCTTGGCCAGCTTGACGCCGGTGGCAGCCGGCAGGGCCCGGCCGTGCAGGGTGTGGAACGTGTCGCAGTCCAGGTAGCCGGAAATCCGCGACGAACAGCCGATGCCCGATACCACACAAAGCTCATCCTGGTTCACGCCGGTCTCGATGAACGCCCGCACCACAGTGTTCATGGCCGTACCGATGCCGCAGCCCGGACAGAGTATATGCGGCAGCCGCTCGTCAACCCGGAAGTAGTCAAGGAACCGGTCCACGGCCTCGGGCTCGGCGAGCCCGACGGGTTCAGGGGTCCCAGGGTCCTGGAGGCCCGGCTTCGGAATCTCCGTCATCTGCGCGACCTTCGGATACGCTTCTGCATTCTAGCTTCTCGCTTCTAGCTTCTGACTTCGTCCGCTCACAACGCTTCGATGATCTCCGCCGGCGTCAGCATCTCGCCATCGTAGCGCTGGACCGAGATGACCGGCACGTTCCGGCTCACGCTCCGCTCGATCGTCCGGCGCAACTGCCCCTGGTTCATTTCCGGGACGATGACCCGGCGCGCGCTCTTCATCAGCGCAATCATCCGCTCCATCGGGAATGGCCATATCATCCGCAAGCGTAGGATGCCCACCCTGCGCCCGGTCTTCTGCTCGAACTGCCGCTTCGCCTCCATGGCCGACCGGGCCGCGCTGCCGTAGCAGACGATAACGGTTTCCGAGCCCAGGTCTTCGTACGACACGTCCCACAGCCAGCTCCGGTTATCGTCGATCTTCTTCCGCAGCCGGTCCATGTTCCAGCGGATGATCTCCGGGTCGTCGGTCGGGAACCCGTCCTTCCGATGGGTCAGGCCGGTCAGGTGCACGCGATACCCCTCGCCGAAACTGGCAATCCGGGCATCATAGTTGTTCGAATCGTCGTAGTGGTAGTATTCAGGCGCAGCAACCTTGGGCCGTGGCGACTCCCACAGGGTTACCTTCTCCGGCAGCTCGACCGCTTCGCGCATGTGCCCGACAATCTCGTCCATCAGCACGATAACCGGGATGCGCAGCCGCTCGGACAGATTCACCGCCTGCACGGTCAGGTCAAAACACTCCCGCACGCTCCACGGACACAGCGCCACAATCGGATGGTCGCCGTGCGTGCCGTGTCTTGCCTGCATCACGTCTGCCTGGGACGTACGTGTCGGAGTGCCGGTGGCAGGCCCGCCGCGCATCACGTCGACGATGATGCACGGCAGCTCGGCCATTATCGAATAACCTATCCCCTCCTGCATCAACGAGAAACCGGGGCCGGACGTGGCAGTCATCGCCCTGATGCCGGCCGCGGTCGCGCCGTTCATACAGCAGATGGACGCGATCTCATCCTCCATCTGGACGAACGTCCCGCCCAGCCGCGGCAGCTCACGGGCAAGGTACTCGGCGATCTCGGTCGACGGAGTAATCGGATACCCGGCAAAGAACCGCACGCCCGCGCGTGCCGCTCCCATCGCGCACGCCTCATTGCCGGACAGCAACTGCATAGGCCGGGGTTCAGGGGTTCTAGGGTTGGCCTCGGCGACCCCCGTCGGACGGCGCTGGGGTTCAGGCATCGTTATGCTCTCCGGAAGCGATTAGCGACTGCGGACCGGGGATTAGGGATGAACCCGACGTTTTCTCTTCGTGTCTTGGTGTCTTGGTGGTCAAATCCGAATCCGTGTCCATCTGCGTTCATCCGTGGTTTCGTCATTCGGACTTCGGAATTCGTCATTTCTGCACAAAGATTGCCATATCCGGGCACCGCAGCTCGCACATCCTGCACGCGATGCACTTCTCCGGGTGGGCGACCTTCACCTTGAACCGGTCGTCCAAATCCAAGGTGCCGGTCGGGCAGAACTCGACGCATATCCGGCAGCCCTTGCAGAACTGACGGATGATGGTGTGCCTATGGCCCTTGGGGCCGACCGAGGAAACCGGCTCCTGCTTCAGGAACTTCTTCACGCGATTCCTCGCAGCAAACAGAAGCCGGCAGGCAAGTCGTTGACTCTCATTGTCTTCAGAGAGGCTATTCTATCGAGGCAGACGTCAGGGTCAACCTCTACGCCCAAAACATGTGATGCCACAGCGATAATGTCACCTCTACGCCCAAAACAGGAGGAATTCCGCGACGCGGCACAAGGCGAGAACCACGGATGGACACCGATGTCCGGGCCGATGATGCCCTAGCAGGACGGTTCTCCTGGTGACTCTGTGCCTTGGTGGTGAAATCCTGATTGCGGCCTCGCGGCGAAGCCGCGATTGCGTCTCACACTGCACCCGTCGTTTTTCCTCACAAAGTACCGGCCAAGGAATCGTTCACTGTGTGGTGAACTGCGTTCTCAACTGCGTCGATCACTGAATCCTACACTCGACCTCAACCTTGATCTCAACCTCAATCCATCACTGAACCGCGCATTGCTCGCGACATTGCTCCTGAAGCTGAACCGGTCATCGCTCGCGTCATTGTCCGGCTCATTGTTCATCTCAATGTACGTCTGGTCGTTGGCTTCATCGCGCCACGCACTGCTTCGGCAAGAGCTGCCCCCTATACGGTCTCCGGGCCGCCCACCCCACGGCAGAATTGTGGTCTCGGCACCCAGCCAATACCATACGTTGTGGTACCGGCAGTGTGCGGCGCGCTCACGTCCGCGTGATAAGAGTTCTTATCACGCGTATCTTCTCGTGTAGTTGTCCAACTTCTCCATTCTCAATTCACTCTTCCCGGTTGCCTCAAAACGACACCCCCGCTGGGGGAACTGCCTCCCGAGTTCCTTGGCAGATTCTCTGGCGAGTTCTCTGCCAAGCGCTTTGGCAGGTTCTCCGGCAGAGAATCTCCTCTGCTCCCAGGCAGAGTCGCTGGCAGGTTCTCTGCTCCGTTCTCTGGTAGATCCCGTCCCTAGTTCACTGCCAGGGACTCCGGCAGGGGCTTTCCCCGGTTCCTCGGCACAGCGCCGTGGAAATACCCTCCCAAGCTCATTGCCGAGTTCCCTGGCAGATTCTCTCCGAGGGACCTTGGGAGATTCTCCGGCAATGCATCTCCCGGGTTCCGTCCATCGCTCTCTGGGAAAGCATCGCCTCGGTGAGATGCCCATCTCACCTGCCCGGACTTCTCACGTAACCTTCAACTTGACGGAAGCCGAGTCCGGTCTACATTAGCCAGATCTTCCGCGCGGCAGAGCGGCTCAAGCTGGAAGGAGCGCCCGCCAGCGGCGTAGGTCTGCGGTCCTGATGCCACACCGGCCCGAGGGTGACGGTGTCGCCCTCCCTTATGAACGGTCTCATGCTCTTACCCCACGCGCAGAAGCGCCAGGTGCCGCCCTTTCCGAGCACCGCCCGCATTAGCTCGATTCTCTGCGCCAGAGAGAAATCCATAACGCCGCGCTGCACGTCCCGGGAGTACGACGTTGCCGGACTGTCATCCGCCATCGGCAGTCAGTCTAGAAACCGCACTCCCAGCGTCAAGCCCGCCCGCGCCAGCCCGCTTGACAGCCCAGCCCGCGAGACCTAGAATCCCGCATGGCACGCGCGTTTCTGAGGACCGCTGTGTTCATTATCTGCGCACCTGCATGCGCCCTGTGTGCCCAGCTGACAGAACCCCCCGTGCCACCCCCCCCTGTCCACGTC
>Ga0116202_10000647_pt1 | contig 19448 bp, 20 predicted proteins | sample LakKivw325mmetaG_FD_94479 | JGI IMG/M metagenome (GOLD analysis project Ga0116202, IMG submission 94479) | Anoxic lake water microbial communities from Lake Kivu, Rwanda to study Microbial Dark Matter (Phase II) - Lake Kivu water 325m metaG | ecosystem: Environmental > Aquatic > Freshwater >... | reverse complement strand
TACCGTCGTAGCCAGCGCTCTTGAGCGCGCCACCCCAATGTCCGCCGCAGTCCGCCTCGCCCCAGATGCCGGTCAGGGGTGAGCGGGCGGCGACGGCGAAGCGGTTGCTGGCCGGTACAGGGGTGGCGACGAAGGGGCCGGCCATGAAGCATAGCAGGTTGTCGGGGCCCAGGGGATCGGTGGAGGCATCGGTCTCGTCGTACAGGTAGCGGGCCGCCAGCCCGCTGCCGCCCAAGCAGAGCCGGGCCAGGGCCTCGGGCAAGGGCTCATCCCGCAGTTCTCCGGTGGTCAGGTTCACACGCAGGGTCTTGCCGTAGTAGCCGTGGGCCATGATATCCTCCTTACTGGGGGTACTCTGTGCAATGTCAGCTCAGGCTGATTATATCGTGAAGGGGGGTTACTGTCCAGCGTGAGCGGTTCATCAGCTCAACGCCCACAGAGGACTTTCACCCCCTACCTGTCGCCCATGCTGGGTGTACAAGAAAAATCCCCCCTCATTGGAGGAGGGATTCAGGTTATGCGTATGCTCATCCACCGTACAGTAACTCAGCCACCCAGCCAACGCCCAGCTCATATAACTTTCCAGCGGTGGGAGCACCGGTCTCCTTGTCCCAACCATTCATCTCGTAGTAGAGATCGAGCGCCTGGGCTATCTCCTCAGCCGGGATCTTGACCCCCTGCAGTGGGCCGGACTCGAAGGGGGTGGAGAAGCGCCAGTGGGCCACGTCATCTTGAGCGGTGAGCCCCTGCCGGTAGTTGAAGGCCCGAGCCATGGCCATCGCCCGCTCACCCACCTTCATCAACTCAAACAGGGAACTGTTCCAACCCGTCACCCCCTGTACGATGTCGCGTATCCGTTCTCTGTCGTAAGGCATGAACATGCACAGTCCCACACAGTTCCAGAAAACCTGCCAGTCAATGATGTACTTGGCCAGCCGCACTTTCTCCGGGCCCAGGGTGTCGGCCGGCATGGTCTCCAGGATGCCCAGACGGCGTATCTCCCGCATGGCACGCCCCTCTGACTCGTAGGCGCCGTCCCAGACGTTGTGCATGTGATCCGCACCGGTAGGAGAGATGGCGTACCCCAGGTCCTGGGCGAACCGGATGCGCGGCTCGTGCATGGGCATTTCCTGCCCCTTGACCTGCATAGTGTATTTCTCCGTCCCCCGGCCGATCTTCCGCGCCGCCCGCAGGCACCCCTCGGCCAGCAGATCCCCGAACCCCTCCCGATGGGCGATCTGATCCACGAGCGTGAGCATGGCCTCAGCGTTGCCGAAGTGGAGCTCTAACCCGCCGGTGTCCTCCGTGGTGAGCAGCCCTCGCTCGAAGCACTCCATGGCCCAGGCGATGGCCGTGCCGGTGGAGATGGTATCCAGGCCGTAGGCGTTGCACAGTTGGTTCCCGTAGGCGATGGCCTCCAGGTCGTCAATGCCGCAACAGGAGCCCAGGGCCCCCACCGTCTCATACTCCGGCCCGCCGTAAATGGAGTCCACCTCGTAGCGGCCTGTGACCTGTACCTTCCGCTTGCAGTAGACAGGGCAGGCGAAGCAGTTGTCCCGGTCCACTAGGATGGTGTCGGTCATCGTCTCGCCGGTGATCTTCTCCGCCCCCTCGAAGGATCCCTGCTGGAAGTTGCGGGTGGGCAGTGCTCCCGAGTCGTTGAGGTCCAGCAGCCCATTGTCGGTGCCATGATCATGCATCCCGCCCACATGGTCCATGAAGTGATCGCTCAGCCAGCGCGCCGCCTGGCGCACTTTGTCCCGATCAGCGACTTGCACCTGGCCCCTTCCGCGCACGGCGATGGCCTTCAGCTTCTTGGAGCCCATCACCGCGCCCAGGCCGGTGCGGCCTGCAGCGCGGTTGATGTCGTTGATCACGCAGGCGAAGCGCACCCCTTTTTCACCCGCCAGGCCACACTGGGCGACACGGACCCGCTCATCCCTCAGTTCCTCCTTCAGCATCCGATCCACCTCGGCGGTCTTCTTGCCCCACAGGTGGACGGCATCACGGATCTCCACCTGATCATCTTTGATCCACAAATAGACTGGCTCCTCCGCCTGGCCAGTGACGATGATGGCGTCCCAACCAGCGCGCTTCAGCTCCACCCCCCAGAAGCCGCCCACGTCCCCCTCGCCGAAGCCACCAGTGAGGGGGGATTTGGCTCCCACGGCGTTCCGGCCGCTGCCGCCGCAGGGCGCGCCGGTCACCACGCCGGGGGCGAAGATGAGCACGTTGTCCGGGCCCAGGGGATCTGCCCCCGGCTCCACTTCCTTGAGCAGATAGTAGGCGATCAGGCCCCAACCGCCGAAGGTGGTGCGGAAGAACACCTCGCCCGGCCCTTCCACGCTGATCTGACGGTTGAACAGGTTGACGCGCAATATCTTGTTGTTGAACCCGCCGGCCACGTGTTTCCTGCCTCCTTATGTAAAGTAAATACCGATGTTCAGTGGTGGGCTATTATAGTATGAGCCAAGGAGCAAGTCAACTGGACTTTTTACCTCAATCGGCTATACTGAAGGAATCATGGATTGGATTCCATAACACAATAGAGGAGATTTCCTTTACAACGACTGGCTCAGTGACCTCTTCGCCGAGAACCTACGCCCATATGTGGCCGAGGAGAGGCTGCTGAACCTGGTGGACAAGGAGAGGCAGTACGGATGGCGGTCAGGGGGGTGATCTTCGACCTGGGAGGCACCCTGATGTACCTCGATGGGGAGTGGGAGGAGGTGCACACTCGGAATGTGGCCCACCTGCTGGCCTTCCTGCAGGCTGAAGGGCTGGAGCTGGAGGCCGAGGCCTTCCGCCAGGAGTTCCGTCAGCAACGCGAAAGGGCCTACCAGATCGCCCGCGCCACCCGCGTGGAATACCCGGCTCAATGCAGCCTGAAGGAGACGCTGACCGAACTGGGCTATCCAGACCTGGATGGGCATCTCTTGGCTGAGGGGGTGAGAACGCTTTTCCGGTACGAGGAGACCCGGTGGACGGCTTTTCCCGATGCCCTGCCCACGTTGGAGGCCCTGCAGGGGGCCGGCTATCGACTGGGGCTGATCTCCAACGCCTCCGATGATGGCATGATTCAGCGGTTGGTGCGGGCATTGGGGTTCGAGCCCTATCTGCATCCGGCGCTCAATTCGGCGGGGGTGGGCATCCGCAAACCCGACCCCAGGATATTTCAGCTCCTGCTGGAGGAGTGGGACCTGGAGGCCGGAGAGACAGTGATGGTGGGCGATACGCTGGAGGCCGATATTCTGGGGGCGCAGCTTGTGGGCCTGAGCACTGTACTGGCCCTGATGGATGAGAATCCGGCCAATGGCGAGCTACGGGATTGGGTCATCCCCGATGCGACGATCGAGGCATTGGCCCAACTCCCCCCGCTGCTGGCCACCTGGGGAGGGGAGGGAACTTGACCCTGGAAGGACAGTGGGGGTTCTTCATAGCCCGGCTGCGGAAGGCCCTGGCCTGCCCCTTGCCCGGCCCTGAGGCCCAGTTGCGTCTGGCACCTCTCCCCCGGCATAGCAGGTCTCAGACCTACCCCCACGCTGAATGTCCCCCTCAGCCAGCAGCGGTGCTGATTCTCCTGTATCCTCACAATGGGGTGCTACACCTGCCCTTCACCCGCCGCACCGACATCGTGGCCACCCACCGAGGGCAGATCTCCTGGCCCGGTGGTGCTCAGGAGGGGGAGGAATCGTTGGTAGGAACCGCTTTGCGGGAGACAAAAGAGGAGCTGGGCGTTGACCCGGCAGTGGTAGAGGTACTGGGTCAGCTCACCCCTCTGCACACCGGAAGCAGCGGCTACCTCATCACCCCGGTGGTGGGATGGGCACCGGCCCGTCCCGCTTTTCAGCCCGATCCCCGCGAGGTCGCGGAGCTATTGGAGGTGGAATTGGCCCTGCTGTGTGCACCGGGCGTGCTGTGCCAGGAGCGTTGGCCCTTCCAAGATGGGCAGAGGTTAGTTCCCTGCTATCGTCTAGGGCCAGAGATCGCTATCTGGGGGGCCACGGCCATGATCCTGAGCGAGTTTCTGGCGGTGGTGGAGAGGGTAGGAACAACGGATTGGCAGGATTAGGGGACGCGATAGCCCCGCCGGGCCAGAAGAAGGTAGGCATGCGCTTTGCGCACCGTCAGCCGGCCATAGGTATCCAGCAAGCCTCGTAGACGAGCATGCCCAGAGGATGTCAATTCGCCAGCTCCCTGGCGGTCCAGCAATTCGTGTATCTCAGCCTGTTCGGCTGCAGTCATCGTCGCACACGCTTCTCGCCAGAGAGCAGCGTCATCAAAGCTGGCTAACTTGGCCAGATCGATCGCCTCCTCCGGCGGAACATCGTCAAGAGGGGGCAGCATATGGGCGATGCTGTCCCGCAGTATGGCTTCCAGTGGCTGTTTAGTTACTTCGGCCACCTGACGAGCAAAGCGATAGAGAGGCTCAGGAAGTTCGATGGTGACGGTTTGCATACTCGTTGCTCCTCCCAACAGAAAACTTACACTTCTGGCTGCCGCAGTATTTGGCGCTCGATTCCTTCAACGAGGAAGGGCAGGTTAGGGCGGGTGAAGCTTAGATCGGGAGCCGGGACGCGATGGTGCTTGATATCCGGCGGCACATGCTTGTGATGGGGATAAGTAGATGCCAGTGTCGGATCATTGGGGTGAGGCCACGAGTCATACCAGTATAGTTTATCCTTGCCAGGGTAGCTGGCGCGACAGTATTCGGCGGCCTCGGGGAGTGGGCTTTCAGTGAAAGGAGCATGACATCGCGAGACTTCATAGCGGTACACTTCAATAACTCCCTCCTGAAAGTTCAGCAGTTCGTACACGCACAAGACAAGATCGTCACCCAGGGCTACCAGGCCAGCTAGTCGTGCGGTGTCCAGGCCAGGAGGAGCCAAGACGAGTGTGCTAAGGCGAATAGAAGGGTAGCGCGTTGGCAGTGTGTAGACCAGTTGCTCGTACTGGGTGCGGACCAACATAGAGCATCTCTCAAGCGGGAATGAGCGTACGGCGCAATTGGTCCGCCAGTGGCTGCTCGCGCAACAGTTCGCGGTAGTCCTGCTCTCGGCTTAGCCACACCTTGTATAGACCGTGCCATTCAAGGAAATCGTGGAAGTGTGGCTCTTCACCATTGTCAAACTCAGAGAGTTGGCCAGATTCCATTGCCTGGTAAAAGTCCTGCGATAGAATACTGTACTTATCTTCGAAGGTGCGCAGTTGCCATTCAATCCAATGGATCTCGCGGATCAGTTGTTGCAGTTCCATTGTTTGCTACTCCTGAGAGTTTGTGCAGATGACTTGTCACATCAAAACGGAATCCAGCTAGCCGATCTATCCATTCCTTGGCCTCACTGTCCTCCCAAACGAGGAAAAGCTCTTGCGCCAGCCGACCTATCGGCGTTCCCGAACAGACCCAGAACAATCCCCACAGATGTCCGCCCGCTGCCCAGTGCGCTTCCACATGAGCTGGCATGCTCGTGCGATTGGAGGTGACCAGCGCCCGATGTGATAACTCCAGGTAACGCAACACTTCTAAGTCAGACGTTCCCAATGGCAGTGCGCCCGGCTCTCCCACGCGCATCACGTCAATAGTGGAATTCAAGCGAAGCAGGGCCACTTTGAGCCGAGGGGACTCGTTCTCATCTAGCAGGAAACGCACCTTCATGAGGCTGCTATCTGCTCTCTCGCTCGTTGGGCTTTCAGTGCGCGCAGGCGTTTCATGACAGGTGGAGGATTGGAGGCCCATTCCTGGTAACGCTGTTCGCGCCAGGCTGCCAAGCGTGAGAGATAGGCATCCATCTCAGACCGGTTGTGCAGGTAATGGGTGATCGTGGTGTGAATCTGCTCCAGGTTCAAGGTGGGCAAATTGGCGGCAATCTCTTCCGGTGTGTAGCCCTCCAGGTAATAGTAGAGCACATCATCAATGCCGATGCGATGCCCTTTGATGCGGATGTCATCAGGGCTGAGAAACTCAAAATAGTCTTCCAACTGCATTCGTCGGGGGGTATTCATCGGCGTTGATTATAGCGTAGAAAATCGGACAGGGCAATTAGGCCTGGTAAGGCTATGTCACATCTGATTGGTCCGACCTGCGTCCGTCGAGGTGATGCCTCTTTAGCGCTGCCGCCTGTGGGTGGAGGGCGGGGAAAGGAAGTGGACAACATTTGCAGAGACCACAGATGTGATGTATCACACAGTTATGGTACATATCGTCACCTGTCATAAGCCAAGTGACACCCAACCGTGAACAGGAGGTCAAACGATGAAAGCCAAGAAGCGACTCAACTTCAGCATTCCCCTCTGGTGGCCTGATGGCTCAGCCTGGCGCCGTCTGGCCCGCTCATTTCTCCCCAATCCTGGCACCCTACTCATCCTGGCTCTCTTTCTCCTGGCCCAATCCGTCGGTGCCCTGCCCCTCAAAGCCCCGACCGCAACTAGCACCTCCACTGGCACCATCTCCTACCAGGGCCGCTTGGCCGACGCCGACGGCAATCCTCTCACTGGCACCTACAACATCGAATTCCGACTGTATGACGTGCCCACCGGTGGCGTACCGCTGTGGACCGAACTCTGGACCGGCCCCAACGCCGTCGAGGTCTCCGACGGGCTGTTCAACGTTATGCTGGGCAGCCTGACTCCCATCTCAGCTGAGGCGGTCGAGGAAAACGACACCCTGTACCTGGGCATCACCGTGGGCACCGACGACGAGATGACGCCGCGCGTGCCGTTGGGGAGTGTGCCGTGGGCCATGCAGGCCAGCACAGTGCCGGATGGGAGCATCACCACGGATAAAATCGCTGATGGAGCGATCACAAGTGAGAAGCTTGCACCCGATCTAAGTCTGTTTCCGCCTGGAACAATTGTGATGTGGAGTGGTTCGCTTTCCGGGATCCCCGATGGTTGGGCGTTGTGTGATGGAACGAGCGGCCCGCCGGACTTGAGAGATCGGTTCATCTTGAGCGTGAATGCGGGAGAGAACCCTGGAGTGACAGGCGGGTCGCATACAAAGACGCTGTCAACTTCCAACTTACCATCTCACAGTCACAGTATTTCGTCTGATGGTGACCACCGCCACAGCTACACGGACAAGTACACAACTGGTGAACGGACTTCTGGAACTCACGCCTGGGACGCAACCTATGATAAAAATCCAGTCTACACAACTGATAGCAAGAATACAGGATACGCAGGTGGTCACAACCACGGAGGGAATACGGGCAATACTGGTAGCGGTAGTTCCTTCGATATCCGACCGAAGTACTACAAGTTGGCGTTCATTATAAAGCTGCCGTAATCGCTTATTTGTCTACCGTGTGATTCTGATGGTTCACCAATCGTCTCCATAGAGGGGCGGTTGCCTCATCAAAATCACCGTTGGGATGCGGCTGGAGCAGGCAGAGTAGGGTTCGGACCACGAAGCACATGAAACGGTGCGAAACGCGCGAAAGGGTTTCGTGACTTTCGCGGCCTTTCGCAACTTTCGTGGTCCAAACGCCCCCAACGCCGGACGTGGCCTTCGCCTGGCGGCTGAGCGCGCATCGGAAGGGGTATGGCGAGGTGAGGCTGGAGGGGGTGAGAACGGCGGATGAACGGAAAGACGCGGAGCAGGCAGCCATTCCTCCGCCCCCTTCTGGGAATCCGCGGCCCTTTTCACCCCTCCACCGCCTCCCGCGCGGCGTAGAGATTGGAGGTGGGAGAGGTGATGGGAGTCACACAGCCGGTGCCCAGGATGAAACGACGGCCTCCGGTCTGGGCGATGGCGTCGGCCGCCTCAGCGCGCACGTCGTCAGGGGTGCCCAGCAGCATGGTCTCCAGGCGGCGCAGGCCACCGATAAGAGCCTTGTCGCACCGCTCCAAGGCCTCAGCCAGGGAGGGCCAGGTCTCCCGATCATGCCAGTTGATGGCCTGCACGGAGTAGTCCGCTAGCACATCGAACATGATGTTGCTGCCATGGATGTGCAATACGTTGAACCACCCCTCCTGCGCCGCCTCCAGGATACGCAGGTCATAAGGGCGGCCCAGGTGGCGATACTCCTCCTCGCACAGGATCCCGTAACAGGCGTGCTGCACAGCATAGAAGATCCCCGCGGCGCCCGTACCCAGCACCTCCCGGACGAAGTGGACCGTCGTCTCGGTGATCGTCTCGAGCCCAGCCTTCAGATCGTCGGAATCCCGCCGCAGGTGCACCACCAGCCGATCCTCGCCGGCCAGATTCTTGGCCTGAGTCAGGGGGCTGAAGATGGTCTGGATGAAGGGCACCTCCGGGCCCACATGAGCTCCGATCAACTCCAGACAGCGGAGCTGCTGCTCCAGCGCTCCCTGGCGCGGATCGAGCACGGCCAACTTATGCCAGTCGGCTGGCGAATGGACGGGCCGCTCGAGGTACTCCCGTGTCCCCTCATCGGTCCCAGCCACCCAGCGGTCCACCACACCCCAATCCTCCAAGCAGTAGGATGAGGAAGGGCTGACTTTCATGAAGTCGAAATCGTAGCGCTGTTGGAAGGCCACCTGAGCCCGGGCCAGGTCCTCCGCCCGCTGATCGTCGCCCGGCCAGTGGCGCCACAGGGCCACCGCGGGCCGGTCCACCGGCTCTCCGCGAATGGTCGCCTCCAGTCGCTCTCGCTTCGTCATCTCCATGCTAACTTGCTCCTTTCGATGTGTGTTCCCCTTGCATCTGTTTGTTGAGCCCCACAACGACACTTATTCTACTTTGGCCCGGACAGCCGAGGCTTGTAGCCGCCGGTTGGCATTTGGTACAGAGCAGGCAGAACACCTGACCCGGCAGCTCGGCGTAGAGCTCGGAGAGGGCGTAGTAGTTGGCCTGCCCCTTGCTGATGACCAATTCGGCGGCCTGGAGAGCGGCTTCCATGGGGGCTGACATCTCGTCTAACGGCAGGCCCAGCGTGTCCGGCCCGGTGAGGATGATGGGAACGAGTTCCGTCAGTCCTACGGCCTGGGCGTCGGTCAGCACGGCGTCGGAGGTGATGGGGCCCCCTTTGACCGCCGCGGTGACGGGGCATCCGCAGCGTTGCAACTCCTCAATCAACAGCCGGTCGAGCGCGATCTCACCCACATTGTCGCACAGGTACAGCACCCTCGGCTGATGGCGGATCGCCTCGGCCAACGCGCCGGTGTGGTCAATAGCCAGCCCCTCCTCAACGACCCGGGCGAGTTGCGCCTCGATCTCCTCTGGCGAGAGGGCATAGCCCGTGCCGACCGTGCGGAAGTCCAGGTGATTCCCGGCGATGGCCCACAGGCAGAGGAGCTGCAGACGGGCTAGGTTATCTTCGACCGTCGTCAGCCTTTGAGCAATACGGCTGGCGATGGCGATACCTGCTTCGTTGCAGCGGGTCCGTAGTGCCTCAAAGGGCACCTTCAGCCCCGTGCGTTTCTTGAGCAGTCGGTGGACGCGGGTGATGTAGTAGGAGGGGATGGCATTGGGGCGGAGTTCGCGCCCCAGCCATTCCACTGCCTCGGCCAGGATGGAGAGCTTCTGCTCCTGATCCTTTACCGTATCCTCCAGCGCCCCTCTCAGGTCATCCACGATACAGGCCACACACTGTAGCGCGATCCTCATAGATGGCCTCTTTGTCCTTGCTCATCCGATGACCAGCCTTTCCACCTCCCGGGTCTCCCTTACCACCCTCGTCACCCCAAGAAGGGTGAGCAGGGGGAAGAGGCCCTTCAGCATCAGGACAGGGACCCAGGTGAGGAAAGCGAGGAGAGTCCGCAGGGTCCAGAACAGGCCCAGGGCCAGCAATGCGGGGATAAAGCGCTCATAGGGCTTCAAGCGGCTCTCCACCGGCTCCAGCCACATCTGCTCCATCTGCTCCCTGATCTCAGCCAGTTGCCTCTCCCTCTCTTCCGGTTTGAGCTCACCCTCGGCTTCCATCTGAGCACTCACCCGCTGTATGATCATCTCCACGAAGGTATCCCTGAGGGCGGGTGGAATGGAGAAGCCCTCGGCCTCGATTTTGGCGGCATAGCTGAAGTAGATGCCGCCGCAGGCGATGAGGGCCAGCACGGTGAGCAGGAGCGAGAGGCCATTGGAGACAGCTTGCACTGAGAAGCGCACACGCTCCTTCAGCTCTTTGGCGGTCCCCACGGCGTACAGGAGTAGGGCCAGGAAGTAGAGCAGCGCCAGCAGTCCCGTGCCGAGCCTCATCTCCCAGCCCAGGAGCAGGGCCAGGGCGGCGGAGAGGAAGGTCAGGGCGCTGGCCCAGAGGGGGCGGACCAGGGCGGCGACGAGGCCGGAGGCGACGGCCACTGCCCCCGCTCCCGCCAGACACCACAGCAGTAGTATCCCCAGCTCCAGAGAGGGAGCGAAGACCAACTCATATCCCTGCTGGACCCGCCAGCAGACCGTGCCCAACAGATAACTGGCCACAATCAGCGGCCCAGCCAGCACCGCGATTTTGACAGCGCGGCTCATGTCCCTTTTCCCTTTCTATCCAGAGGGCATATGGCCCTTCATGCTGACTACGACCTCCTGATCCGGTTGCCCGCCACGAAGCCGAGGAGCGCGGCTGACCTCCTTGGCCTCTATCATGTCCAGGATCTCGCGTGTGGTGTACTCGCTCATGGCATAAACGCTCGCTTATGTGCTCGGCCATACAGCCGTCAAACCAACCATACCCGCCACGGTGAGAGTAGTCTATGCCAAATCTCACCGGGGCTCCAGTATTCCCCCGGCCACTTATTGGCCGGGGCAAGGGTGATATGAACACCCAAATAGCAATCAATGTATATCCATTCGGAATTGGGGAAGTCACCGAGGGCCTGGGCTAGGTCAATGAGCCTCTGACAGGAGGCGATGACCTGTAGCTCCTCCCTACAGGGACACTCAATCACTTTGAGATCATCTCCTCGGCTTTGGAGCCAGAAGGGGAAGGGGTCGCCATTAGCATAGGCGGGGATGACCTCCAGGGTAACGGATTGGCTTGCCGCCTGCGCGATTCGCCGAATAGCTTCCGCAACTTCTCCCCGTTTCAGTGAGTCTATGAAACCGTGCCAGGTCCAAGAGTCTGTGAGAATCTCAGCCAGCGGCTTGTCTAGAGTCTCACCGGCAACTTTCCCCCATCCCTTTTCCACCCACAGTCCACATGTGATTTGAGGTAGTCCGCTCTTGCTTTCCTTGAAGAATACCTTGCCATGTCGGTTGGCTGGCTGGTCAGCACTGGAGGGTACCAGGAACCACCGTGTATTCTCAGGATTAAAGCGGCTCCAGAGGCGTGCGGCAAGGTTTATCCTCTCTTGCCCTTCGGCTGCGGCACGCTGAACAGCCTTAGCCAAAGCTCGTATGTTATTAGAGGCACACTTGATAGCCATATGTCGCCTCCTACTCTTCAGTGTAGTATTCATCGACAACGAATCATACTTCTGCAGCACCAAGCTTTTCGCACAGCATTCCCATGCCCATCCCTATACCCTACCGGGGCACTACGACCTCCAGTTAGCCGTCGGAAAGCTGAAGAGACCTGTCATCCGAGCAACTCCTCCATATACTCCCTCGACTTCTCCCCCACGCTGTCCACCGCCCTGCCGCAGACTTGCGTGGCTTCAGCCCTTTTCAGCAGTGTCAACTCGGCTGATGGTCTATCAGCCCTTCCACACCCGACGGAAGAAGCGCAGCCAATTGGCGTGCATGATGGCTTGCACGTCCGGTTCGCTGTAGCCCCGCGCCCGCAGCAGGTCGGGGAGCTTCTGCAGGTCGGCGATGGTGTCCAGGTCATGAGGGCACTGCTCGGTGCCGTAGCCCCCATCCAGGTCGCTGCCAATGGCGGCATGGCGGCTGTCCCCCGCCAACTGACAGATGTGGACGATGTGGTCCACAGCAGCTTCCAGGCTCACGACCTGAGGCTGGGTCTGGCCCTTGATCCAGCCAGAGTAGAGCATCCAGGCGTCCAGTGCCACGCCGATGACCCCATCGCGCTCCACAATGGCCCGGATCTGCTGGTCGGAGAACTGGCGGACGCCGGGCACCAGCGCCCGACAGTTGTTGTGGCTGGCCATCACCGGACCATCGAAAGCTTCCAACGCCTCCCAGAAGCTCTCATCGGAGAGGTGGGTGAGGTCCAGGATCATGCCCGCTTTTTCCATCGCCGCCAGCAGCGGCCGGCCCAGGGGCTTCAGACCGCCCTCCGTGTCGGTGCCATGGGCGTAAGTGCTCAGCCCATAGTGGGACAGGCTCACCACCCGCAACCCCTGTGCCCACCACCAGGTCACCTGCTCCGGCGAGAGGATGGGGTCCGCCCCCTCCATGGCCAGGATGAAGCCCAGTGGTAGATCCTCCCCCGCGCCCGCTTCCCACTGCCGGAGGTGGTCCTCCAGCGTCGGCCAGTCGGCGATGAGCCGCACCTGGCCCTGGCTTTCCAGCAGGCGGTAGTAGGCCAGTTGGCCCTGGGCCATGGCACAGGCGATCTCGGGGCTGTTGTAGCCAGGGCGGGAGTTGCCCGGTCGGGAAAGGCGGGCGATGAGCGTCGCACAGCACACCGCTACCTGCCCGGCCCGCATCTCAGGAAAGGCCACCGTGCCTCGCGCCCGACCCTTTTCCGTCATGCCCACCTCCTGGCGGCGGATGTCGTATACCCCCTGCTTCAGATCGCGGTTCCACAGCAGTCCATTCATGGCCAGGTCCAGGTGGGAATCAAAGATGATCATGATGCCTCCTCAAGAATAGGGGGTAGCTCAATCTCGAACCTTTCGGCGACGCTCCGCAGATGGCGAATCGTCCCTGGAGGAAGGGGGATGCCGTGCTGGATACGGTCTTCGTAGACCCTGTCCTCCGGCTCGCCGGGGATGAGGATCTCATCAAATCCCTCAGCCTTGGGCAAGGTTTTCAGACCCTCAATGAGGTGATCAATGTGCTCCTTGTACTCCTCCACATCAGTGAAGGTGCCGATGTCAATAGCTGCCACGACACTGTTCTGGACGTGACGGCGATCGCGCTCCGTGCCCAGCAGCACAGGCTCCAGCAAGGGGTTGCCCACCATGATGCTGGATAGGCATTCGAACATCAGAGCCAGGCCGGAGCCTTTGGGCCCCCCGATGGGTATCAGGATCGTGGCCCGTTGGGGGTCAGTGGTGGGGTTGCCATCCTTGTCCAGCGCCCACCCCTCCGGTATCGAAGCGCCCTTATCAATGGCCAGGAGAAGTTTCCCGCCTGCTGCCACGCTGGTCGCCATGTCCAGAATGAGCAGGCGGTGTCGTTTCGCGGGCACGGCGATGGCTATGGGGCTGTTGTGTACCCCCGCCGCCCTGGCACCGTAGGGGACCATGTTGGGCGGGCTGCACACGATAGCGATTCCGGCCATGTCCTCCTTCGCCGCCATCAACGGGTAGTAGCCCATGGCCCCCTGGTGGGTGGTGTTACGGATGAGCCCCCAGCCGATACCCACCTCCTTGGCCTTCTCCATCACCCGCTTCATGGCGAAGGTGGTCACCACCGGACCGAAGGCGCAGTCTGCCTCTATCAAGATGGTGGCCGGCGTCTCCTTCAGAACCTGGATGTTGGGACGGGGGTTCATCTGCCCCTTGTCCACCCGTTCCAGGTACCAGGGAATCCGCAGCACGCCATGGGAGTCCACCCCTCGCAGATTAGCCCATACCAGCACCTCGGCTTCGATCTCCGCGTCCTGGGATGGCAAGCCCACCCGGATGAACACCTCCTTGGTAAACTCTTGCAGTGATTCCCAGGCTACGCGGACTTCGTCTTTCGGAATGGCATCCACAGGATTACTCCCTTCCATCAACAAACTGTTCACCCGCACGCAGCCCCCAAAAGGCCAGGAGTGCCATGCCCAAGGAAAGCCCTCCCGTCACCAGGAACATCACCCCCAGCCCCCAGTGGTCGGCGATGAGGCCACTGATAGCCGGGCCGCCGAACATACCCAGGGCGTAGACTGCCTGAAAGATACCCATAGCCGAGGCCCGCTCCGGTGGAGGCACGGCTCGGATGCTGAGGCCCATGAGCGTGGGGTAGATGAGCCCCTGCCCGACGCCGTATCCCATACGGCTCAGGGCCAGGAGGCCTAGGCTGGAGATGAGGGGAGTGAGCAGGGTGGTCAGGGCCATGGTCAGCGCTGCCCCTACCACTGCTATCCGCTCCCCGATGCGCTCGCTGATGTGACCAGCGGACAGGGCCACCAGGGTGTAGGAGATCTGCTCCGCTGCGGTCAGCCAGCCCAGCTCAGCTCGCGAAGCGCCTAACCCGGCGGCATAGACAGGGATGAAGCCATAGGTGGTGGCGAAGGAGGAGTATTGAGCCAGGGTGGCCAGGAGCGAGGTGACCATCAGCAGAGGCACACTTCCGATGCGCACCACGTCGCGCCAGGCCAGGGGGTGCTTCACAGGCTCTGCATCCTCCTCCGCCTGGGCCATGGCCCCCAGGCCCAGCAGCGCCAAAAATGCCCCGGCCCAGAAAGTGGAGACCCAGCCAAAGCGCTGGGCAAGCATCCCGCCCCCGGTTGTGGCCAGCACGCGCCCGCCGGAGCTGAAGAAGTTAACCAGGCTGGTAGCCTGCACCGCCTGCTGGGGTGGGAAGTAGCTGGCGAAGAGCACCGAGGAGGTGACCCAGGTACAGGCGGCCAGGCCGGCCAGGGCTCTGAAGGGGATCAGGAGCTCCGGAGTGGGGGCCAGGGCCAATCCCAGGCAACTGAGGGCCACGGTGAGAAAGCCGGCCAGCACGAAGGGCTTGCGCTGGCCCAGCCGGTCGGAGGCTACGCCCAGGGGGATGCGGAGCAGGAGCTGGACCACGCCGTAGGAGGCGACGATCAGCCCCACCAGCGACAGCGAAGCCCCCAGGGACTGGGCATAGACAGAGAGGATGGGCACGTAGATGTAGAGCGCCGCCCAGAAGAGGGCGATGCCCAGGCAGAAGAATCCCACCGAGCGACGACGGTGACGATCCATGGCACTCCAGGCAATAAAGCGACGCCTCCTCCCTCCGAGGGGCGGAGGCGTCGCCCTCAACACCCACCTGATGGGCCCACCTGGGTTCGAACCAGGGACCGACCGGTTATGAGCCGGTTGCTCTGACCGCTGAGCTATGGGCCCTTTACATAGCGTCTCAGCGCCTAAGCCCTCGCTAGGGCGCTAGGCCGCTTGCGGCTATGACGCTTGACGAAGCGGGAGGCGGGACTCGAACCCGCGCAACCAGCTTGGAAGGCTGGAGCTCTACCACCTGAGCTACTCCCGCGAGCAGCAGAGCAATTTCATGAGCATCCTCCAGCTCTAACTCCTTCCCGTCCAAAAGGCACATTCATTGTAACATATAATCGCATTCGTGTCAAATCCTGAAGGATACTGCGCACAAAGGCTGTCAGCCCAGTTGTTCCGCCTTTGCCCCCAACCCCCATTTGTGGTAGTATAAGCTGCCAGTGGCCACTTACAATCGCCGCCCCATTGACTCGTTAACTCGTTGACTTGTTGACTCATTGACCCATTGCCCATGAACCCCAAACTACGATCCATTGACGTCCGCCCCATACAACACCGAGGCCAGCCGGCCCTATTGTTGCACGACCCGCTGGCCCTGAGCGATCAGACCATTATCCTGCCCCAAGGGCTGGCCCTCCTCCTGCCCCTGCTGGATGGCACCCGCGATGAGGGAGCACTCCGCGCCGCGCTGGAGGTGCGGGCAGGCCTAAGGCTACCCCCCGACGCGCTGACCCATCTGCTATCTCAACTGGACAGGGCGCTGCTCCTGGACAACGAACGCTCGGCCAAGGCCAGGGGAGAGACCCTGCGCGCCTATCGCGACGCACCCTACCGCCCCCCTGTGCTAGCCGACCAGGGATACCCCGCCGCACCCGACCAGTTGCAGCGCCTGCTACAGGGATACGTGGACTCAGCCCCGCCCTCATCCTCAGGCTCCGATTCAAAGGAGGCCATCCGGGGACTGGTGAGCCCCCACATTGACTTCCATCAAGGTCACACGGTCTACGCCCAGGTGTGGCGGGAGGCGGCAAAGGCTGCGCAGGAAGCGGAGCTGGCAGTGATCCTGGGCACTGATCACCTGGCCGAGGATGGATCGCTCACCCTCACCCGCCAGTCCTACGCCACTCCCTGGGGCACCCTGCCCACGGCCCAGTGGGTCGTCGAGAGGGTGGCCCGAGCGTTGGATCGTAGGGATGACCCTCTGCGGTCGCCCTCTTTCCAGCACGAACTGCACCACCGCACAGAGCACTCCGTGGAATTGGCCGCGGTGTGGCTCCACTTCATGCGAAGGGGGAGGGAGATTCCCCTGGTGCCTATCCTCTGCGGTTCCTTTGCCCCACTGCTGGGAAATGATGGCCATCCTAAGCAGTTACCCCATCTCTCCGCGGCAGTAGAGGCGCTGCGGAAAGCCACGAGCCGCTACCGGACGCTGGTCATCGCCGCCGGAGACCTGGCGCACGTGGGACCGGCCTTCGGTGACTCCCTGCCGCTGGACCTCCTCGGCCGGGCGCGGCTCAAGGGCAGTGATGAGGAGCTGATGGGGATCATCTGCACCGGGGATGCCCAGGCCCTTTTCCAGCAGGTAAAGCAACAGGGAAATCGGCATCGCATCTGTGGCCTGCCGCCCATCTACCTGGCCCTGCGGATTCTGGGCCAACCACAGGGGACCGTGGCCGGCTACGCCCAATGCCCGGCCGACAGCCGGGGCACCTCCCTGGTCTCCATCTGTGGCATCCTGCTGCGGTAGCGGACCTCACCTGGGCAACTGGTCAGCGATGGACTCCCCTACGGCGTGTGCCTCGGCGCGGTGGATAGGTTGTGACCCCTGGGCTGCCTGCTCCGGCTGGGGGATAGAGGCCTCATCCGGCTTGTCCGACAGCCCGAAGAGGAGAACCCCCTGCTCTCGCAGGTAGTGGGATATCTCCCGCACCTCCTGCGTGATGACGATCTCCTCGGCCAGGAGCTGCTCCGGCGAGGCCTTATCGCTCAAATATCCCATCCGGGCCACAGTGCGCCGATATTCCTCATACCGAAAGGGCTTAAAGGGGGTGGGATCGCCGGCCCGCACATTGGCGTAGATGGCGTCGTGAATGGGGGCCAATTGGGGGTCGGGATCGCCACGCAGCCGTTCCTCCACGCTTTCGATGAACTGGCGGAAGGTGCTCATCCGTCCGGCGGCCAGGTCATCCAGCAGCTCCCGAAAGCCGTAGGCCCCGGCGCTGACCATGAGGCAGATGTAGGCCAGGTAGTCCTGATTGTCAGCGGTGAAGGGGTGGTAGTCCACCTGATTGAGCTCGTCGTAGGCCTCCTGGAAGGCCGCCGAATCGAAGCGCTCTCCCAGCAATCCCTCCACCGTGCGCCGCACCGCCTCCACCCGTGCCCGGTCAATGACCGAGTGGTTGCGCCCCCGCGCTCCTATGGCCGTCTTGTCCAGATCAATGATGGCCGCCGTCCCTTCGTCCAAGGGGAAGTCCTGTCTCTCCAGAAAATGGAAGAACTCACCCAACGCCCCCCAGCGGTTGGCCAGAAACATATCCTCTTCTATCTCTGTACTAGGCGGATGGGATAGGTCCTCGCTGGCGATGAAGGCCCAGCCTGTCCAACCCCCGGCGGCCTTGATATGGCGGAAGGCGGTGGAATCGAGGAGCCGCGTGTCCCCCACGAAGAGCAACCGTCGCAGCGGCACACGGGGCTCATCCAGCCTTCGCACCACACGCAATAACTCGGCCATGGCCTGGCCATAGGCGGGCTCCGCCTTGCGGGGCACTGGTGAGGGGGGAAGGCCCATCCGCTCCGCCACCTCGGCGAAGCGGGGCAACCGCCCATCCATGGGCTCCAGGTTGCGGTAGACGACCAGGTCTTCCAGGAACTCAGCAGTGGTGGTGCGACCGTAGCATTTCATGGGCATCTCTTTCAGAAGAGGGGGATCTCGCGATGTCGAATGCGGACCCCCACCTCATCCACCCGGGCCAGCATCTCATCCATGCACTCCGCAACCTTGGCCTGCAATGCTGGGGTCAGTTTATCCACAGGGCGGATGCGGGCGTTGGCCACCAGGGGCTGATCCAGGGGCTTGCCGATTTGAGACAGGATGTAGACCGTCGCCTCGGCCACCCCCTCAATCTCCCCTACCAGTCTCTGCGCTGTGAGCAGGGCCAGTACGTTGTAGATCTTGCCCACGTGGGAGATGGGGTTTTTGCCACAGGCAGCTTCGAGGCTGGTGGAGCGGAAGGGGGCGATGAGGCCATTGACCCGGTTGCCCCGCCCCACCGCACCGTCGTCGCCATTCTCCGCCGAGGTGCCGGTGAGGGTCAGATAATAGTTACCCTCCAGTTCATCAGCGGTGTTGACAATGACGCTAATGGGATGGGGGTCCAGGGACTGGCTGAACTCCTGGATGGCCTGCTGCGCGGCCTCCTTTGTCTCTTGGTAAAGGCGAGCATGGGGGATATCGAAAGCGAGGAAGGGCAGGGATACGGTGAGGGTGATCTCCTCGCCCATGCGACAGCCCATGACCTTCACATCTTCCCCTATGGGGAATTGATCAATGAGCTCAAAGTTGATGAAATTGGCCGTCTCGTACACCAGTCGTTCCACCGTCGAGCGGGGCCAGTGGGAGACGCCGAAGCTGGTATCGTTGGCCGTGGCCTGGTGCACCACATCCATGAGCTCACTGGCTCCCCGTCCGGCATAGCACTCGATCACCACGTGCTTTACGGGGTCCAGGTAGCGCATGGTCTCGCGCAGGTGGCTGCGCGCCGCCTCCGTGGCCAGGTATTCTAGGGGCACCCTCTTATCCCCATAGCTGGGCGTGCCCCGCCCGGCGATTTGGATGCGGATGGGGCGGATCATCTGCCCTCCGCCGAAGTGCACATCCACCTCCCCAGCCACGAGCTGCACCTTGTCGAAGTTGTGATGTAGGATGTGGCCCAGGTTTTCCTCGCACCAGCGGGAGTACTCCACAGAAATGCGCTCGGCAATGCCATCGCAGAGGCTGTCGGGATGGCCAATCCCCTTGCGCTCCACGATTTCTACCGGCAGATCCTCCACCGAGCAGCCATTCAACTCGGACACCACAATATGGCGGCGCATGTCACTGTCCATGGCGGACACAACCCTCCTTACCCTTTGTCGGTTGGTCAATTAGTCGATCGGTCAATCTGTGACGGCGTTTCCGATGGCTCGCCGCTTCCCTCTTCCATACGGACAGATGTACAAGCACAGGCCACAAGTTCTCAGCCCTGTGGCTTCTTTCATTCCAACTAAATACTCCTGACACTTGTGGGCTGCGAAGCGCGCATCTCGTGGCTCCCCTTCGCGGAAGGGTTGACCGGTGAAGGCCCGTGGCGGGCAACTCTCCACGCACTGCTGACAGTGGCCACAGCGCTCCTTCATTGGCTCTCCAGTCATCTCCAAAGGGGCATCGGTGAGCACCGTGGCCCAACGCACCCTCGGCCCCACCTCCGGCGTCACCAGCAGGCAGCTCTTGCCGATCCACCCCAGTCCTGCCAGGTGTGCTG
>Ga0116202_10000646_pt1 | contig 19482 bp, 19 predicted proteins | sample LakKivw325mmetaG_FD_94479 | JGI IMG/M metagenome (GOLD analysis project Ga0116202, IMG submission 94479) | Anoxic lake water microbial communities from Lake Kivu, Rwanda to study Microbial Dark Matter (Phase II) - Lake Kivu water 325m metaG | ecosystem: Environmental > Aquatic > Freshwater >... | reverse complement strand
GGGTGAGGTCATGCTTCCGGCACGCATTGCAAACGCGCGCAAATATTAGAATCGCTCTCCCTTCACCCTGTTGGGAGAAGGGCCGGGGATGGGGGCTGTGGAGGCCAAGGGGTGAGGTCATGCTTCCGGCACGCGTTGCAAACGCGCGCAAACATTTGGATTCATTCTAATGTGCCCTAATGTGTCCTATTGTGTTATATTGTGTTATAAAAAACCGCCCATTCATTTGCATTTGAATAAAAAATTTTTTTCTATTTTTGCCGCGCCTGATGATTTGAAACGACCTGAATGGAAAGTCAATCCTTAGTCCTCTTCTTCATCACTGCGGTGGTGCTCGTCGGCGGGGCTATCCTCTTCTCGAGTTTAGTGCCCCCGAAGTCGGTCAACGCCCAGAAGTTCGAGCCTTACGAGTGCGGCATACCCACCGTCGGCGGCGCCTGGTTCCAGTACACCGTCGGCTACTACCTCTTCGCCATACTCTTCCTCATCTTTGATGTCGAGATCGTCTTCGTCTTCCCCTGGGCCGTCATCATGAGACAGTCGGGCGCCACCGGCTTCATCGAGATACTCATCTTCTTCTTCATCCTGGGTCTGGGACTGCTCTATGCCTGGAAAAAACACGCGCTGAAATGGGAATGAAAAAGAAAAAAGATCCTTTTAAAGTCAACGACTATCCCATCGTGGAGAAGTACGCCGACGGCGGCATCATCCTGGCGCCGTTAGACGACCTAGTCAACTGGGGTCGTTCCAACTCCGTCTGGCCGTTGACTTTCGGTACGCGTTGCTGTGCCATCGAGATGATGGCCACAGGTGCGTCGCGTCATGATTTCTCGCGTTTCGGCTTCGAGGTGGCCCGCGCCACGCCGCGCCAGGCCGACGTCATCATCATCTCGGGAAGCATCGCCTACAAGATGGCCCCGGTGCTCAAGCGTCTCTACGACCAGATGGCCGACCCCAAGTACGTCGTGGCCATGGGCGCCTGCGCCATCAGCGGCGGCCCCTTCTTCTATAACTCTTACGCCATCGTCAAGGGCGCCGACCACGTCATCCCCGTCGACGTCTACATCCCCGGCTGCCCCCCGCGGCCCGAGGCGCTCCTCTTCGGCCTCATGCAACTGCAGAAGAAGATAAAAAAAGAAAAAAACTTCAGGCATAAGAAGATCATCACGGTACGTGAAGACTTTGGCGACCTGCAAAAGAAGACTGAATAAGGAGACGCCATGACCAACGAAGAGCTTAAAACACGTATCCTGGAGCTGGCGCCTGACGCCATGGTGACTGACGGCAAGCAGTACCTTGAGGCCGTCATCCCCGCCGGCGTGCTGCACCGCGTCGCCACGGCCCTGCGCGACGACCCCGACACCGCCTTCGACTACCTCTTCTGCCTGTCGGGCGTCGACTTCCCCGAATACATCATGGTATACTACCACCTCGAGTCATACCGCCATAAGCACGTCGTCGTCCTCAAGGTGAAGACCGATGGACGCGACAAGCCCAAGCTCGACACCGTCGCCGATATCTGGCCCACGGCCGGGTTCCACGAGAGAGAGGTCTACGACATGTTCGGCGTCACCTTCAACGGCCATCCCGACATGCGGCGCCTCATCCTCGACGAAGGATGGAAGTACCCCCTGCTGAAAGATTATGCCGATGAATCACGAATAGTGGAGCGTTAACATGGCCGAGCCGGATAAAATAAAGACTGAGGAGTTTCTCATCAACATGGGCCCGCAGCACCCGTCGACCCACGGCGTGTTACGTCTGCTGGTGACGCTCCAGGGCGAGGTCGTCCGCAACGTGGAGCCTCACATAGGATATATCCACAGCGGTATCGAGAAGATGTGCGAGGCGCTGGGCTACCACCAGATCGTGCACCTCACCGACCGCATGGACTACCTGTCGGCACATATGAACAACGAAGCCGTGTGCCTCTGCGTCGAGAACGCCCTCGGTGTGGAGGTGCCCGACAGGGTCAAATACATACGCACCATCTTCAGCGAGCTGCAGCGTCTGGCATCGCACGAGCTGTGGTGGTGCGTCATGGGCATGGACATGGGCGCCCTCACCACCTTCTTCTACGGCCTGCGCGACAGGGAGAAGATCCTTGACATCTTCGAGGAGACCTGCGGCGCACGCATGACACTCAACTACAGCGTCCCCGGCGGCGTTATGTTCGACATTCATCCTAACTTCCGGAAGAGAGTCAAAGATTTCATCAAATATTTCAGGAAGAAGCTTCCTGAGTATGACCAATTGCTCACGGGCAACGTCATCTTCCAGGAGCGCACCAAAGGCATCGGGCTGCTGTCGCTCGAAGACGCCATCGCTTACGGTGTGACGGGCCCCTCGGGCCGCGCCTCGGGCTTCGCGTGCGACGTGCGCAAGCACCACCCCTACTCGGCCTATCCTTTCGTACAGTTCAACGAAGCACTGGACACCGCCGGCGACACCTTCGCACGATACCGCGTCAGGATCACCGAGATGTGGGAGTCGATGTCGGTCATCGAGCAGCTCATCGACAACATACCGGAGGGTGACTATGCCGTCAAAATGAAAGGCGTTATCAAGCTGCCCGAAGGGGAATACTATCAGCGCGTGGAGACCGCCAGGGGCGAGCTCGGCGTGATGATCGTCAGCGACGGCAAGAAGAATCCCTACCGCGTCAAGTTCCGCTCGCCGGGGTTCTCGAACCTGTCGGCACTGAATCACATAACTAAGGGATGGAAGATCGCCGACCTCGTCGCCATCATGTCGACGCTCGACCTGGTCATCCCCGATATAGACCGCTAAAAATGAAAGAATGAGCATTATGGCCTTCAGCATCTATGACTTCTCGACCCTGACCAGGGCTATCCACGACGGCCTTGCCGCCCATCTCTCGCCGCTGGGTGTCACCGCCGTGGAGTGGGTCCTCGTGGGGCTGGTGCTCATCATCTTCATCGCCCTCTTCGGCCTCTTCTTAGTCTATGCCGAGCGCAAGGTCTGCGCCTTCTTCCAGAACAGGCTGGGGCCCATGCGTGTGGGGCCCTGGGGCCTGCTGCAGACCATCGCCGACTTCATCAAGCTGCTGATGAAAGAGCTCATACAGCCTAAGAGGGTGGATAAGTTCCTGTACAACCTGGCGCCGTTCATCGTCATCATCGTGCCCTTCCTCACCATCTCCGTCATACCCTTCGCCAAAGGCTTGCAGGCCTTTGACTTCGACATCGGCATCTTCTTCATCACCGCCGTCTCGTCGGTGGGCGTCATCGGCGTGCTGCTGGCGGGGTGGTCGAGCAACAACAAGTACTCGCTCATCGGGGCCATGCGCTCCGGCGCACAGATTGTCAGCTACGAGCTGTCGATAGGGCTGTCGCTCATCACCATGGCCGTGCTGGCGGGATCGCTGCAGGTGTCGACCATCGTGGCGGAGCAGAGCACGGGGTGGTTCATTTTCAAGGGCCACATCCCCGCCGTCATCGCCTTCATCGTCTTCCTCATCGCCGGCACTGCCGAGACCAACCGTGGCCCTTTCGACCTCGCCGAGGCCGAGTCGGAGCTGACGGCCGGATTCCATACCGAATATTCAGGCATCAAGTTCGCCTTCTTCTTCCTGGCCGAATACGTCAACCTGTTCATCATTGCGGCTTTGGCCACAACCATGTTCCTTGGCGGCTGGATGCCCTTCCATGTGGGGCACCTCGAAGGCTTCAACCGTGTCATGGACTTCATACCGCCCATCTTCTGGTTCTTCGGCAAGGTCTTCGCCGTCATCTTCCTCATCATGTGGTTCAAGTGGACCTTCCCGCGCCTGAGGATAGACCAGATCCTCACCCTGGAGTGGAAGTACCTGCTGCCTGTCAACTTAGTGAACATCCTCCTGATGACCTTCATCGTCATGGAGGGATGGCACTTTTAATTGTGATGTAAAGACATGAGAGCACTCATTCGATATATCGTTTCAATATTCAAAGGGCTGTGGACTTTGTGGAAAGGCATGCAGATCACGGGTTATTACATCATACGGCCCAGGACCATCGTCACGCAGCAGTACCCTGAGAACAGGAAGACATTGCAGATGTTCGAGCGTTTCCGTGGTGAGGTCATCATGCCGCACAACGAGAACAACGAGCACCGCTGCACGGGCTGTGGCATCTGCGAGCTCAACTGCCCCAACGGATCCATAGAGGTCATATCGAAGACCATTGTGCTGCCCGACGGCAAGAAGAAGAGGATCATCGACAAGCACATCTATCATCTGGGCATGTGCACGATGTGCAACCTGTGCGTGAGGGCTTGCCCCTCCGATGCGCTGGCCATGGGACAGAAGTTCGAGCATGCCGTGTGGGACCGCCACCTGCTGACCAAGGTGCTGAACCGTCCCGGCTCGAAGGTCATGGAAAATGTAGAATAAAAATTAAGGACGATGAGCAATCAAATCATGTTTTTTCTGATGGCCGCCGTTATCCTCGTTTTCTCGGTGCTGACGGTGACGGGGAGGCGCATCCTGCGTTCGGGCGTCTACCTGCTCTTCGTGCTGGTGGCCACCGCCGTGCTTTACTTCATGCTCAATTACAACTTTTTAGCTGCGGTACAGCTCACCGTTTATGCCGGCGGTATCGTCGTGCTGATTATCTTCTCCATCCTGCTCACCAGCCAGATCAGCGAGCGTGCCGAGATGGCAGGCTTCACGCAATCGTTCCTCTCGGCATTGGCCGTCATCCTCGGTGCCGTGCTCACGCTCATCACCATCTTCCGTTTCACCTTCACGCCGACGACGGCCCCTGCCGTCCCCTCCGACGTCAAAACGATCGGAGAAAGGCTGATATCATACGGTCCCGGTGGCTACGCGCTGCCCTTTGAAGTCATCTCGATGCTTCTGCTCGCCGCCATGGTTGGCGCCATCATTGTGGCCAGGAGAGAAACAAAACAAAACAACAAGTCATGATACAAGGTGTTCCGTTACATTATTTCCTCATCCTCAGCACGCTGATGTTCTTCATCGGCATCTACGGCTTTCTCACGCGGAGGAACCTGATCACCATGCTGATGTCGATAGAGCTCATCCTCAACTCGGTGAACATCAACTTCGTGGCATTTAACAAGTACTTGTATCCGGATGCGTTGCAGGGGCATTTTTTCACGCTGATCATCATAGCGATAGCGGCGGCCGAGGCGGCGGTGGCTATTGCGATCATTATAAGCATATACAGGAACCTGAATTCGATCGATGTTGAGAAGGTAGACGAAATGAAATACTAATTAAATGAAATCAATAAGCACTCTTTGCGATCATTGCGCGTCCATAGCGAACGTTGCGGTTATAATAAAACGTTTCATTTAACCGCAATGAGCGCAAAGAATACGCAAAGGTCGCAAAGGGTGAAAGCAATCCATTATGATTAATTTTTCGTATACGATACTGATCCCCCTCATCCCCTTCTTCATCTTTGCTTTCCTGGGGCTGGCGGGGCACAAGCTGAAGCATCCGTCACAGGGCATCATCGGCTCCGCCGGCCTGGGCATCTCGGCCCTCCTGTCGTATGTGACGGCCTACTTCTATTTCTTCACCACCCCGCGTGTCGACGGCGCCCTGCCTACTATTATCGGTTACAGCACCACCTGGCTGCAGTTCACCGAGCGCCTCCACATCGACATGGGCGTGCTTTTAGACCCCATCTCGGTGATGATGCTCATCGTCATCACCACCGTGTCGTGGATGGTGCACATTTACAGCATCGGCTATATGAAAGGCGAACGGGGCTTCTCGCATTACTTCTCTTTCCTGTCGCTGTTCACCTTCGCCATGCTGGGCTTAGTCCTCGCCACCAACATCTTCCAGATGTACATCTTCTGGGAGCTCGTGGGCGTATCGTCGTACCTGCTCATCGGCTATTATTATGAACGGCCTTCCGCCGTGGAGGCCGCCAAGAAAGCCTTCATCGTGACCCGCTTCGCCGACCTGGGCTTTCTGGTCGGCATCCTGATCCTGTCGTTCACCACCAAAACGCTCGATTTCCTGACGCTGACAAATCCTCACGGCAGCGCCATGACACAGGGTAGCGGTATCGTTTTCCTGGGCCTGTCGACGATGACCTGGTCGATGATCTTAGTCTTCATGGGTGGTGCCGGCAAGTCGGCCATGTTCCCGTTGCACATCTGGCTCCCCGACGCCATGGAGGGTCCCACGCCCGTGTCGGCGTTGATCCATGCCGCCACGATGGTGGTGGCGGGCGTCTACCTCGTGGCCCGTCTCTTCCCCATCTATGCCCTCGCCGCCACCCCTGCCTTAGACGTGGTGGCTTATGTGGGCGCCTTCACGGCTCTCTTCGCCGCCGTCATCGCCTGCACACAGCTCGACATCAAGCGTGTGCTGGCTTATTCCACCATCTCACAGATAGGCTATATGATGTTTGCCCTCGGCGTGTCAGGCTATGGCGGCCATAACGGACTGGGCTTCATGGCCTCCATGTTCCACCTCTTCACGCACGCTTTCTTCAAGGCGCTGCTCTTCCTCTGCGCCGGCGCCATCATCCACGCCGTCCACGTCAACGAGATGACGGGCATGGGCAACCTGCGCAAATACCTCCCCATCACGCACATCACCTTCCTCATCGCCTGCCTCACCATCTCGGGCATACCTCCTTTCGCCGCCTTCTTCAGCAAAGATGAGATACTCACCGCCGCCTTCCATCATAACAAGGTGATATGGGCTGTGGGCTTTTTCGTGGCGGGGCTCACGGCATTTTATATGTTCCGTCTCTATTACAATATTTTCTGGGGCCGCAAGACACAATATGAGCATACGCCTCACGAGGCGCCGAAGGTGATGACGATACCGCTCATCGTCCTGGCGCTGGGATCGATGTTCGCCGGCTTCATACCGTTCCATGACTTAGTCACCAGCGACGGACGTCCCTTCGCCTCGCACATCGACTGGGCGCTGGCCGTACCGTCGGTGCTGGCAGGACTTGTGGGCATAGCCATCGCCACGGTCATGTACAGGAAAGAAAGCGACCTGCCGCACAGGGTGGCCATGGCCATGAAAGGACTGTACAAGTGGAGCTATCATAAGTTCTACTGGGATGAGATTTACCTGTTCGTAACCAAGAAGATCATCTTCAGGTACATTTCACGTCCTGTGGCCTGGTTCGACAGGCATGTCGTCGACGGCGTCATGAACGCCATCGCCAGGGCCACGCAGTTCATGTCGGTGGAGATCAAGGGATTCCAGTCGGGACAGCTGCAGCAGTATGGCTACGTCTTCGTCTCAGGCGCCGTGCTGCTCGTACTGATATTCGTGTATTTCTGGTAACAACAATATATCTGAAGCATAATGGATTTTCTGAGTTTATTCGTTCTGGTCCCGCTGCTCACCATCGTCGGGATACTGCTCACCAAAGAGGGCCAGATGGTGCGGCGTGTCAGCGCCGTGGGTATGGGCGTGCAGCTCACCCTCGCCGCCGTGCTGGTGATACGTTACCTCTTAGAGCGCCACGGCGGCAACACGGAGCAGTGGCTCTTCACCGCCGATCATCTGTGGTTTAAAAGCCTGAACATCCATTATGCCGTCGGCGTCGACGGTATCTCCGTGGCCATGGTGGCCCTCACGGCCATGGTCATCTTCGCCGGTATCTTCGCCTCCTGGGAAGTTGATTCGTTACCCAAAGAATTCTTTACTTCATTGATATTATTGTCGTCGGGGGTCTTCGGTTTCTTCATCTCGCTCGACATGTTCACCATGTTCCTCTTCTACGAGCTGGCGGTGATACCCATGTACCTGCTTATCGGCATCTGGGGCTCGGGTCCCAAGGAATACTCGGCCATGAAGCTGACCATTATGCTGATGGGCGGCTCGGCGCTGCTGCTCGTGGGCCTGCTGGGGCTTTATTTCAATTCCACCGCCGGCGGGGGTCCGCCGACCTTCAACTTCACCGAGATCGCCAGGATACACCTGCCGGTACAGGTACAGCGTTTCTTTTTCCCCTTCACTTTCATCGGTTTCGGTGTGCTGGGGGCCCTGTTCCCGTTGCATACCTGGTCACCCGACGGCCATTCCTCGGCGCCCACGGCCGTGTCGATGCTTCACGCCGGCGTGCTGATGAAGCTGGGAGGCTACGGCTGTTTCCGCATAGCCATCTTCCTCATGCCTGAGGCGGCGCAGCAGATGGCATGGATATTCATCATCCTGACGACCATCAGCATCGTCTACGGTGCCTTCGGCGCCCTCATGCAGAAAGACCTTAAATACATCAACGCTTATTCATCGGTGAGCCACTGCGGCATCGTCCTCTTCGCCCTGCTCATGTTCAACCAGACGGCCATGACGGGCGCCATCATCCAGATGGTGTCGCATGGCCTGATGACGGCTCTTTTCTTTGCCCTCATCGGCATGATATACTCACGCACGCACACCCGTATCATCGATGAGATGGGCGGCCTGATGAAAGTGATACCATTCCTGTCTGCGGCTTATGTCATCGCCGGGTTGGCGTCGCTGGGCCTGCCGGGCTTCAGCGGCTTCGTGGCCGAGATGACCGTTTTCGTCGGCGCCTTCCGGCATACCGACACGTTCCACAGGATCGTCACCATTATCGCCACGACCTCCATCGTCATCACGGCAGTGTACATCCTCCGTGTCGTCGGTATCCTGCTGCTGGGGCCCATAAAGAACGAACATTACCAGCACCTGGGTGAGGCACACTGGTACGAGCGCCTGTCGACGGTGACGCTCATCTTCGGCATCACGGCCATAGGCTTGGCGCCGCTGTGGCTGTCGCGCATGATAGGCTTCAGCCTCGGTCCCGTCATAGAGAAGCTCACAGCACTGCCGGTGGCAGGGCTGTTTTAGATAATATTCACCGTCGTCCGCACCAATGAAGGGCAACGGGTTGATTTGAAACGATAGAGATATGCATCTGAACGATTTTCTGATCATGCGCCATGAGCTGCTGCTGACCGTCATCGCAGTGATCGTGCTGATCGTCGATCTCAACCTGAAACGCGACAGGAAGACCGCCGTCATCCCGGTGGCGCTGGCCCTGTTCTTCGTCAACGTCGTCGCGGGCTTCCTGCCGGCGCCCACAGGCGTTCTCTTCGGCGGCATGTACAAGACCACGGCGCTGACCATCCTGATGAAGAACGTGCTTAACATAGGGCTGTTCATCGTCATGCTGCAGTCGGTGACATGGCTGCGGCGCCCTGTGATCAGGGAGAAGGTGAGCGAGTTCTTCCTGCTGCTGCTGGCGACGCTGATAGGGATGAACTTCATGATCTCATCAGGTCACTTCCTGATGCTGTACCTGGGTCTGGAGCTGGCCACCATACCCATCGCAGCGCTGGCGGCGTATATCCATGGCGTGGGCCGCTCCGCCGAGGCGGGCATCAAGCTGATCCTGTCGTCAGCACTGTCGTCGGGCATACTCCTCTTCGGTTTGTCGATGATCTATGGCACCACCGGGTCGATGTATTTCACCGGGGTGGCGGCGGCCTTCACCAAGGCGCCGCTGCAGGTGCTGGGATTCATCTTCTTCTTCGCCGGCATGGCCTTCAAGATATCGCTCGTGCCCTTCCACCTGTGGACCGCCGACGTCTACGAAGGCGCTCCCGTCAACGTGACCTCCTACTTGTCGGTGGTATCGAAAGGCGCCACGGTGTTCATCCTCATCATCGTCCTGTACACCGTCTTCACCGCCATCGTGCCGATATGGAGAGATATCGTCTACTTCATCGCCGTGCTGACGATGAGCATCGGTAACCTGTTCGCACTTCGTCAGAAGAACCTCAAGCGTTTCCTGGCCTTCTCGTCTATAGCCCAGGCCGGTTTCATCCTGCTCGGTGTCGTCGCCGGCTCGAAGATGGGCATGACGTCGGTCATCTACTTCGTGCTGGTATACATCTTCTCCAACCTGGGCGCCTTCGGCGTCGTGTCGGCGATCTCGTCGGTGACGGGCCGGGAGACCATCCCCGACTACGACGGCCTGTACCGCACCAATCCGAAGCTGAGCCTGCTGATGATGCTGTCGCTGTTCTCGCTGGCCGGCATACCGCCGGTGGCGGGCTTCTTCGGCAAGTTCTTCCTCTTCACGTCGGCGGCGTCGGCAGGATACTACTGGCTCGTCTTCATAGCCGTCATCAACGCCACCATCTCCCTATACTATTACCTGATGGTGGTTAAGGCCATGTTCATCAACAAGAACGACAACCCCATCGAAAAGATAAAAAGCGACCTGCCCACGCGCATCGCCCTGATTCTGTGCACTGCGGGCATCGTCATCATAGGCTTCTACAGCGCCATTTATGAAGCCATACAGCGCCTGAGCATAGGCGTCTTTTAACATCATACTTAAGGTCATGACACTGGATAAAGGTAAACACATCGTCGAGGAGATCAACGGCATACGCTGCACGGTGTTGGAGAAAGGCCTCACCGCAGAGCGGCTGGCCTTCCTGAAAGACATCCTCGAGTTCAACGGCTTTGAAGTGCAGGTGCAGGAAGATAAACGGGAGACGGAAGAGACACCTGTGACCTATACCCTCGGTGTCACCGACCTGGTTTTCAATCCGGTGATAGCGGTCTACGAGATGAGCCTCAAGAGAAAGGATGGCGGTCCCGTGACGATGCCGTACTGGAACCAGTGGACAACAAAGAATGATACGAGGTATTGGGGATTTAGAAAACCTCACCCCAACCCCTCTCCTTAAAAGGAGAGGGGTTTTAATATATGCATATTTACAAATTATAAGGAGGAAAGGTCACCCCTTCTCCTTCCCTTGAAGGAGAAGGGGCCGGGGGATGAGGTCATTGGCCCATCTGCTCCTTCAACGCCTTCTGATCCTCTAACCGTCTGTTGAGAACGATCATGTAACTGTAAGCTCTTTTCACCCCGTATTCTTCATACGCTTTCTTGGCCCAGGTGTAGGCTATCTCGAGCTGGCCTTTCATCTCGCAGGCGAGGGCCATGTTATAGGCCGCCTGGCCGGCCACATCCCTGTCGCCGGTGTTGACGAGCTTCTTCCACACCTCTATGGCCTTGTCCCACTCATTGGTTTTAACATAGCGGTGGGCGAGCTCCAGGTCGGGGTTTTTCCTGGAGTAGTAGCTGCGAGTCACCCTGGTCCAGGTGGGTGATATCCGCAGGCCGTATTGCTCGCCGGCATAGACGCCGGCCTGGTCGATGGCGTCTCTCTTGTGCGGCAGCTCGTATAGCGCCTTTTCGGGCGTATCGCCGTCGCCATTCCAGCGGCGCCTGAAGGTGTAGATGTTCATGTCGGCGAAGGTCTTATGGATAGGATCGTAGATGCGCCAGCCCGTGTTGACGTTGATGCGCAGGTCGGCGGTGTAAACCGTCACCTTGACTTTCTTGTCGTCGACCTTACGTTCCACCTCATGCTGTCCTCTGTCGATGCCGACGTCGCTGTCGAAGGTTTCCAGGGCGATGAGAGCGTCGACTCTGAAGTCGTTACATATCTTCTGCACCTGGTCCCAGTCTAACGGCGGCGGGAACTGGCGCGTGCCGGTGCCACGCAGGTCGAGACCCGTCAGGACAGATGCCCTGAAACGCGGTGAGTTGTTAAGTGTGCCCGCCAGGCCGCCGAGGCACTTCTCGGAGCCCTCACGGTCACCGTATATCTCCTCACCGGAGAAAAAGCCCTCGAGGATGTTCGCCCAACGGCTTTTGTCCTGCGGCAAAGAGCGGTTGACGAGGCCGACGTTCTGTATGTCCTGCGGGACGCTTATCTGCGCCGGAACGAGAACATCCAGGGACAGCGAGGTTGTTTTGCAACCGTTGAACAGAAGCATAACGGGGACGGTCAGGAGAAAAATGACCGGGGACAAGAGACAGCGTTTGGACATGGTGATGGGATTTTGGTTGTTGATGCGGTAAATATAGTAAATCCGTTTGAATATCGAATAATGAATAATGAGCACAGAACAAGAATATTGAACTGTGAATAAGAATGAGAACGTCGAAGTGTTCGTTATTGATGTTCTCATTCTCATTAATCATTCATGATTCGGGTTCTGTGATCTGTATTGGATATTTATTATTCAATCGCTCACCCTGACGATTATCTTGCCTCGTACGCCGCCGGCCTCCAGTCGTGTGTGTGCCGCTGGCACCTCGTCGAGGGTGATGACCGAGTCGATGATAGGACGGAGGAGGCCCTTTTCGGCCATGACACGTATCTGTTCTATTTTCTCGAAGGAACGCTGCATATAACAGAAGTACACGATGGGGTTGCGGTGATAGGCGGCCCTGAAATTGCCGGTGGGGTTCACGGTGTTGGCCAGGTGTCCGTATGGTTTCAGCGCGCGGAAGCTTTGCTCGAGCGTCTCTCCGCCGACGGTGTCGAGGATGCTGTCGGCGCCATTGTCGCCGGTCAGTGCCAGCGTCCTTTCAGCGAAGTCTTCCTTCCGGTAATCGATGACATGGTCGGCGCCGAGGCTCTTCACGAAGTCCGTGTTCTTACCGCTGCATGTCCCTATCACCGTGGCGCCGAAGGCCTTTGCCATCTGCACGGCGAGGGAGCCGACGCCGCCTGCCGCCGCATGGATGAGCACGGTCTGGCCGGGGATGATGTTCATGAAGGTGATGCATTCCCACGCCGTGCAGCCCGCCAGCGGCAGGCCGGCGGCCTCCTCGAAAGTCAGGTTGCCCGGCATGAAGGCCACTATCGACTCATCCACGACGTGGTACTCCGCATAGGTGCCATGAGAACCATGGATGACCGGCGTGTAAAAAACCCTGTCACCCGGCTTGAACCTCTTCACCCCCACGCCGGTCTTTTCCACGATGCCCGCTACATCGTATCCAAGGACGGCAGGGAAGGTCAGACCGGCCCAGCGCCCTGAGCGCCTGATCTTATAATCGACAGGGTTAAGGGCCGTGGCCATGACCTTTACGAGGATATCACTCGGGCCGGGCTCCGGCACCGGAAGGTCACGTATCTCAAAGAGATCGGGACCGCCAAAATCGGTTATAACGAGTGCTTTCATGATTTTCAATAATTTGCAGTAAAAACAGTTTACCTGGCAATTTGTTTTTGGATACTGTCCTCAACTCCATTCATACTAAGACTTAATAAATATCGAATATGATATTGGAAATTCTTTTTATGATTTATATATTTGCCTGGTACATGCAAAGCATCCGTCGAAAAAGCGGGTCACCTTCAAAATTTTTTTCATATTTAAAACCACAATGAAATGACTATTCAAAACACTGTTACTCACCCCGATAATAGCATCTGGGGGCCAATGTACCGTGTGGGGGCGGTTGCTGCCATCATCATGGCCGTCTTCATTCCTCTTCAAATCATCATATACATTTTAAAACCGCCACCCGACAGTGTGGAGGGATGGTATGCACTTTTTCGGGAGAACAGCCTTATCGGTCTTCTCGATATGGATCTATTGCTAATTGTCGACCAGATCCTGTTGGGTCTCATCATCCTGGCTCTTTATCTCGCCGTGAGGCGCAGGCAACCATCGCTGATGACACTTGGACTGGTGCTCACACTTGTGAGTATCGCCGCGTACTTTGCCTCAACGGGGGCCTTTGAAATGCTATCTTTAAGCAATCAATACAGATCTGCCACGGCTGCCGACCAGCAGACTGTCCTGCTTGCCGCCGGCCACATGGTTATGGCCAATTGGCAGGGGACTGCATTCGATGTCGGATATGTTCTCGCCGGCATTGCCCTGCTATTGATCGCCATCGCCATGCTGCGAAGCTCAATCTTTGGCAAGGCAGTAGCTATTGTGGGATTACTACTTGGCATCCTTTCACTATTGCCTCCTACGGCCGGCCTGGCAGGCATGATCTTCTCATTGGCTTCGCTTCTGCCACTGGAGATATGGATCATCCTCATTGCAAGGAAATTATTTCAGGTCACACGCTTAGCGTCTGTCACTCCAAATTATCAATGACAGCCTGAGAGGTATTCAGTACTCTATCGGTTCGACCGCGGATTGATGGGCCCGGCTGTAAATTGAATATAAGGGTGACCGGATGGCAACGACAAGGATCGTTAAATGACCTCATCCCCCAGCCCCTTATCCTAAAGAGGTCGTGTAAAAATTAATGTTTTATTTTAACCGCAAAGTTCGCAAAGAAGGCGCTGAGAACGCAAAGTATTAAAAATAATTTTTTTATTTCTAAATATTCTCTGTTGCCAGCAGATGCCTTTGTGGTAAAAATTGAATTTTGCACAGCCTCTAAAAGAGAATGGACTTATACCTGCTGACTGACGACTGACGACTGACGACTGCTGACTGACGACTGAACTGTCCTTCTGACACACCGTACAGGAGGTGAGGTCATTTCACCCAATGCAGTACATTCCTTATGATGCACCACCGGCTGGGGTTGTTGGCCGGCATCTTGCCGTCGACCCAGAGCTCTTTCTCACGTTCTGTGAAACCGCTGTTGCGCTGGAGATCGATCCAGTAATTCAGGTAGTTGGTCAGCTGGTCGGCACCGGTAGCCATATAGTAGGCATATAGAAAAGGAGGAGAGAAATTGACCGGCGCCACGGCTGTGAAGCCCTGGTGTGTATAGGCAAACGCCTGGGCCTTGGCGAGCGACCAGAAGGCGATATCGATCTCCGGATGATCCGGGATATCCTGATAACCGGCGATTCCCACCACCGGATTTTTAGGGAAGTTGTTCCGGATAAAATCATGAAGGACGTTGTTGTTGTAAGCACCTATGACCAGATTGGTCTGTTTCAGCACTTCGGGACCTGACAGCAGGCTTGTGGCCAGTTCCGAGCGGGCCAGAATGGCATAGGGGCTCTGTATGTAAGGATTGGAGAAATTACCTTTCTGCAAACGCTCGGGGTTGACGGTGAGGCCTCCGATGGCGATGTCGAAACACTGGTTCTCGAGTTCAAGAGGCAGATGGTTGATTCTATACGGGTAAAACTCGAGGTCGACATTGATATCGGCGGCGAGCTGATACATGAATGCGACATCATAACCCACCAGCTCACCCCACTGGTTACGGTAACAGAAAGGCATGAAACCGTCGTTGTACCCTATGCGAAGGACGCCCAGCTTATGTATATGCTGCAGAGTGGGCCTGTTTTCGGGGAGGCCCGGTGACAGCGTGTCGAGGGTGGTGAAGACAGTGGCGTGCACCCTGGAAACCAGAGCCGGCTCCAGCCTCATTTGCTCATATGGGATGATGTGGGTCCTCCAGAAATTGGGCAACAGGTTATGCGAACCTATAATAATGACCGCCAGAAACAAAATCCAGATAATGACAGGACGCAACAGCCGTGAGAGACTGAAGTTCAGCTTGCCATAAAAAGCCAGGGTGGAGAGCAGTCCCACCAGGGTAAAACCCATGACGGAGACGGAGATCATGGCATAACGCGTCAGGACGTTGCTGGTGACGAAGAGGTCGACGACACCCGGAGGCGACCGGAAGAGACCGGACATGAAGCTGACGGCATTTACCGCGCTGCTCGGCGACCCGAATGTCGACAACAACGTGGAGAACGGCAGCAATAAGCGGTGTGCAAAGCTTAACGGTAACTGAAAAAAATAACCGCTGAACAGGATAAAAAAGGCGACAAACAAATTACCCAGCTGGGCAAAAGGATAGGCAATGGCGATCTCGGTGCCGGTGATTTCCGGCAGCCCGGGATCATCCACGCCTTTTTCTTTAGACATCTTGAGGATCAGGTCGTTGAGGGCAGGCAGGGCGGCCACCGACAGGTTCGTGACGATGGCCAGCAACAGACCGCTTTGTATTTCTTTCAATATGACACTGTTCCGCAATCCGGTAAATGAACGTATAAAAGAGGGGATCACCAGGAATACCAGCACGGCGGCGCTGATGTAAACAATGGCGATATAAACCAATATCTCACGCATATCCCGGGCACTGAGTGTACCTGCAACATTGGCGAAGAGAGCGAAGACCCCTATGGGGGCGACATAGACGATCCATTTCCAGATGGTGACACTGGCCGTCTTGATCTGACCGGTGATCTCAATGAAAGCTTTCCTGTTCCTGATATGCTGAACGGCAAGACCGAAGAAGACCGAAAAGACGACCACGGCAGGAACATAATTCCCCGACAGGCTTTGAAAGAGATTACCCGGTATCAACAGTTTAACGATGTCAAAGTGTGGCGAGTATTCGGCGGGCACAATCACCTTGGGTGCTCCCGGAGCGGGAAACATCATCCCCAGAAACATCATGGTGGCCAGAATGATACCCCAGGCGTACACGTAAAAATACCAACTCTTGCGGAAGACCTTGCGGGCCGTCGCCGGATCCATATTACCCAGGCCGTGCAACAGGGAAGCAATGAGGTACGGGTACACACACATTAAAAGTAGCTGGACATAGGCTTCGCCTATGAAACGCAGCGCCGTGGTATACTCCCCGATGAATAATCCCGTGAAAATGCCCAAAACCGCTCCCAGTAAAATGAGCATGGGCATGACCGGCTTTCTCCTGACCATCCTGTTACACTTTAAGGATTTCCCGGTAAAGATAAAAAATCTATCCATAACCGTTCTCCGTATCAAGCCGGCCGGAATATTAAAATTAATATTTTTTTCTTATCTTTCTGGTCTGAAAAAAGACAAAATATCCTGGCAAAATTCAAAACAAACCATCGTTTAAATTTTTCAGTCAGGATATAAACTTCATAATATTAATCACCTATAAAAAAGTATCCCATGAAAACAAAAAGTTCTTTTGCAGGATTGATTTTTTTCGTCATCATGGTCATCGGCTTCATTGTTGCGTATTTCATTTACGACATGGGAGCCCGTGCCCAAGGAATCTGGACGGGCATCATCATCTTTATCATCGCTCTCATTGTTTCTGCAGCGATAAAAATAGCGGACCAGTGGGAGCGTGCCGTGGTTCTGCGCCTGGGGCGTTTTCAGTCGCTGCGCGGTCCGGGGTTGTTTTTCATCATCCCGGTCATCGACACCATCCCTTACTGGATCGACACGCGTGTCATCACTACGGCTTTCACGGCCGAAAAGACACTGACCAAGGATACGGTGCCCGTTGACGTCAATGCGGTGCTTTTCTGGAAGGTCATCGATCCCAAGAAGGCGGCGCTGGACGTGGAGGAGTACCGCAGCGCCATCAACTGGGCCTCGCAGACGGCCCTGCGCGATGTCATCGGCAAGACGATGCTCTCGGATATGCTGGAAGGCAGGGAGAAAATAAGCCACATCCTTCGAGCCATCATCGATGAGCGGACGGAGCCCTGGGGCATCACCGTCATAGCGGTGGAAGTAAAAGATGTCCTCATCCCGCAGTCGCTGGAAGATGCCATGTCGATGCAGGCACAGGCCGAGCGGGAGCGCCAGGCGCGTGTCATCCTCGGTGACTCGGAACGCCAGGTGGCCGACAAATTTCTCGAAGCTGCCAACACATACGCCAACAATCCCACCGCCTTTCATCTGCGGGCGATGAACATGCTCTATGAAGGTTTAAAGACCAATTCCACCATCGTCATCGTTCCCAGCAGCGCCGTGGATACCATGCAACTGGGCAGCATCGCCGGCATCACCGCCCTGACCATGGAGGCTCAGAAACCCAAACCGAAACAGTAAGCCGGACAGCCCGGAAATAAGTAACGGCATGCTGAAGGGTTCCGGATTTACCGGAACTATTTTTAATGATGTTTGTTAAGTAGATACAATCTGTGAAAGTTGATCGTTCGGGCAGATTTTTATGACCATGGAGTACAAGGATTATTATAAAATATTGGGAGTGAGCCGTGATGCCAAACCGGAGGAGATCAAGAAACAGTACCGGAAGCTGGCCATAAAATATCACCCTGATAAGACCCATGGCGATAAGCAAGCCGAAGAGAAATTCAAGGAGATCAACGAAGCTTACGAAGTGCTGGGTGATGCCCATAAAAGAAAAAAATATGATGCCCTTGGTGCCGACTGGCGTGAATATGAGCGCACGGCGGCAGGCCGTGGCGGGGCCGATTTCTCACAGTGGGCCCGTCAGGGTGGCGGCAGGACTTTCTATCGCAGCTATTCACCGGAGGACTTTGAGGGGTTTAATTTCTCCGACTTTTTCAATGCTTTCTTCGGCGGTGGTTTTACGGGTAGCAGACACGCTTTCAGGGAGGACATCCCCATTAACGGGAGAGATTATGAAGCCCGTTTGAGCATCACCTTGGAGGAAGCCTATCGTGGCACCCGGAAAACCATTGCTCTTAATGGCACGCAGATACGCCTGACGATCCCTGCCGGTGTCGCCGACGGCCAGGTATTACGTGTGAAGGGCAAGGGAGGTCAGGGCCGCAAGGGCGGTGCCAGCGGTCATCTCTACATCCAGGTGGCTGTGAGCCATGACGACCGTTTTGAGCGAAAAGGCGATGATCTTTATAGCGACCTGCATATTCCTCTGTATCTGGCCCTGCTGGGCGGTGAAGCCACCCTCACCACCTTCAGGGGCACCTTCTCTATCAGGATACCGCCCGAGACACAAAACGGCAAGACACTGCGCCTGAAAGGCCAGGGTATGCCGGTGTTCCGCGCAAAGGACACTTATGGCGATTTGTATATCAGGATCATCGTCGACCTGCCTAAGAAACTCACGGAGGAAGAGATAGGCCTGTTCAAAAAACTGTCGGCGTTACGTCAAAAATAAAAACCTATGATCATACGGTATGAATATGAGCCTCTCCCCGCCTCCCTGCAGGATTTTCTCGATGCATACGACGGCAGGGACCTGCACTTCCTTTCGACCGATCTGCTGCATCATTTTGGTTTTGATGACGGGCATGAGGTGGATCATGCCATTCAAAGGGCCGTGGAGGCCTGTATTTCTCTGAAGATACCTTATACGCATCATTTCAGGCATGTCTTCATAGCCCGTGGTGATGTGATCATTCATGCCTGGAGGCTTTCCGTGCTGGGTTGTTATATGACCATTCTCAACGAGGATCCCTGCCACCCTCTCGTCGCCCAGATGCAGGCATCACTCTTTTTCCAACACTGATTTCAAAATCAACACTAAAAGCAAAACATAGCTTAACGCTGAGGTCACGATTTACTCCATCCGGATCATTTTCCCTGTTTCGATGTGATTATCAGCCTTCATGCGATAGATATAAATTCCCGGACCATACTTTTCGGCATCCCATTTAACCGAATGGCTACCTTGTAATTCATTTGCATTGTGTAGTTCCTCCACCTGTTTTCCGGTCAAATCATAGATGATGATCTGCACCCGTCCGGGTTGATGTAAGGTATAGGTGATTTCCGTTGTCCCATAAAAAGGATTGGGGCTGACGGAAGAGGAAAGAAAGGTACCGGCAACCGGCTCATCCATACCGGCTGCTCCTCCATTGTCAGTGAAAAGGATGATCCCATCATTATTATACATTGAACCAACAGCCCAAACATGGTAATAATCGGTTGAATAAAAGCCAACAATATAGTCAAACGACTGGCCTGTCTGCTGCGTCCATGTGAGCCCGCCGTCATTCGTACCCATG
>Ga0116202_10000640_pt1 | contig 19533 bp, 17 predicted proteins | sample LakKivw325mmetaG_FD_94479 | JGI IMG/M metagenome (GOLD analysis project Ga0116202, IMG submission 94479) | Anoxic lake water microbial communities from Lake Kivu, Rwanda to study Microbial Dark Matter (Phase II) - Lake Kivu water 325m metaG | ecosystem: Environmental > Aquatic > Freshwater >... | reverse complement strand
TAGAAGTGGAATGGGGATTGCTCAGTATTGCCCATAACTTAGCAAAAGTAGCGGCCTTCTGACCGCTACTTTTTTTGTTTTTATCTTTTCCAGACTGACTCTATTGCTTTTGAGTCAGCCTCTACTCCTAAAAAAATCAAAACCGCAAAGGCACAAAGAACGCAAAGAATCTGTGTGATGAAGATAATTATTGAAATTTATCCTCCTCACTGGATGGCCCTTTGACAATCCTGGTGACCTTGAGGCTGGCTTTGGTGGCGGGAAAGCGATCGTTGACGAAACTGTAAATCCCGCTGGCCCCCAGGCCCACGGCGATGCCGAAGAAGGCCACGTCGATATATGGCTGGGCCGGCACGTACATGTCACGCGTTTTGTAGAGCAGCCCAAAGAAAATACCCACCCCCATGGATACAAGCATGAGCTTGTTGCCGGTCACGTTGAACTTCTTGATGAACTCGACGATGCCGAGCACGATCAAGGCCAAAGTGACCGGGTTGACGAGAAAATTACTCAGATCCATTGCTCCTCTCTTTCGGGCACAGCACGCCGTGCCCCTACGATGGAATATTCCCTGGTCTTTGCCCAGGGATGGGTACCGGCTGGATGGGGTTCGAAGCGACCTCAGACATGATCTTCTCCAGGGTCTCATAATCGATGGTCTCACCAAAAAATTTGAATACAAAGTCGGTGAACATGCGTTGCAGGGTGGTGCTTCTTCCCTGCAGGGTATTCTGCAAGGTGGCAAAGCTGATGGCCAGCTCACTGGCGGCCTTGGCCAGCAGGCTGTTGTCTCGCAGGCTGACGTCGGCCTTCTCGACGGTGTAAATTTTGTTGTAATCTGTCTCGCCGATATCAGTCTCAGCACCGATCTCAACCGCCCGATGGAAGGCCCAGGTTAAAATATCCTCGAGTAAATAGACGAAATATTGCTGTCTTTTCATCAGGAAGCGTTCTGGAGGGCCTTGCATGGCTTCGGCGGTGGCCACATTCACGTCGCCGCCCTCGCCTCGCCAGTGGGGAGGCAGCCCAGACCCGGTATCGATCAACATGCGCACGGCCTTCATATCGTAGCCGGCATCGGCACCCCTGAGGGAGGGGGTGAGTGTTTCCCAGGTCTCGCTCTCATCCTTGACCACGATGGATCCGCTTTCGGGAGCGGCGGCGTACTGTGCGCTCTTGGCGTCCACCTTGTTGGGTGGCACGGTGACCAGGTAAAGAAACGCACGAGCTGCCCAATGCAACCTGACACGATCCTCGAGCATGCGGCTGTAACGCAGCAGCCAGGGGATGATGGTGGTAAGGTCGCTCTCTCCCATCAGCGCACCCATGGGCCGGTTCACGGCGTAGTGCAGCATCACAGCATCGGCTGCGAATGCTTCGGGGTGATTCGGTGAAAGCCAGCGCCTGGGTGAAGTCTCACCGGGCTGGGCCACCTCCCAAAACACAAGTTCCGTTTCCCAATCATTGGCGGCCGTCTCGATCTTCTGGATTTGATCCTTGGTGACAAATCGAATGTAAGACATGCCGTCGACCGAATTTCTGAACAGCAGCACGAACAGGTCACCTGACCGGGAAAGCTCTTCACACATGGTATGAAGACGCTGATCTATGATGTTCTTGCGATGCAGCCAGAAGCGCTGGATGAAATCATTCAAGGCCGGGAAGGGTGAGCTGAATGTAATGCCCTCACCGATGACGAAGTTCACGGTGGTGGAAATGATGCGCCAGGCCATGGGGTTCTTGCGCCAGGCGGTTAACGCATCGGCATACTGCTCCTGGATCTCTGACCAGGTTCGATCATGACGGCGCCCGCTGATGGTTTGCCAGTGATCATCGGTGGCCAGATTGGGCGTAACTGCAAACTTCATTGAAAATGACTTCGAGATCTCCGCCGGCAAATTCATGATTCTTTGAAAAATAGTCATTTCATCACCTCCATGTAACGGTATCCATTCTGCTCGACGGCGGTCCAGCCCCTGGAGTGGTGCACCCACACGTCCACCCCTCCCAGCTCGTCGAGCTCGACCATGTCGCCTTTGGCCAGGCAACCTAAATCCCTGGAGAATTTGTTGGGAGATTTGCGCACGTGTAGCTGGTCGAACAGGCTGCGCAAGCGGGTGGCGTGGAAGATTGGCGGCTCAACAGCCCGGTAATTCCCGAACCAATCCCGACACTCTTCCAGGCTGCCATTGAACCAGTTGCCATCGGCGGCCGAGCTGCAGCCCGGGAAGTAGAAGCTATCGGTATTCTGCCAGATGCGCCACGTGGTCCAACCGATGGGAAGAGTGGGCACACGCTGGGCGGTGTAGTGGGCGACGATCAATTCGTAGTCTTTAACCCAGGCTGGCTTGGGATGGACGTGCTCATTCCAGAATCCGGCCGACGTGTAGATGGCGCAGCGTACCTTCGCCAGGCTCTCGACGCTGAGCAGGAACTGGTACAGGGGCTTGCCCACGTCGTCGTCATGAGCGGCGGCGGTTTCCACGTCCACGATGTAGCGCGGGTACTCGGCACTGGCGTTCTTGATGAACCATTCGGCCTGGGCGACAGGGTCCTGGTCTGGCTGGAAGAAGTGGTAAGGAGCATGCGGCACGCCGCGTGCTTGCAGGCCAGCCTGGTTGGCTTTGAAGGATGGGTCGAGAAAACGCCTGCCATCCGTACACTTGAAGTAGCAGAAGGGGATCCACTGGCTGGCAACCTGCCAATCGATGTCGCCCTCCCAATGTGAAACGTCACAACCTATGATGCGCATGATCACTCTCCTAAAATTTTAGAGTTTCCAGGATATCTTTCTGGTTAACCACCTGGCTCTCACCGATGCCCCAGGTTTCCTCGTCAAGCTGGGCGATAAGAGCTGCAGAAAGCACATAGTCGTCATGCACCAGGTCACCGCTGGCAACGCTGCGGGTGCCATCCGGTACACCCCAACGCATGATCTTGCCCGGGCCATCCATGATTTGATACTGGCAGTATTCAAGCTGCTCAGACATGATGCTGTCTAAGGGCGAAAAGTCTTTGTAACGCCCGGTCTCAACGACGGAGATAAAAGCCCATCCCAGGTCTGACTTGCTCACCTGGCTAAACTCGAAGGGGATCACGCGGCTACCCAGGCGATCGGCCAGGAAGCCGGCCATGCCAGCACCCACGCCGGTGGCATCGATGATCACCTTCACCGGTTGCCAGGTCTCGGCCAGGCCGATGATCACGGAGTAAATTGACGAGTGCTTCACTCCCTGCCAGGCGATACGGCTCACCACCCGATAGATGGGTTTGCTGATGAGCTGATCACTGCCGGGCAATTCGAGCTCGAAGATGGTCAGGACCGTGCTATCCCTCCTGGGGTTCTGCAGCGAAGCCAGGTCCTGCACGGCACCCTCATCCTGACCGGCAACGTCGATGGTGAAGGCATACACATGGCCAGGCTGCGGCTCGAGCTGCGCGGGATGGGAACCGACCATGAGCACACGACGGCCCATGGGGAACATGCCACCCTCGGCGTCGATCTCTTCTGAAAAATACTGCGTGCGCACCAGGGGATTGTTTCGCCCAAGCCTCGCTACCTGCTCGTCGACGAACTTACGATAAGCCGGCACTTCGGCCCCCACCAGGTTAGCATCGAGCACCCACGTGCGACGGAGACCGTCTTTCTTCTCTTCCAGGCGTGCGGCACGCAGCTCGCGGGCCAGCAAGGTTTTCGAGGTCCACGCTGTACCCCAAAATACCCGGGTAGCGTTGGTGGAGGCAGCCATGGGGGCGATTTCTTTATCCCACTTGGTGATTTCAACATCCTGGGCCTCGTCACACTCCAGCAGCAGGCTGGCGGTGGCGCCCACGATCGACGAGGTTGGCGAACCACTGAGGAAGTAAATCATGGCGGATCCAACCTGGTAGATGTACCCCTGGCGCTTGGACCAACGGTCACGCGTGATGATGTTCTTGGAGATAGTACGATGCATCCGGCGCATGGCATTAAGGGATTGCGGTTTCCAGGTGGGCGAGACCTTGACCATTTCGGCCTGCATGTGCTGGCTGTAGATGGCCAGAAGGTAAGTCTCGATCTGCGCCTGCAGCTCATTCTTACCCGACTGGCGAGGAAAGATCACCACGAAGGTAAGCCCCCGCTGCCTGGTAACCGAATCGACCACGGCCTGCGCTATGTTCCGCTGGTAGCTGCGCAACCTGATGCCACTGGCCGCAGCGCAGAAAAGGTCCATGGTGCGCATAACTTCCTTGCACTCATGGACCAGGCGTTCATAGGATGGCATCATAGGTGCAGAAGGCTGCGCACCAGCTCGATCAGCGAGAGCAAGCCGCCGCCCAAGGCCAGGCTTACCAGCAGCTTGAATTGGGTGGCACTTTCGGTGAGCTCGCGCAGGCGTTTTTCATAGTCACTGGCCTGCATCTCCAGGGTCTTCAAGCGCAGCTGGTTGATCTCGTTGTTGTGCTGCTGCTCCTGGCGTATGGCGCTCAGCTCGGCTTTGATCAGGTCGATGGTGTGCCCCAGCTGCTCGGCAATCAGCCGGTTGGAGCGCTCCTCGGATTCTTGTGGCATCACTCAGTTACCCATTGCCAACTGTCAATCGCTTTTCGTCTTCATTCAGGGCTCAATCCCCACTCGAGCCATAGCTCGCGAATGGCGGTATCCACTGCCTGGGCGAAGTAGCTCATGGTGGGGCAGGCTGCCCTTTCTGGGCAGGTGGCGCAGCGCTGGGTGGAACGGCGCAGCTTGCGCATCACTCGCTGCAGGTCCTGGGCTTTCTCCAGCACGTCCCTGGCTTCCAGCAGGATCGGGCATGTGGGGTTGGGCAGCCCGGGTGTGATGGGCCGTGAGCCCACCTGGAGGGGCTTGGGATAGTTATCTTTCATTTTTGCTCCTTAAGTCCTGGTTTACCTGCTGAATGGCGGTTGAAATTTCGTCTGCCAAAAGTGAATTCGAGCTGTTCAAGGTTTTTTCTGCCCGCAGCAGGCTGGCAAGCCGGCTGGCTGCGGCGCCCAGGGCATCCAGGGCGCGCGTGGCTTCCTTGAGGTCCTCGATGCCATCTGCCAGCTCCATGGTGCGCCGTATCATCACCCGCAGCAGGGTGATCTCGTGCTGCAGGCTGCCGGAATCGTCTCCCGGCAGGTCGTTGGCTTCTGCTGCGTGGAACAGGCGGGAGTAAAAGCCGTGTTTCAGTGCGTTCAGGTTGCCCTTGGGGGCGCCGCGCGAGTTAGGCATAGGATCTGTGAACTCCTGGCACGGGCGGGTGACAAAGCTGCGTGCCCTGGTTCCCTGGCAGGGGAGGCGCCGGTAAGCACCGGGCAGCAGGAGGGACTGCCCTGAGGCGGTTAAAAAGTTTGGCACGGTTGAGCGAGCGCTTTGCTCCGCTTTTTCCGTGCCAGGGGTTCAACGACTATATTATAGCACAAATGTTCTAATCTACAAGGGGTTTAAGCGGGAATTTCACCCAAAATGCAATATTTTAAGATTTCTCATCTTCGCAGGGCATGGTCCTCCTATTTTCACCACGGCCATGCATGAGAAAAAATCAACCGTGAGCTGCACAGGCGAATGCCATCGGCTGCTGCCCGGCCCTGCTCGTCGGCTGATTCCACGCACCCCTGCCACTACCTGCAAAAAAACCCCTCTCCCCGATCAGGGGAGAGGGGAGGGGATGGGGGAGGCCCGTGGCCGGCATGACCAGTTCGCCGGCTCGCATGGGTGGGGAAGAAGGCACACTCGCGGGGTGTAGTCCTTCGTTATTTCCTGCTCAACTCACTTGCGCCAGGCAGGCACCCGTAAGACATTCGGGTTCACCTGCACCAGGCTCAGTTCCTTGTCTGCTGGCAGCAGGCCCAGCTCGATTTGAAGGCTGGCCTTGTGGCGGCTTTTCAGGTATGCGGTCACTTTTGCCGGAAGCATCGGCCTGCCCAAATAAAAGCCCTGGCCATAGTGGCAATCCAGCTCCAGCAGCTGTGCCAGCTGGTTCTCCGTCTCGATTCCTTCGGCGATCGTATCCACGCCCAGCTCGCGTGCCAGCACCAGGATGGTCTTCACGATCTCCAGGTGGTCGCCATTGGTGCCGATGCGGTTGATGAAGGTGTAATCGATCTTCAGCGTGTCGATGGGGAATTGCTGCAAATAGCTGAGCGATGAGAAACCCTTGCCAAAATCGTCAACGTGCAGGCCCACTCCCAGCTCGCGCAGCCTGTTGAGCATGGCGATCATTGCCTCGGCGTCTTCCATCAGCACGTTTTCGGTGATCTCCAGGTTCAGGCAGGCCGGGTCAAGGCCGGTCTCTTTCAGCATGCGGCGCATGCGCTGGACGAATTCCGGCTGGGCAAATTGCTTCTGCGAGATATTGACATTGATGAATAAATCCCGGTAACCGGGGAACTGTTCCTGCCACCTGTGCATCTGCAGGCAGGCCTGCCTGAGCACCCAATGACCCAGGTCGATGATCAGCCCGGTCTCTTCGGCAATGGGGATGAACTCTTCAGGGGGGATGTTCCCCTTCTTGGGATGGGTCCAGCGCAGCAGGGCTTCGAAACCCGCCAGTGATTTTTCCTTCAGGGTGACGATGGGTTGGTACTCCAGCACCAGCTCGCCGCGCGACACGGCATGGCGCAAGTCATTTTCCATGCTCAAGCGGTTGATCGCCTGGTTGCGCATCTCGGTGTTGAACACCACGTAATGCGCTGTACCCAACATCTTGGCCTGGTACATGGCAATATCGGCATCCCGCATGATATCCTCCGTGGAGGTGTACTCGCTGCTGCTCAGCACGATGCCGATGCTGGCCGAGGTGAACACGCGGTTGTTTCCTATCTTGAAGGCTCTGGATAACACGTCCTGGATATTTTTTACCACCTTGATTGCATCGTGGACGTCGGTGATGTCATCCAGAAGCACCACGAACTCATCGCCTCCGAAACGCGCCACGGTATCCACAGTTCGCAGGCATGTGCTCAATGCCTTGGAAATTTCCACTAACAGCTGGTCGCCAACGGCATGTCCCAGGGAATCGTTGATCACCTTGAAGCGGTCCAGGTCGAGGAACAATGCTGCAAAACCGAATTTTTCGTAGCGCCGGCTGTATTCGATGGCGCGCTCCAGGCGGTCAAGGAAGAGGGCGCGGTTGGGCAGGCCGGTCAACAGGTCGTGAAAAGCATCGTGCAACAGCTGCTCTTCGGCATTTTTGCGGGCAGTGACATCGGTTTGCGAGCCCGCCATGCGGTAGGCAATGCCGTTGGCGTCCCTCACCGCCATGCCCCTCACCAGCATCCAGCGGTAGCTCCCGTCGTGATGCAGGATGCGGTGCTCGCTTTCGAAATGGTGGGTGTAATGATTAAGGTGGTTGGAGATAGCATACAGCACGGCTTCACGGTCATCGGGATGGATGCGGTGGATCCATTCATCGATCGTTGGGGCGATCTCACCGTCTGCGTAGCCCAGCATGTCTTTCCAGCGCGGCGAATAATAGATGCATTCCTTCTTGATGTTCCAATCCCAAAGGCCGTCGTTGGCGCCGCGCGCCGCCAGGTAATAGCGCTCCTCGCTTTCCCTCAGGGTTTCCTCCGCCTGCTTGCGGAGGCTGATGTCTCTCAGCAGCACCACCCAGTGCTGCACCTGGCTGGGTTGGTCCTCAATCGCCTCGAAGGAGAACTCTGCGAAGAAAGCCTCCCCGTTTTTTCGCCTCAGCAGCTTCTCATAAATTTTTCCCCGCTGGCAGCTTTCCATCGCCTCCATGCTGGCGATCGTTTCACCTGCATCTTCCCCCGTACCCAGCAGGAGCAAGCTATTTTTCCCCACCAGCTCATCATTCCTGTATCCGAAGATTTCATAGGCCGCCGGGTTGCAGCTGGCGATTTGCATGCTCTGTGCATCGATGATGAATAACGCGTCGTTCATGCAAGAGAAGGTCTTTCTAAATAGCTGCTCAGACTTGTGCAGGGCGATCTCCGCCAGCTTGCGCTCGATGGCATAGCGGATGGTGCGGCTGAGCAGGTTACCCTCCAGGTTGCCCTTCGCCAGGTAATCCTGGGCGCCATCCCTCACCGCGCGCAGCCCCAGCTGCTCGTCATCCAGGCCGGTCAATATGATGATGGGCATGTTGGGGAAGCGCTGGTGCAGCTGCTGGTAGGTTTCGTAGCCGTAGCTGTCTGGCAGGTTCAGGTCCAGCAGCACAATATCGGTGTTGTTGCTTTCCAGATGATCGATCCCGCTGGATAGCCGGTTGGCGTGGTCGAGCTGGCAGGCAAAACCCGGTACGTCATACAGGATTTCCTGCACCTGCCGCACATCCCCGGGATTATCCTCGATCATCAGGATGGCAACCGAGCGGTCAATCATGCGCCTTCACCCCCGGCAGCTGGACAATGGTCAGCCAGAAAGTCTTGATCTGCTGCACCACGCTGATGAACAGGTTCAGGTCGATTGGCTTGGTCAGGTAGCAGTTGGCGTAATGGTCGTAGGCGCGGGCAATATCCTCTTCCGCTTTTGAAGCGGTCAGGATGATGACGGGTATCTTGTGCAAATCAGGGTCGGTCTTTATTTCTTCCAGCACTTCGGCGCCATTTTTCTTGGGCAGGTTCAAATCCAGCAGGATCAGGTCGGGCTGGGGTGCATCCTGGTAATCGCCTCGCTTGCGCAGGTAATCCATAGCCTGCTCGCCGTCCCGGGCAATTTGCAGCTGGTTGTAGATCTTTCCGTCCTGGAAGGTCTCCTGCACCAGGCGAACATCTCCCGGGTTATCTTCCACCAGCAGGATGGTGATCAGGCTCAGCTCAGTTTGTTGGCTCATACCGCCTCCTTGACCCTGGCAGGCAGGGTGAAGTGGAATGTTGCCCCCTGGCCGGCCTGCGAATCTACCCAAATGGTGCCACCGTGGCGTTCCACAATGCGTTTGCAGATCGCCAGGCCGATGCCGTTGCCGGGGTAATCTTCCCGGTTGTGCAGGCGCTGGAAGATCAGGAAGATGCGCTCGGCGTAGCGCGGGTCGATGCCGATGCCGTTATCCCGCACCATGATCTCGTGATTTCCGTTCTTTCGCCGCGAGGAGATGTTAATCACGGGGTTCTGCTGCCCGTGGAATTTGAGGGCGTTCCCGATCAGGTTTTGGAACACCTGGATCAGCTGGGTGTCGTCGCCTAAGACGGACGGCAACGCCTTGCAGTTTATCCTGGCCTGGTTCTCGGAGATGGCAACCTTCAGGTTCGACTGGGCCTGCCTGATCACCTCGTTCAGATCGATGCGGGCGAAGGATTTCCCGCGCGTGCCCACGCGCGAGTACTCCAGCAGGTCAAGGATCAGGGTCTGCATGCGCTTGGCACCATCCACGGCATAATAAATGTAATCCCTGGCATTTTGGTCCAGCTTATCGGTGTAGCGGCGCTCCAGCAGCTGTAAGAAGCTGGCTACCATGCGCAATGGCTCTTGTAGGTCGTGTGAGGCCACGTAAGCGAACTGCTGTAATTCCTTGTTGCTGCGTGCCAGCTCGGTGGCGTAGCGGTGAATGTCCTGTTCTGCGCGCAGGCGTTCGGTGTTCTCGGCCTGCAAAGCCTGGTTGGCGGTGGCCAGCTGCGAGGTGCGTTCCTGCACGCGCAGCTCGAGCTCATCGTGGGCCACGCTCAAGGCCTCCACCATGCCCTCCAGCTGCCAGAACAGGCGGGCATTCTCAATCGCCACCGCAGTCTGGTTAGCCACGGTGGTCAGTGTGGTCACGTCATCTGCCGAGTAGTGCAGTTCCGATCGCTTGGGTCCCAGCACGAATACGCCCACCAGCTCGTTCTTCGCCGCAGCCGGGATGAACAGCTCGGCAGCCAGGTGCTCCAGCTCATCCTTTTCGCGTTCCCACAGGGCATTGAACTGGGGCAGCATCTCGATGTCGGAACGGGTGAGCGGCTTGTTGTTTTCCTCCAGCCAGTTCATGATGGGATGATCTTTGGGGAAGAAATTCGTCCCGTGGTTATCGATATCGGTGCGGGCCGTGAGGTGGAAGACACCCGATTTGTCATTCTTCAGGAAAAAAGCAGCCTTTTCAATGTGGATGGTACCGGTCACCTCCTTGAGGATCATGCTGGTCAGGTCGTCCAGCTTGATCATGGCGGCAGCCGATTGGCTCAGGCGCTGCAACATCTGGGTGGCGTCATATTTTTCACGGAAGAACAGCTTGTCCATCCATCGCTGCGTGCGGTACAACAGGGGCTGGGCAATGATGGCGATCAGCACCGCCATCACCAGAGAGACGATGACTTGCGTGCTGTTGGAGGCCTTGAAAATCACCACGACCAGCGTGATGAGCAGGAAATAGCTGGTGCTGATGAACATGGTGGGGATGGAATACAGCAGGCCTTTGCGCAGCATGACCGACATGTCCACCAGCCTGTGCCTGCCGATGGCGATGGCAATGATCAGCGCGTTGACCAGGTTGGCGATCACGTCTACCGGGATCGATTGCCAGCGAGTGGTGAAGCTGGTGATTGCTCCCGCGCCAATTATCCCGCTGCCCACCAGCATGTAGCGGATGCGGGTGCGCCGCGGGAGTGGCTGTTTGTCCCGGGCGCCGCGCACCAGGTGGATGATGCTATATGCCATGTAAAATACCGCCGTCAGTCCTAGCAGCGGCGCCAGCCGGCCGTACGTGGGCAGGGTAATGCCCGTTGTGCCCAACGCTACGTCCTTGATCACCAGCTCAGTGGGTGAGCATAAGAGCGCCAGGATGAACAGCGTCAAACCGGCGATGAATATGGGCTGCTGGCGCTGGGCTTCGGTGATTACCAGCACGAAAAAGCAGTAGAAGATGAACTGTCCCACGATCCCGGCGGTCATCAGCCGGTACCATAGCAGCACAGTTTCAGGGGCAGCGATGAAAGTCACCATCACAGCCGTAAGCTGCCAGAACAGCATGGCGGTCAGGTACAGCAGAAAGGCTCTATTCACCTGCCGGTGCCTGCTGTGGCGCAAAAACACCAGGATCAAAGCCATATACACGGCCATGGACACCAGCGAGGTGATTTTTGCGGGCATCATGGCAATACCTTGTGTTTCACAAATGTGGGATAGCCGTTGACCCAAAACTGGATCGGTCCCCGGTCCATGTTCTGGGTATAGTTAAGAGCCAGCTCGCTTATGGCTTCTGTGATATGGTCTTTTTCGTTCACGGGCTTCCCCTGTTCCCTTGCTTCGACCCTGTTTCCAGCAAAAACCTGGATCCCTCATCCGCCGGACCGTCTACCAGATTTTTTCATGCTATTTGCCTGGTGAATCTGGTGACATCCTGCAATAATAGTATCATAATTCATTAATTCTGCAATTTTCATTACTGAAAGGTGCTGCTGAGAATCACCCTTCAGTTCTGCAAGGAACGGTATTGAAATTCTTAAGCTTGCCACTTGCCTGTCCTTTCTCCCAATAAATTAAGACAATTATTAAACGAATAAATTAGGATAAAAATTATCTGAATTACGTGGTATAATCGAAGCCTGATTGATGATCAAGACCCTGCATGGGGGAGTTCCCCATGGGGGAAGTCAATTAGAAAGAAGGAGGTTCTACTATGAGACTCAGAATCTTTATGATAGGCAATGCAATTCTGGCGCTAATCGCCGGGATTATTCTGGTGATCGTACCAAGCTTAATGATCAATGCATTCGGGATAACGTTGAATGATTCAACCCGGCTGCTGGGCGAGTTTTATGGCTCAGGGCTTATCCTGATGGGTCTTGTTGCCTGGTCTGCAAGGAATATGACGGATCGCAAATCACAGCGGGGAATTTTCGCCGCCTTCACCATTGCAAACCTGGTAAGCCTGGTCCTCTCGATCATTGACCTGGTGAACCACACCTTTAATGCTCTTGGCTGGATTGCCGTCGTTGCGTATGCGATCCTGTTCGTGGCTTATGGAGGCTATCTGCTAATCCGGGCCAGCCAGGCAGGGCAAATGCAGCCTCAACAGCAAGTCCAACAAACACAGCACCAACCTTCATAAGCTGTGCCGTGTAATTAATGTTCATTCAGCCCCACGGGTCAACATACCTGTGGGGCTCTTTTTTTTGTGGTTGGGTTGAGCGGTGTGTGCGAAACCCGACCAAACCTCTTCCTCTAATTAACTCATCTTCAATTAATTACCCCGGCCCGTTGTCCATGCGATAGTGAGTATAATATCCACGTTTCATATGCATGATCAGGGAGGTAGGATCATAAAATGCTTACCATTTACGAGGAACTTCAGCTGCTTGCCATCCATGGCGACAAGGGCATCTTCATCCACTCGGCCGATGAGGCGCTAAAACCCGGCATGAACGGCGCAATCCTTTCGGAGCTGGCCCTGGCGGGCAAGATTTGTACCGGCAATAACCACCGCCTGAAGCTGGAGGAACGCAGCTTAACCGACGATCCCATCATCGACGCCAACCTCAAGGCGCTAAAAAAATCTGAAAAAGAGCGCAAGTTCGGCTACTGGATCGCTGGCCTCAATCCCAAGCCGGAGAAACTCCGCCGTCAGGTGACCGCCAGCCTGGTTGCCAAGGGCATCCTCAACCAGGAAGATGATCGCCTGTTATGGGTCATCCCTTCGCCCCTGCAGCCCGCAGCCAAAGGATCCACAAAGTACTGGCTCATCCGGCGCCTGCGCGGCATCATCCTGTCGCAGGATGACTACCAGCCTCACGACCTGGCCCTGCTCAGCCTGCTGAATGCCTGTGGATTGCTGGAGCTGGTCTTCCTGCGCGATGAGCGCAAGCCGGCGGCCCAGGCCATCAATGAGCGCCTGGTCTTCCAGGCCATGAACGATCCCAATTTTGAAACCATCCAGGAGATCAGCGCCACCGTTGCCTCGCTGGTAGAGGAGGAGTAAAACCTCCCCTTTCGCCAGCCAGGTTGGTCAGGGGTTCTACACTGGATACCATTGGGGAATATTTGGCCTGCTTTTGAAACGAGGACCTTCGCAGGAGGTGTTGTATGGAAGGCTGCCAGCCTTTACTCGACACGATTTACGCCGGCTGGTGCAAGTATCAGGAGCTGCTGGTTGCTGCGCTTCAGCCGCTCACCACTCACCAGCTGTCATTACGCCCCGCGCCGCCCCTGCGCTCCATTGGTGAAATCACTGCCCACATCATCGCCGCACGCGCCCGCTGGTTCGCCTCACCCCTGGGTGATGGCAGCCATGAGCTGGCAGCTTATAACCGATGGGATCAGCCCGATGCCCCGAAGCGCAGCGCCCATGAGCTGGTGCGCGGCTTGCAGTTCACCCAGGACTACATGCAGATCACCATGGCATGCTGGACCCCTCAAGAGTGGAATATCTCCATCCCCGGCGAGGATGACCACGAACCTGCGGTCGTCACTCGCCAGTGGGTCATCTGGCACCTCATCGAGCATGACCTGCACCACGGCGGTGAGATCTCGCTCACCCTGGGTATCCATTCCTTGACCCCACCCGACATGTGATCGTTCTCGTCGATCACAGTCAGTCGGATTTCATCAGGAGGAAAAGATGAATTCCTTATATGAAGCCTATGCACAATGGCTGCACGAAACTCATGCTGAAATTTTGAATGACCTCGAATCGCTCCCTGCTGAAGCATTAGACTGGGTGCCGGGGCACGAGATGAACTCGGTGAGCGTGATCATCGTCCATCTCACCGGAGCCGAGCGCTATTTTATCGGTGATATCATCATGGGCGAGCCGTCCAACCGCAACCGCGCTGCCGAGTTTACCGTAAATGGCCTGAGCAAGCGAGATTTGCAGCTCCGCCTGAACGAAAGCGAGTCTTACATCCGCTTGGCCCTTGAAAAGCTCAGCCTCGAGGACCTGGGCAAAGAGCGCCTTCACCCTCGGCAGGGCAACCAGGTGACGGTGGCCTGGGCGCTCATGGAGGTCTTGCAGCATAGCGCCCTGCATGCCGGTCACATCCAGATCACCGCCCAGCTGTGGCACCAGCGTCAGCAGGGGTAGAGCTGGCAGCAGGTTTTCTCCATGACCATTCTTGCCCGCCTTTCCTCCCAAACCGGTGACCGCAGCCAGGCTTCTAATCTGATAGTGGCGCGCCAGTGCCTTGAGAACCCGCGCCTGCTGGATGAAATCTCCGGCGGATTATCCGAGCTGGATGAGGCCCTGGTGGGTGACTGCGCCGAGGTGCTCACCAAGGTGGCTGAACAGCACCCCGAGTGGGTGGCGCCCCATGCTGCCGCCCTGTCCGCCTTGCTTACCCGCCAGAGCACCCGCTTGCGCTGGGAAGCCATGCATGCCCTGGCGTTGGTCGCCACGCGGGCTGCCGATACCGTCATGGCGCTTGTACCGCTGCTGGTGGGGCTGATACGTTATGATAAGAGCGTGATCGTGCGCGATTATGCCGTGGATGCCCTGGCCAATTACGCTTCCACAAGCCCGCAAGCCGCCCGTTGCGCCTACCCCTACCTGAAGGAAAGTCTGGCCTTGTGGGACGGCAAACAAGCCGCCCACGCCTTGCAGGGGCTGGTGCACGTGTCACGCCTGCTTCCCGAGCACCGCCCCGAACTGGCCGCAATTGCCTCTCAGCATGCCACCTCCGCCCGCCCCGTGGTTCGCCAGGCTGCCAGGCGCCTCCAGGAATACCTCCAACAGTAGGGCAGCGACACGATCACTCTTCGTCAAATTTATCCTGTAGGGGAGGGTCTCAGATCCTCCCCTACAGTCTCCTCCTCATGTCATTGCGAAGGAGCGTTCAGTGCGACTGAAGCTATCCGACCTTCTCATGTCAATGCGCCTGCCCCCTTTACTCTTTTTAGCGTCATCCCGTTGGTTCGCGAGGGAGCGAGCGAAGCCTGCAAACCCTCCCTTTATTTGTCATTGCGCCTGCCCCCGTTGCTCTTTATAGCGTCATCCCCCTGTTTTGCGGGGAACGAGCGAAGGGAGAGGCCACCTGCATCGATAAATTGTTCCTTGCGGCAGTCAGCCATCCACCATCTTCGCGGAACTTATTTCCTGGTTACTTCGTTACATACCAAAGCGAGGAACGTGTATAATTCAACGCGCCTGCCTGTTCATCCTCTCACGAGATGAAGGATAATGCTCACAGAAACAAATGAAGCCCTCCAGGGGCAAAAACAAAGCTGGAACCTGGTCAAAAAATTAGGGGAGGGGGATGCCGGTGAGGTCTACCTGGTCACATCGATCCTCGACCAGCACCCCGCCATCCTCAAGCGCCCCCGCCGGGGAGCCTTCTTCAGCGACACCCTGCGCCAGGCCAGCCAGATAAACAACGAGGGCAGCATCCTGCGCGGGCTTACCCACCTGGCTTTTCCCCGCCACGCCTTGCAGCTCAGCATCCCTGCCCTGGTAGACCAGAACCGCACCCAGCTTGAGCAGGGCGCCCAAACCTTCATCATCATCTCCCAGGCTCGCGGCATCGACCTGAAGCAGCTCAGTCAGTTCATCCGTTTCGGCGCCGCCAGCCAGCCCGATGTATCCGCCGAGCCTGGTATCTCCTCCCTGCTCGACCAATGGTCGCACCTGGCGGTTTTTCCTGACCCATTGCTGGTGCGCGTCTTGCTGGGCGTTCTCGACCTGCTAGAAACCATCCACCACAGCCCCATCCGCACCGCTCAGGGCACCCATCCCGGGCTGATCTGGAACGATGTTAAACCCGAGCACCTGTACTGGGACCCCGCCCGCACCTGCCTCACTGCCATCGACTGGGGCAACAGCCAGCTGCTCGAGGCCGATGGCATCACCAAAGACCGCCGCTATTCCGCCGCCGACGATTTCCGCCAGTTCTGCCAGGAGATGGGCAATTTTGTCTCCGAGGCTAACGCTGAGTTGCATGCCCGGCTGGATTGGCCTGCAGACCTCCCCGGAGAAGGCGTCTATGAGCAGTGCATCCCGCCGCTCAAGGCAACCCTGAAAGCCCGCAATGAAGCCGATTTCGCCCGCCTGCAAGACCTGCGCCAGCAGGAAGCCGAGCTGTATTCTCTCACCAGGCTGGGCCTGGAACATCTCACGCAGTACCAGCAGCTACAGCGTCAGCTGGCGGAGCACGGCGAGCTGCCCGACCATTTTGGTGCCCTCAACTTCCTCTCAAAAGCTGCCTTCCAGATGGTCAGCGCTTCACGCTGGGAGGGTTTTCAATCCGTTTGCGCCCAGGCTGCCCGGCTGCATTCCACTTCTGCCGAGAAATGGCAGCTTTTGGCGCAGCTCGCCACCCTGGCCAGCCAGGCCAGCCATGCCGGGGAGCTGTCCGCCTTTTCGAATGCCCTGTCTGCCGGGGTAGCCGACGATTGGGCCGCTGCCCTGTGGGAGCTGTTCGTCCAGTTGGGTGAGGCACCCCGCCCCGCCTGGTGGGAAAAAATCAGCCAGCAGGTCCGTATCCTGGCCTTGGGGCTCGAGCCGGATAGCCTGCCTCCCCGCACGCTGCTCGCCCGCCTGTACTACACCCTGCGCGCCGAGGTTACCCACCTTGGAGATCAGCACCTGCGCGATAGCCCGGGTGAGAATGATGTCCAGCCACAGAATGGCAACGGCTTAAACTCGCAATCAGCTGAGCAGCTGGCAGCCACCTTCCGCCAGGAGGTCATCGACAAATGGAGTGAGGTTGAGCCCGGCCCGCCGGGTAGTGATATCACCTATTCGTTCGTGGATGCGCTCATCCCGCCGCTCGAAGCGCTCGTGCCCGGCGCACGCCAGCAGCTGGACCGCGCCCTATCTCAGCCCAGAGCTCAGGTTGACCTGGTGCTGAAAGCCTGGGAGCAGAGGGATTTTGAGCTTGCCCGCCGCAGCCTGCGCATGGTGTTGTTGTGGGACCCTGACCGCGCCCGACTGTTCAGCGCCTGGAAAGCGCTCGCCACCGCCTCCGACTGGCTGGTCTCGCTGAAGCGGGGTGCAACCCAGGATGAGCCATACTACGACTACCTTACATCCATAGAGCTGGCCGGGCGCACCCTGCGCAACCAGGTTGGCCCTGCCGGCTGGCTGGACCATATCCTCGAAGCCCTCAAGCGCTTACGCAAGGGCACCCACTCGGTTGACCTGCTGATCGAGTTCCCCGAGATCATGCACGAGTTGCCCTGGCTGAAGGAATACCAGTCGCGCGAGCTCATCTCGCTGCCTCGCACCCGCCCCCTCACCCTGGAGAGGGACAATCTGGCACCCTTCACAGATGCTTTCCCGCTGGGCGTGGTGGAGGGCAGGTTTGGCCCCCAGCAAGCCATGACCCTGGCAGAGCCGCTGGATGCCTGGGCGCCCGAGGCGCGCGGCTCTTCTGCCCGCGTCTTCGCCGGGAACCTGCCCGGTCCGGCTGGCAAGTCCACCTCGTTGGCCTTCAAGATCATGCGGCCCGACCAGCAAGCCTACGCCCTTCCCTTGTTCATCGAAGAGGTGCACATCCTCACCCTGCTGCGCGATGTGCCTGGCATCACCCCCCTGGTAGAGTGCGGCTTTATCCGCCTCGACGAGGGCCTGGCGCTGCCCGGCGATGGAAGCCAGGCTTCGGCAGCCCCGCTCTCCGGGCAGGTGATCCATTACGGCGTGGAGCAGGCCCAGAACTTCCTGGCCTCCATGGATCGGCAGCTTTCGGTGGGCTGGCTTCCCTACCTGGCGCTGGTTCGGCGCAACGCGGAGTATAATTTACTGCATTATTGCGATGCCAGTTACACTCACGGCTGGTTCTTGCCCTTGCGACATAGCCTGCTGCTGGCCCTGCAGCTGTGCGAGCTCTTGCAGTATGCCCACGACAGGAATATCGTGTATCGTGATCACAAGATTCTCCATTATTATTGGGACCCCCTTTCCCACGGCGTGACCATGATCGATTGGAACATCGCCAAGCGCCACCCCCAGGGACTGTCAGATGCCGACCGGCAGTTCGACCTGGTGCAATTTGCCGCCCGCGGGTTGCACCACATCTTCACCGGGCGACCTGCCCCGGGCAGCCTGCCGTTGGGTTCCAACCGTGCGGAGGACATCGAAGAGGCTTCCTCCCATTACCCTGTGAGCTGGACTTATGACGATGAGCGCCTGCCCAACCAGCTGCGCTTCATCCTGGAACAGGTCTTGAATCAAGGCTATGCTCAGCTTCACGACATCCGTAAGGACATGCTGGATATCTTCCAGCAGCTTCCTGCCACAAATTAGGTTTACCAACTCACAATCCCTTATGAGCGATCAGAATCCTGTAAATATATTTGCCTCCATTGAAAATCAGTACCAGGAGCTGCAAAACAACCCTTCCGCCGGATTGGTGGACCTGCGCCACCTGTTGCTGGATATCGAAGAGCTGGTAAGCTCGCCTGATTATCAAGATTTGTCCACCGCGCAGCGCGCTTCGCTGCAATCCTACCGCAAGGCCTTGCTCAGCCGCATCCACGAACAGGAAAATGAGGCCGCAGCCGCTGGCAACCAGGCCAACAGCCCAGAGCAGTCGCCGGCTGCCTCGCCAAACTCCGGCAGCCAGCCGGCTGCTACCCGCCCCGAGCCCGAGCGCCAGCACAACCCGGCCGCCGAATCGCAGATGGAAATGGCCGAGAAGCTGTTCTACAGCGGGCGCTATGCCGAGGCCGTGCAGATTTTCGACCGCATCCTGCAGGTGGAGCCCAACTGGGAGCGCGCCCGCCAGCACCGCACCGAGGCCGAGAATTACCTGCGTACCGGCTACATCCCGGTGGTAGCCCTGCCATCCGACGCCGCTTCTGCCTACGGCAAGGCCCAGTCTGCCGCCCGCGTGGGGCGCTTTGCCGATGCCCTGGCGTTGCTGGAAACAGCACAGAATGCCCTGCACGAGTTGGGCATCCAGCGCTGGCAGGAAGGCCAGGAATTTGCCCAGAAGCTGCAAGAGAACATCGACGCCGAAAAGGCTTTCGAAGAAGGCATGGAGCTGTTCCGCCAGGGCAACATCGACGATGCCATCGACCGCGTGCAGGCTGCCGTGGGTGCCACCGGCATGCCCAAATATACCGAGCGCGCCCAAAGCTTGCGCAAGGTGAAAGACAGCCTGCGCACCATCTACGAGAACCTGAACCAGGCCGAGCTCGAGCCGCAGGCCGCCTCGCAGGCCAAGGCCAGCCTGGATGCCCTGGTGGTCGAATATGGCGACAACCCGGCTTTCGAGCGCCTGGTGGAGCGCTTCAAGGCCATCACTCCCCGCGTGGTCGAGCCGCTCAAGGAGCAAACCCGCTCGCTGATGAACCAGGCCGAGCACGCCACCACCCTCGAGGAAGGCCTGTACCTCAACAAGCAGGCTCGTCAGAGCCTGGGGCAGATCCGCAACCTGGAAGGCGTGGACGACAGCCTCGACCGCCTGCAGGGTGAGATCGAGCGCCAGCAGCGCCTGTACCAGAAATACGACAATGACCTGAAAGCCGCCTCGCAGGCTTACGAGAAAAATCCCACCTGGCCGGCCGAAGCTTCGCGCCTGGGCGCCGAGGTGACCAGGCGCTTCCCCGTGGACCCCGGGGTGAAGGAGCTCAAACACAAGCTGCAGCAATACCGCCTCAAGCTGTTGGGTGTGCGCGCTGGCGCGGTTGTGTTGGGCATCATTGTCGTGGCGATTCTGGTTTCGGTGGGACGCAATAAATACCAGGCT
>Ga0116202_10000638_pt1 | contig 19571 bp, 27 predicted proteins | sample LakKivw325mmetaG_FD_94479 | JGI IMG/M metagenome (GOLD analysis project Ga0116202, IMG submission 94479) | Anoxic lake water microbial communities from Lake Kivu, Rwanda to study Microbial Dark Matter (Phase II) - Lake Kivu water 325m metaG | ecosystem: Environmental > Aquatic > Freshwater >... | reverse complement strand
TCTCGTTGCGGATGATATCCTCGCTTAAAGGCTGGGTCTTCACCCCGCAGGACTTCAGGTACTCCATACTCTTATTAAAATTGCCGTCCTCGCCGCTGAGTTCGAGAACCATCAAGCCTTCCTCCTGCGGCGTAACGTAGGCCTTGAGGATATTAAACTTGAGGTCAAAGTCCTTAACCAGTTTATAGATAATAGGCTGGTCGACCATACGGTGCGGAAAATGCAAAACTATCCTTTTGGTAATCATCTTTTGTCAACCTCCCTCGTAATCTATAAGGCTGGCGGCCTCTCCTTCAAGGGCCGGAAGGCATAACCCGATTCTGCCTGGGGCAAGGGGGCATACGGTTCGCTTAAAACAAAATCCCCCTTCTTAATCCAGGATTTTAACTCCTCGGCAATCTGGCGCGCCTTGGAATAACTGGAAAGGTTGCCGGTTGGGATTTCTTTACCCTCCAGGACAATCTTGCCACTTTTAAGCTGGGCATAATTTACTTCGCCTAAACTGCGCGCCACCATATTGGGGTAATCGTTGCCGTAATCAACCACCTGGGTATAGATATCTTTGTCTTTGGCTGCGGCGTATTGGGCTATTTCTTCGTTTAAAATGGGGATGGGCACCCCGATACCCACGGTCAGGGTAACCCCGTATCCTAACATGCTGGTGCCGACCAGCCATTCGGGTTTCATCTGCTTTAAATCTCCGATAACTGCCAGCGTTCCGGCAGGGGCAGAAGGAACACCGTTAGGCCGGCGCTTGACCCCGGGATTATGCTGGGTGCCGTGCCAGGCCACATAGCCTATGCCGCCGCCCAGGAATATCCGCGTCCCCACGCCGATGGTCTTATAGTAAGGGTCCTTCAATAAAGGAGACAATTGCCCCGCCGAGCAGTAATTGGCATTGCCCAGCTTAGGCTTTAAAACACCCATATAGGTATAGATTATCTTATCGGATAAATTCACCGCCACGTTATAATTCTGGTAAGCGTTACGGATATTAAAGAGGATCGCCTCATTAAGGTCTTTGATATTAATGTAGGTCTCGAGCTTCTTACGCGGATAACAATCGGTGCCGTAAGCGGCAGCCTCTAAGCGGATATCCTTACCGGCAATCAGCTCCTGGATGACATGGCCTCCGCCGTACTTGAATTCCCCCGGAAATACTTTATTGCGGGGGTCGTCATCGGGTATGGCGCTGACGCCGAGATAGACATCCACTGCCGCAAAACCGCAATAGACCGGCACATCGTTAAGTTTACAACTGCCGCCGCCGAGCTTGATCCTGGGCCTGGAGTGGCCGATATTGAAGTAGGCGCCGCTGGAGCACATCGGGCCGAAAGTGCCGGTGGTGACGACATCCACCTCCTGGGCCGCCTTCTTCACGCCCTTCTTTTCGACCAGCTCGATAATCTCCTCGGCAGTAACCACTACTACCTGGCCTTTTTTAATTTTTTCGTTGATTTCCCTGATCGTCCTCATATCTTAATACCACCTCCGTCTATACCGCAATGACCTCCTTGACCTCGGGTAAGGCATCCTTAAGCATACGTTCAATACCCATCTTCAGGGTCATCTGGCTCATCGGACAGCAGCCGCAACTGCCGGTAAGTTTTACCTTCACCACGCCATCGTCGCTTACATCTATCAATTCAACGTTGCCGCCGTCCGCCGCCAGCATCGGCCGGATCTTCGCCAATACCTCTTCTACCTTCTCTTTCATGACCGTCTCCTTTAATAAACACCAATATTATAACAACCCCGCGCAGAAAAAACAATAACTATGCCTTATCGGCGGCAGCCAAACGCTGCTGCAGGAACTGCCGGAACTCCGGGGGAAACTCCACCTTCGCGGTGCCGGCGCTGCATTTGGCTATACCCTGAATCAGTTCCGGCATCTTGCGGTAGGGGACAGTGATTAACAGTTTGTCCTTATCAACATTGCAGAGTTTCCTGGCGGTATAGTCATAGAAAGAAAGATTAACCTCGCCGCTGGCTAAAGGATAAATGACGCTCATCCTGCAGGTCGGGCCCCCGATTTTAATCCCGGGCATCTTCCCGTCGCAAAATATGCCCAGGGTAAGTATCCTGCAGGCGGCCTCGGCATCGCAGATAAATATTACCAGGTCCGGCTGCGCCTCGGCCTTTTCCAAAGGCGCCAGGACAAAGCGCTTTGCGGAATTATCCGGCACCTCGCCCATCTGAGAGATAAGGTTATCCAGGGCTTCGTAAGAACAGAAAAGCTTCTCCCCCTCCACTACAAATTTTTTCACCATTGCGGAAATTTTGGGGTCTTTAATATTATGGAAGCCCAAATGCCAGCTGGCGCCGAAACAGGCATTATTGGTTTTATTCAGTTCAATGACCTCACCCCTGCCTGCCTCTAAAATCGCCCGGCAGATACGCACCTTTTTCGTTCCCGGCTGAAGCGGGCCGCCGGTCAGGCAACTCAATGCCACCGGGCTATACTCCAGTTTCAAAAGCTCCTTCAAGATAGCGGAATATTCCCGCCATATCTTCTTATCTTCTGCCATCGTCCATCCTATTTTAACAAGTCGGTGCTTAAATACCTTTCGAAGGTATCGGGGAGTATCGTTACGATAAGTCTTCCCTTATTCTCCCGGCGCCTTGCTACTTCGATTGCGGCAAAAGCAGCGGCTCCCGAAGAAATCCCCGCCAGTATCCCCTCTTCCCGCACCAGCCTCCGCGCTGTTTCCATTGCCGCCTCATTGGAAACGGTAATTATCTCATCAATGATTTTGGCATTTAAAACTCGGGGGATAAACCCTGCCCCTATCCCCTGGATTTTATGCACGCCGGCCCTGCCGCCGGACAATACCGCGGAATCCTGCGGCTCCACCGCAACTGCCTTCAGTCTCGGCTTCTTTTTCTTCAGGGCTTCGGCAATTCCGGTAATGGTGCCGCCCGTGCCCACCCCCGCAACCACAATATCTACTTTACCGGCGGTATCCTTCCAGATTTCCTGGGCGGTGGTGCGCCGGTGAACCCCGGGATTTGCCGGATTATTAAACTGCTGCGGCATAAAATAGCACTTATCTTTCCTGGCCAGTTCCTCGGCTTTCCTGACCGCGCCCTTCATCCCCTCTCTTCCGGGAGTAAGTATAATCTCCGCCCCCAATGCCGAAAGCAACTGGCGGCGCTCCAGGCTCATGGTTTCCGGCATGGTCAAAACCAGCTTATATCCTTTTACCGCGCAGACCAGGCCTAAGGCAATACCGGTATTGCCGGAAGTCGGCTCGATAATAACGGTATCCTTTGTAATTTTGCCGCGTTTGCGGGCCTCCTCAATCATACTCAACCCAATCCTGTCTTTTACCGAAGAGGCGGGATTAAAGAACTCCAGCTTTGCTGCCACCTCGGCCGCGCAGTCTCTGGTGAGTTTATTCAGACGCACCAGCGGGGTATTGCCTATCAGTTCGGTAACATCCCTAGCTATTTTCATGCTCTTTTCTCTCGATTTAAATCTGGTAAACGAATGCCGAACCCAGGCCCTTGATTCTTTTCAGGAGGTCTTCAAAGGTAATGTTGTCGATAATCGCGGCGGTGGATTGAGCCACCCTCGCCCAGACCTCCCTGAAGGCACACCTGGTTATATCGCGGCACCCCTTATAATTTTTATCTACGCAGTTAATGGGTTCGACGGGGCCGTCAATAAACCTGATGACCTCTCCTAACTTTATCCGGGAAGGCGGCCGGGCTAAAAGATATCCTCCGATATTACCGCGGCGGCTCTGGACAAATCCCCCTTTTTTCAAATCCAGCAGTATCTGCTCGAGGAATTTAATCGGGATATCGGCGCGCTTCGCCAGCTCGGATATGGTCACCGGCTTATCGCCGTAATGCCAGGCCAGGTCAAGTATCGTCTTTAGGGCGTAATCCCCCTTATAAGTAATGCGCATCGCCTTTTACACTATAATCTCTATTAGATTAGTAGAGTATACCCTAAAAACGGCGTTTGTCAAGTCTATTTTTATAAAATTTTTAGGGATTTTTTTAGGGAGCTCCGGCGCGGTTGTAAGGCAGGAAACCCCGCCGCAGTCAGGGCGTTATTGAAATTTATGCTGCATCAGGTATTTAAAGGCGGAGAGCGCTGCCTTGGCGCCTTCTCCCGCAGCAATGATTATCTGTTTCTCCGTCACATCCGTAACGTCCCCGGCGGCAAAAATACCCGGGACGCTGGTTTCATTGCGGGAGCTCACTTTAATTTCGCCCATCTCGTTTCGCTCAATGCCCGGGGCAAAGCGGGAGTTGGGAATAAGCCCGGCCTCCACAAACACCCCTTCCACTTCCAGGGTTTCCTCCCTGCCGTTCCTTTTTATCCGGATGGACTTGACCATTTTATCGCCCAGGATAGCGCTCACCCGGGCATTATTTAAAATCTCCGCATTTGCGGCAGCACGAACCTTATCCTGCATCACCTCATCGCCACTTAGCGCAGCGGTATTATTGATGAGGTAAACCTGACGGGCGATGCGCATCAATTGTACCGCGGCATCCAGGGCAGAATTGCCTCCTCCGATTACCGCTACCTTCTTTCCGGAAAAGAGCGGGCCGTCGCAGGTAACGCAGTAGGTCAGCCCGCGGTTTTTAAATTCTTTTTCTCCGGGCACGCCCAACTCGCGCGAGCACTTGCCGGAGGCGATAATCGCCGACCGCGCTTCATAAAGGCCTTTGGCGGTCTTGACTAAAACCTTATCGCCCCGTTTGGTAATCTCTAAGGCCTCTTCGCCTTCTTTGAGTTCGATTTCAAATTTACGCAGGTGCTCCTCAAATTTAGCCGCCAGTTCCGGGCCGCTGATAAATTGATAACCGGTGTAGTTTGTCACCTCGCCGCTGTAGGCCGTCTGGCCGCCGATGTCGCGCGTAACCACCAAAAGGTTCAGTCTTTTGCGCGCCGCATAGACTGCGGCGGTAATGCCCGCAGGCCCGGCGCCGATAATAATAAGGTCGTGCATGCTATAAACCGAGGGCCTCTTTGATTTTCTCCCTGTCAAAACCCACGATAATGTCGCCGCCGATATCCAGGACCGGAACGCCCATCTGCCCGCTCTTGGCAACCATTTCCTCTACTGCCTGCTGATTGGCGGAAACGTCAATATCTTCGAAGGCGATATTATTGTCTTTAAGATACTGCTTGGCGCGGATGCAGAAGGGGCAGGTTGGCGTACTGTAGATTCTTACTTTCTTATCCATACGGCTTTCCTTTTTAACGGTTCTTCAGTTTCAGGAGAAGGCGCAGGTGCTCCTGCTCCTGCTGAATAAGTTCATCTATGATTTTATGGTCGTATTGCGCAACCGCCTTTTTTATCCCCTCGTAAAAAACGATGGAGTCTTTTTCAAAACCGATGCCCAGCTCAAAGGCTTCCTTCTCGGATTTTACCTTTGCGGCGGCCTGGCGGCCGGTATCCTTGCGGGTGAAAACCGTCTCGGAAGCCAATGCCCGCATATAGGCGGCGTATTCGTCGGCGTAAGGCCCGGCGACATCGCTTGCGCCGGCTTTATCGAGCATCCCCTGAAATACCGCGATATGTTTCTCCTCCTCCTGTGCCAATCTCAGGAATACGGCGCGGCTCTCCTCATTTTTGGAGGCTGCGGCTAGGGTAGAGTAAAAATCGCGGCCGTTTTTTTCAATCTGAATCCCCAATTCTACTACTTCGCTGCCGGAAAATATATTGCCCATTGCTATATGCCCCCTTCTTTTAAGTGGTGCGGCGTAAGGTCCACGATATCTTCAACCTCGATGACAACCATATGGGTCGGTTTAGGCAATAAGGCCTCGGGATGCCGCGACTGACCCTGCTCCTGGCGGATATTGCGTATCAGCCGCTGGGTAATCCGGGAGGCAATCCTCCTCTCCCAGGCCTTTAAAATAGCGCTGGTAAGTTTTTCTGCCGGGATAATCTTCGCCTTGCCTTTCAGGCAATACCCCTTGAAGCGGTGCTCGTCAAAAGCAGTGATATTGACCTTCGGGTTCCTGCGGATGTTTTGGTAAGTCGCGGCGCGATAAAGGTCCAGGACATAAATCGCGCTGCCGGGGCCTATCTTTACGATGCCCTTACAGGAGCAGTGCGGCCTCCCCTTTTTATCGATGCTGGAGACAACAACACAACCCTGCTCCTCCAGGAACCGCCTTACCTCGCCGGGAATCCTTTTCATATCTTCTCAAACATATCCTTACCCACACCGCACTCCGGGCAGACCCAGCCAGCCGGTAAATCCTCGAATGCCGTGCCGGGATTAATTCCGGCAGAGGTATCGCCCACCGCGGGGTCATAGATGTAACCGCAGACGGTACAACGGTACTTTGCCATTTTCTACCCCCGTTTCTTAAAAAGACGGGCTGCGGCAGCACCCTGCCGCGCCTTGCTTAAACTACTTCGGCTACTTCTTCTTTTTCTTTGCTTTCTTTTTCGGCTTTCTCGGACCGCAGACTCCGCAACTCATACCCACACCTCCTCTTTTAGTTTAAGATGCCACGATGGATTTAGCGAATGCCTCGCCAAACTCATAACACTTCTTTAACTCCGCTTCATCCGGCACGTATTTAATGCCTAAACCCGGCTGCGCAATAGCGACCCCCGATTTATCAAGCACCTCTTCGATATCCCTGACCGCCCCGCCTGCCCAGCCGAAAGAGCCGAATACCGCGGCTATCCTGTTTTGCGGCTTGAGCCCCTTAAAGAACTCCAGGAATCCGGCAATCGCAGGCAGCATCCCGTTGTCATGGGTGGAAGACCCGATAAGATAACCGCGGGCATCAAGCATCTCCCTGATTATCTCGCTGCGCTCGGATTGATTGACATCGAATAATTTTAACTCTACCCCGCTGGCGATAATCCCCTCGGCAATACTATTGGCCATCTTAGCGGTCGCGCCCCACATCGTTTCATAGACTATTACTGCCTTGGGCCGGGTTTCGTTTTTAGCCCAAGAGACGTAGGCATTAACTATCCTGGAAGGGTCAGCGCGCCAGATAACGCCGTGGCTGGGCGCAATCATCTTAATGGGTATGTTCATCTTCTGAACTTCTTCTATTTTCTTCAGGATTACACTGCTCAAAGGCAGGAGGATATTGGCGTAATATCTGGCCGCTTCTTCCATTAGTTCGGCCTGATTTACTTCATCATCAAACCTTTTTGAAGTGGCGTAATGCTGGCCGAAGGCATCGTTGGGCAGAAGCAGTTCCTCATCGGGGCAATAGGTGAACATGCTGTCCGGCCAGTGAATCATCGGCGCCTCAATAAAGGTAAGCGTCCTTTTACCGAGTTTAATTTTGTCCCCGGTCTTTACGACCTGAAAGTCCCAATTGCCGTAATAGTGCTTCCATAAACCTTCTTTGCATTTAGCGGTACCGATTACCTTGGCTTTGGGGCACAGCCGCAGGATGTCCGGGAGCGCTCCGGAGTGGTCGGTTTCAACGTGGTTGGCGATGATATAATCTATTTTCGCCGGGTCAATAATCTCTTTGATTTTAGCAATCATCTGGGCGGCGAAGGGGCCGTAAACCGCATCCACGAGTGCGACCTTCTCGTCCCGGATGAGATAAGAATTATAGGTCGTCCCCCTTCTGATATCATAGGTATGGCCGTGGAAGTGCCTGACATTCCAGTCCAACGCCCCTACCCAGTAGATGTCTTTTTTTATTTCTACTGCCATCGTCTGCCTCCTTTTACTGCACGCTGATTTCTTTAAAACTATCCCAGAGCCCGTGGATGTTGCAGTAAGATGTTGCGATAATGGTTCCCGGCTTATCGGTTTTAAAATTAAGCAACACCGCCGGTGCAGTATAAACCGTGCTGGTATTCGGGCCCTGGACAGAGGCCCCGTGGGCGCTGAACTCGCAGCGCGCAATCTGATAAGGAAACTTTTCTCCCTGCGGCAGGAAATAAACCTCTATCCAGCTGATATGGTGTTCGCTGGTGTTGGGGTGAGGAATCTCTTTCCCCACCGTAACGCTGATTTTAACGGCTTCTGTCTTTTTTACCTTATCCGCGGCCTCGATAACCGGGACATGTTTTTCGCTTTTAAAATCCGCGCTCTGATACAAATCCTTAATTGTCGCCATATCCCTCGCCTCCTTCGCTTAATAACCGATGAAACTCTCGCTTTTTATTCTTTCCCTGTCGCAGCCTGCCTCCAGGCATAACTGCTGCATTGCTTCGACCATCGCAGGGGGACCGAAGATAAAAACAACCCTCTCCCTGATATCGCTAAGCTGCGCCGTCACTAAATCTTTATCAATGCGGCCGTAAAGGCAGCGGCTGTCGCGCGGCGGGCAATCGGTAACCGTATAAACAACCCTGATATTCGCGCTGCCTGACTGCCAGGAATCCAGCTCCTTTTTAAATGCAATCTCCTCTTCGGTGCGGTTGGAGTAAATGAGGCCAGTGTCGGTAGCTATCTTTCGGACGGCGATATATTCGATAATCGAGATTACCGGGGTAATGCCGATACCTCCGATTAAAAAGGCTATTTTTTTATACTCCTCCCTGAATACGCAGTTGCCCAGGGGCGCCTCGATAAGTACCTCATCGCCGGACTTGAGCCCTTTTAACCTCCGGGAAAAATTGCTCTCACTGAGCCGTTTAGTGACTTCGATATATTCCCTCCCCGGGGCCGAAGAAAAAGAAAGATATTTATTCAAATCCTTGTCAGCGCGGTTAGCGGGGTCAAAAATCAAACGCAGGAACTGGCCGGGCTTAAAATCAACGGCCCCTTGCGGGACAAACCTGAAACTTTGCACGGTTGCCGTCCTCTTGATATTGCCGCTAAACCTTGCTTTTAATTCTGCCATAATTTTATTTTTAAAAACTACCCTTGAAGGTTTTTTCTTCCAGGGAATCAATCTCTTTCTTCAAGAGCGCCGGCAACCCCAGCACTTCGGCATCCATAAAACCGCGCACGATTACCGACTGCGCCTCATTGGCGCTTAAGCCGCGCGAACACAGATACTCAATCTCATCTTTGTTAATCTTGCCGATCGCCGCTTCATGGGAAAGGTCAACGTCGCGGAAATCCGACTCCATTTCCGGGATGGCATGAATCGTGCCTTTCTCGGATAAAATCAAACCGCGGCACTCAAGGTGGCCTTTTACGTCTCTGTTTTCGGCTTTAAGATGGCCGCGCGCTACTACCTTGCCCCCGAGACTGACCGCGCGCGAAAGAATCTCTGCCTGGGTTTGTGAACCGCGCAGGATTACCCGCGAACCGATATCTTCCAAGCCGCCCGGATAGGATAGAATCAAAGAATTGAAACTTGCGCGGCTGGAATCCCCGGAAAGCACTGCCGCAGGGTACATCACGATCTCTCTTACGGGCCTCAGGCAGACATAATTTGAGATGAAGGTCGCCCCTTCCCCGACGTCGGCAATGCTCATAGGCTTGACCGTAATATCCTCACGCCAGGAATGAATCATAGTAAAATTAAGGTAGGCGCCTTTCTGGAGGAAGAATTCCGAAATCCCCATATGAAAACCTTCTTTGGCGGTTTCAGAGGCGGAGCAACCGGTAATAAGGTAGGCCTTGGCCCCTTCTTCCACGATAATAATGTTGTGCACCTTCTGCTGGAAACCCCGGGCCTTTAAGAGCAGGCACGCCTGAATGGGCAATTCTACGGTCTTTCCTTTTTTAATCCTGACAAAATAACCGCCGCGGGTATCCTCGGGAAACTGGCGGTTGAGGAGCCGGAAGTTCCTGCCGAAATAATCCTTTACCTCGGGATACCTCCGCATCGCCTCGTCGGTATCGCAGATATCCACCGCATCGGATAAACTGCGGAAGAAATTGATGCTATAGTCCTGCTGCAGGAAACTTGCGGAGCGCGTTTTCTCCGAAAGGTCCATCCCCGAGGAAGAAACGGTATCCTGGTCCTGCGCAGCTACTTTGGCATTAAGGCTCTTTTCGTTCATGGCACTCCCTGCAATTCTCATAACCTACTTCACGGATATTCTTAAACATCTCCTTGGGGCTGCCCACGCACCAGAATTTCCCTTTAATCATCATACAGCCTGCCTTGGCCTTCACGTAGTCAAGGATGTATCCGGTATGGGTAATGATAAGCGCGGATTTATCTTTTTGTCTGAGAAACTCATCAATGGCCTTGCCCATAATCGAGATGTTCTCCAGGTCCACCCCTGACTCCGGTTCATCCAAAAGCAGGAAATCCGGGTTCTGCAGGAGGATCTGGAATAACTCCGAACGTTTCATCTCTCCACCGGAAAAACCGAAGTTGACGTCCCGGTGCAATAATTCCTTCAGGGAAAGCCTCTCGGCGGTATCGCTAATCTTATTCTGCTCCTTAGAAAGGAAATGCGCCATCTGCGAAAGCCTCACCCCGCGGATCTTGGGAGGATGCTGGTGCATTATCCCGATGCCGAGTTTTACCCTTTTTTCAATCGGCAGGTTATCAATCCTTTGGTCCTTAAAAATCACCTCTCCGCTCTTAATGTTGTAACCGGCAAATCCCATAATGGTCTTGATAAGGGTGCTCTTGCCGCTGCCGTTAGGCCCGAAGAGCACTGCCGGCTCGCCCTTTTTAATATCGAGGTTGATATCCCAGAGTATGGTTTTGCCGCCTACCTCAACCGTAAGATTTTTGACCTGAAGCATGCTATAACCTTTCTTTTAAGCCCCCTTGAAGCGAATAATAATTATACAACAATTCCAGCCCTGCCCCTATATTTATTTTAAGATTACCCGGGCTAAATCCTCCCGCCGAGACACTCCCGGCCGGACCTACACCAATCCGCGCAGGAAGGCAGTTTCTGCCGGTAAATGATTTGCCCGCATTTCGGGCAGTTTCTTCTTATTTCATCGGAGAAAATTTCCACTTTATAGCCGCAGCAGGGGCATCTTAAAAATTCGGCCCTGATTTCCCTTCCGTCCTGTCCCGGGCATCTGTTTATCATCTCAAGCGTCTCTCCTTTAATGCCTGCCCTCTAAGAGGCAACCGATATTAATCGCGCTTAACTCTTTTACGAGGTGTTTTTCAATCCTGTCGATACGCTGTTTCAAGCCGCATTTGGCGGTATTGGGGCAGAGTTCTTTTTTAAAAAAACACTCATTTAATCGAAACGGCCCCTGGAAGATGTTTATCAGGCGCATCAGGGTAATCTTGCGCGCCGGCACCGCCAGCAGAAACCCTCCGCCCTGGCCTTTATAGGACTTAAGCAGCCTGGCTTTATTGAGCTTCTGCAGGATCTTTCTCAAAAACGGCCGCGGGATCTTTAATGCCCGCGCGAGTTCGCCTGCCGCCGTGATATCCTGCCCGGCGCAGGCAACGTGGGCAATCGCCCTAATGGCGTAATCGGTATCGCGGGTAATCAATTTCATTTTTTCTCCCTGATAATTTAAGTTGTTATGATGACTGGGGCAGTTTAAAGTCATGCCCAGGACAATCTACTGCAACCCTCCTTGCAGTGTGCGACTGGGCGCAGCATGTATTTGACGGTAATATCCATACTTCCTCCTTTCGGAAGAAATGATACCATATTTGTATCATTTGTCAAGAAAAATTTTTAATTATTTTTTACCTGATAAAATTGTTGATAAGATATCCTAAGAGGAGCGCCTGGGGGACGCTCGCAAGCGGCATCCACAACGCTACCCTCCTGCCGACATTCGCCCATAAAAGCCCGATCTCGGTATAATCCGTAACCACCCCGGCCATAAGAAAAACAAAACCGTTCCCCAGCGCGCCGGTCTGGCGGTAGATTTCAAAGGCAAGCGGCGAAGAACCTTCGGAGCAAACCTCGATTACGGTAGCCAGGGCCAAGGTTACTATTAAACCCAAAAGGGTCGGGCCCATAAAGCGGTGGAAAAAATGCACCGGGATATAAGCCCCGCTTAAGCTGGCGATTAAAACCCCCAGGATTATCCACCACAAGACCATATCGGCAAGGGCTGCTCCTCCCCGCATTACCCCCCTGGCATCATTAATTAAGGTAAGGGCGCTGAACTTATAATTACGGGCGCGTATCCCGATATCGCGGGTAATAGAAAAGTCCTCTGCTACCGCGAGGCTGTTTTTATTTTTTTCAATCAGGCCCTTTTTATCCAGGAACATAAAGATAAAACCGGTGTTGATTGCCACCAGGATAGCGCAGAAGATGATAAGTAAACCCTTGAGGCCGAACAAACTTACCAGCATAATGCTTACCGCAAAGTTTGCCCAGGGGCTGGCGAGCAAAAAGCTTACCACCGCCGGGTTAGACGCCCCTTTCTTGTGTAACTGGATACTTAAAGCCAGGATGCCGTGGCTGCAGGCGCTCATCAGGAACCCCAGGAATACCGCGTTGAAAATGGTAGCGGGCCTTTTACGCGCCAGGATTTTGGAGACGTATTCCTGCGGCACATAATAATCAATTGCCCCTCCCAGGACTAAACCCAGGAGCACCGCCCACCAGATTGCCTTAAAGTACATCAGGAATATCCGGCGAAAAGGCCCGAGGAACGGGACAAAAAGGGAGGCGGCGATGAGGATAAAAGAAATAATGACCACCAGCGCTAATTTATTCTTCCAGAAAAGACGCGCTGCCTGCGGCTGACAGGCCAGGCACTCCCCTGTTAACCCCTGCTGCTTGATGAATTTGTCCCGGCAATGCGTGCTGCAGAAAAAATAATCCTTGCCTGCGCTGGTTATTTTCAAGGCAGACTTTACGTCCACTTCCATCCCGCATACGGGGTCTTTAGCCGTGGGCATCTTTAAATAACCTCTGGTATTTTTGGATTTCGGTTTTTACGTCTTTTTTGCTTACCACCGCGGATATGGCGCATAAACCGTCGGCTCCGGCGCGGATAATATCTTTGGCATTGGAAAGGTTGACTCCGCCTAAAGCCACCACCGGAATATCAAGGCGCCTTTTTATTTCCCTTATCAATTTAATGCCTACTGCCTTTATCGCATCGGATTTGGTGTGGGTTGGAAAGACCGGAGCAACCCCGATATAATCCGCGCCCCATCGCCGGGCCTGCCGTGCCTCCTTCAAATTGTGCACCGTAAGGCCGATAATTTTTTTCCTGCCCAATATTTTCCGGGCTATCCGGCAAGGGATATCCTTCTGTCCGAGGTGCACCCCGTCGGCGCCGACTGCCAGGGCAATATCTATCCGGTCATTAACCAAGAGTGTCCTGTCCCTGCAAAGGTTGCGTAATTTCAAGGCCTCCTCATACATCCGGCGGGCTGCAGCGTTCTTATTGCGGTATTGAATTATTTTCACCCCTGCTGCCAGGGCATTTTTGACATCGCTTATATTGCCGCGCCGGCTAAGCCCGGCATCGGTGATAAAATAATAACCTATCATTTTATCTTCAATAAATCCTTTAATACTATTTTCCTTGCACCCTTCCTGATTATTTCTTTAAGCGCCTTTTCCGAATCCCCGGGCTTCAAATTCACCCCCTGCACGGCATCGCCAAGCACTTTTACCTTGAGGCCGTTTTTTAAGGCGCCCAGGGTCGAATATTTAATGCAGTAGTCCGTAGCTAACCCTCCGATATAAATCTCCTCGATACCCAGAGTCCTGAGTATCTTCAATAAACCCCTGCCGCTGGTATCCTCGGCATGGAAGGCGGAATAACTGTCCTGCCGGGGATCCATACCTTTATACAGCATAATTGCCCCTTTCGGTAATTTCAAGGCGGGGTGGAATGCCGCGCCGGGAGTGTTCTGGATACAATGCGCCGGCCAGATCCCGCCGAAATCCTTGAAATGCCCGGTCTTCACTGGATGCCAGTCGCGGGTGACCAGGATGGGTAATTTCTTTTTGGCGAAAATCCTGATGTATCTATTTATGGCAGGGATAATCTTATCGCCTCCGGGTATACCCAGGGCTCCGCCCGGACAAAAATCGTTCTGGACATCCACCACCAAAAGTGCCTTTTTAAAACGCATCTTATTACCGGCCTCCTAAACAAATGCGACATCCAGGATCATCATCACCACAAACCCTACGATTGTGCCCATCGTGGCTAATGCGGCGTTCCCTCCGCGCTGGGATTCGGGTATAATTTCTTCCACGATAATAAAAAACATCGCGCCTGCGGCAAAAGCCAGGGTGTACGGCAAAATAGACTGCGCCAAAAATACGACTAATGCTCCGACAACAGCGGCAACAGGTTCAACGATACCCGACAACTGGCCGTACCAGAAACTTTTTAATCGCGACAACCTTTCTCGCCGTAACGGTACCGCAACCGCCAGGCCTTCGGGAATATCCTGAATACCTATACCTATTGCCAGGGCTACCGCCGACTGTAAGGTAGCGGCGGAAGGGACCACCGCGATTGCCCCAAAAGCAATCCCTATCGCCAATCCTTCGGGGATATTGTGTAATATCATCGCCAGGATCAGCAGGGTGGGCCTGTGCCAGCGGGTCTTAATGCCCTCTGCCTTTTCTATCGGGACCCCTAACTGGAGGTGAGGAAGTATCTTATCGAGGCCCCGCAAAAAAACTCCGCCTACTAAAAAACCCACTGCCACCGGAACCCAGGGCAAGGAATGCCCTGCCGCGGCTATTTTAAAAGCGGGTGCCAGCATCGACCAGTAAACTGCCGCAGACATCACCCCGGCGGTAAAACCCAGCATGACATCCAGGATCCTGCGCTCTACGTCTTTGGTCAAAAATATCGCCGCCGCCCCGAATGCCGTCATCCCCCAAGTAAAGAGCCCGGCAATAAAAGCCAGTATTACGGGATGTATCCCTTGTAAGAGGTTTTCCATTTATAACTCCTTATTGAATATCCCCGCTATCTGCGTATCGCAAAAAACACATTTATTTTGCTTTATATTATACTCAAAAATATTAAAAGTTTCTCTTTTAATTAACAGTTTTTTACAATTCGGGCAAAGGGTATCACTGCCCCAGCCGTAGACATTGCCTACATAGACGAAGTTCAATCCTGCCTGAAGGCCGGTCTCCCGGGCTTGTTTCAGGGTAGTTTCCGGGGTAGGTTCGGTCCGGGTAAATTTATAATCCGGATAGAAACGCGAGATGTGCCAGGGGATATTTTTATCCACGCCGGCGATAAACCCTGCGATACCTTTAAGTTCCTCTGCCGAATCATTCTCCTGCGGCACCACCAGGGTAGTAACTTCCACCCAGATGCCCAGCTCTTTCATGGCGCGGATAGAATCTAAAACCGGTTTGAGGCTTCCGCCGCAGACCTTGCGGTAAGATTCCTCGCGGAAAAACTTAAGGTCCACATTTACAGCGTCAAGATATGGCCGGATCATCTCCAAGGCCTCTATCGTCATATAGCCATTAGTAACAAAAATATTGTAAAGCCCTTTGGCCTTAGCCAATCTTGCGGTATCCAGGGCGTATTCGAAAAATATGGTGGGCTCGGTATAGGTATAAGAAATACTCTGGCAGTTATTTTTAATCGCCTCGGCAACAGTCTCCTCCGGCGCGACCTCTTCCGAGCCGAAATCAGAGCCTTCCTTTAAAGAGCTTTGGGATATCTCCCAGTTCTGGCAGAAACCGCAGCGGAAATTACAGCCGATCGTGGCAATAGAAAAACTCAAAGAGCCGGGGAGGAAGTGATAGAGCGGTTTTTTTTCAATCGGGTCAACGTGCACCGCAATTAAATCCCCGTAAACCCGGGTGTATAAAATGCCGCCGATGTTCTGCCTCACCCCGCAAAGCCCGAACTTATGCTCGCTAATTTTACAGCGGTGGCTACAGAGGTTACAGCGTACTGCCTGATCCGCTAACTTTTCGTAAAGCAGGGCCTCTTTATCCATGTTATATCCGGTAGTCTGCGAGCCTGTCCTTGTCAAAAGCAAGGGCGGGAAACGACTTATTCTCTGCAGCCGGAATCTTCCTATACAATATCTCGGCAGCCGCCTTGCCGTTTAAATCGCAGTAACGGCAGGTAATGCTGCAGGCTAATCCGATCAGCTCCTCATTGAAGATGCCGGTGCCCAGGGAAGTGGGGCCCGCTATGGCATCGGGGGGCATAAACAAGTAATCGCCGTCCCTTGCCATCGCAAGAATAGCGTTGTTCTCTCCTTCATCCCTGCCTACGATAAGCTTGGCTTGAGGGGCGAGGCGGAAATGCCGGCCGAACTTTAATAACTCCAGGTTCCGCATATTCAATTCGCGCTGCGCAATAAGTTCTGCCAGCCGCCTGGAAAACTCCGGGTCAGTCAAAAGGCAGCCGCCGGAAGCATTGGGATAATCCCTGATATTAAAGGCCCTTGCCAGCCCTATTTGCGGCCGCCGCGTCCTGCCGTTAAGAGCCAGTAATTTATCCCGGCTCACCCACCCCTGCTCCTCCGGGATAGTTTCAGCGAGTAACCTGGCGGATAAGGGCCTAAGTAACAGCCCCCCTAAACCGGATTCTTTCTCAATCAGCTCCAGGGCATTTCGATGCTGCGACATCGGACGCTGCCCCAACACCTCGCCGGTAACGACGAAACTTGCCCCGAATTGCGGCAGGAGCTCCCTGGCCTTGCTGAGCATCAGGACCTTGCAATCAATACAGGGGTTCATATTGGAGCCGAAGCCGTGGCGGGGATTGGTGATTAAACTTAAGAATTCCCCGCTAATGTCAGCGGTCTTAAGTTCCGACTTTAACCCTGCCACCTGTCTTGAAATAGCGCCGTCGCCGGCGGCAAGGTTGCCTTTATCGCGCTGGCAGAAAGGAATTTTAAAATGCAAGGGGACAACCCCGACCCCCTGCTCTTGAATCAAGCGCGCTGCCAGCAGGCTGTCTAAGCCGCCTGAGATTAAGGCAATAGCCTTCAATTTAAGTCTCCTGACCTTTACAAAATTCCGGCGAGTACTAATGGGGGTGAACCAGCCTCGTTAATAAAATAAAGGCAGTACCGGTTAAAAAAGCCAGCATCGAAAAGACGGTACGTTTTAACTCGGTCTGTTTGTGCAATTCCGGGATGAGGTCGCAGGCAGCGATATAGATAAAACCCCCGGCAGTAAGCGGCAGGAGAAAAGAAGAAAAATTCCCGATAATGCGGGTAAGATAATAACCCAGCGCCGTACCCAGCACACAGGTCAAGGCAGAAATAAAATTATAAAAAAGGGCCTTGGCCCTGCCGAAGCCGCCGTACACCAAAACCCCGAAGTCGCCGATCTCCTGGGGGATTTCGTGAAAGACAAGCACCAGGGTAGTAATAACCCCGAAATTAATACTTATGATAAAACTGGCGCCGATTGCCAGACCGTCGGCAAAATTATGGATGCCGTCACCGATAAGATTAAGGTAGGTAAAGGCGTGGATGTCGCATTTACCCTTGTGGCAGTGGCGCCAGTAGAAGTACCTCTCCAGGATGAAGAAAAAGATAAAACCGAGCAGGGTATATAAAAAAACGCTGCCGGGGTTACTCTGTTCTATCGCCTCAGGCAGAAGGTGCAGAAAGGCGCCGCCGATCAGGGCGCCTGCGGAAAATCCGATTAATAATATCAGGATGCGCTCAAGAAGTTTTTCTTTAAGCAGGATACTGAAGATCCCGACCAGCGAAATCGCGCTCAGCAGGAAACTGGCGCTAATTGCCCAGATAAAATGCATTAGCAATCCTTTGCTACTTAAATTAATTAATGAAGCCTTATTATCTTAACATAAGCGCCCGAGAGGGACAATAGATTTTCTCGCTGCAATGCACTACCTTAAAGAAAGGGGGATTTCGAGGGAATGGGACTCCAGAAGTTCCTTATCGGAAAGTATTTCTCTTGGCGGGCCTTCGGTAACAACCCTGCCTTCATCCAGCAGGATAACCCTGCTGCATAATTCCAATACCATTTCCAGGTCGTGGGTGGCGATGATTTTAGTAAGATTAAAAACCTTAAGGAGATTAATGAGCTGCCGCCGCGAGCCGGGGTCGAGATTGGAATTCGGCTCATCCAGCACCAAAACCTCCGGAGACATTGACAGCACCGTGGCAATGGCCAGCCTCTTCTGCTCTCCCAGGCTAAGGTGGTAGGAAAGGTGGTGCGCCTTAGCCAATAACCCTACCGTCTTCAGGGCGCATTCAGCAGCCTCCTTTACCTCGTTTTCCTCCATACCTAAATTCTGCGGGCCGAAAGCCACATCTTCGTAGGCGGTGGGCATAAAAAGCTGGTCCTGGGGGTCCTGAAATACCAACCCCACTTTCTGGCGGATAAAACGAAGGTTATCCTTATTAACGGGACGCGCAAAAACTTTAAGCGCGCCGTTGCCGCTTAATAAACCGTTAAGATGCAGCAGGAGGGTAGATTTGCCCGCTCCGTTCGGCCCGATAATAGCCACGGACTCGCCTTCAAAAACCTCAAGATTTATGCCGGCTAAGGCCGGGGTGCCGTCGGGATAGCTAAAATCTAACCCTTTTATCTCAATTATTTTTCGCATCGTCATATCCCCGCGCACACATCGCCAGATATACCCGTTCTGCCCTTTCATAGGTACGGATAAATACCAGCCCCACGATGTTACCGAGAACCCGGGCGTGGCTTAACCCCCTCTTGCGGCTTAGGCGGCGTAAGGCGTAGGCGCGCTGCGCCCGCAGGAACTGATCCTCTAATAAAAATGAGTAGCGGTACATAAACGCCAGCAGTCTGATAAAAAGGCGGGGGGCCTTTAGTTGTCCGAGGGCCTCCAGCAATTCGCTGAATTTAGTGCTGCCGGATATTACCAATAGCAGAACCAGCGCCAACACTGCTTTTAAGGTACAGCCAAGAAATAAGGTTAAGCCATCTTTGCGAAAAAGGCCGGAGAGAGCAATGATGAATACGAAAGGCAGCATCTCCGCGACTCTCTTCAGGAGGAAAACAAAAGGCAGCCCTGAGAGATAAAAGAGGACTGCCGTTATCAGGCCGTAAAATAAAAAAAGCCACCATGCCCTGAGGGGCGAAATGACGAGTAAAAATAAAAATCCTGCCAGCAATACTATTTTGCGCCTGGCGTTAACTTTATTTAAGGGGGCCCCGCGGCCGGCGTATACATCAATGAAGGCGTGGTGCATCTATCTCCTTCTCAGGATTTTTAAGAGGCCTGTGGTTAAAAGAAATACCGTAATTACCCCCAGCGCGCCGGCTAGCGAAGCGGCAATCTTCCCGTTACTTATCCCGGGAAATAAATAATCCCGCAGCGGCGCTTTTATTAAGGTTGCTGCCCTGCCGATAAAATTTTTATCCTGCGCCACCCGCTCTAAGCCGTCAGGGGCTTCGCAGGCAAGAAAAGAAAAAACCGCTAATGTCAACGCCAGGCACAAACCTATCAAGATGCCTCTTTTGTCCATAATCACTTTTTATATATTAAGTCCGGACGCACCCTTAAGATAAAACCCAAAGCCAAAACCGTAATTATGCCTTCGCCTATCCCGATGAAGATGTGCACTAAAAGCATTGCCGGCAGGACTATCCTTAATAAGGATGCCCCGGAAAGAGCCAGCTCCACGGCACAGCATCCTGCAGCCGCGACCACCGAAAACCAGCTGGCAATAAACAGCGCCGGTAAAGGATTCTTAACCGGTATGATTTTTTTTAAGATAACATAAAAATAATAACTGAAGGCGCTGCCGACTATCGCCATATTAAAAATATTGGCGCCCAGGGCAGTAAGGC
>Ga0116202_10000635_pt1 | contig 19602 bp, 20 predicted proteins | sample LakKivw325mmetaG_FD_94479 | JGI IMG/M metagenome (GOLD analysis project Ga0116202, IMG submission 94479) | Anoxic lake water microbial communities from Lake Kivu, Rwanda to study Microbial Dark Matter (Phase II) - Lake Kivu water 325m metaG | ecosystem: Environmental > Aquatic > Freshwater >... | reverse complement strand
GAACAAGAGCATCCGGCCGTCGGGCTGGAACACGCGCTGGTGAATCCAATAGCCCGATGCGATTGCCGCAAGGACGCCGACGACAAGGTACAGGATGGTAAGCAGGGTTTCTCTGGTTGACTTCTTCACGCAAGAATACTGCCAAGCGAGGACGTATAGTCAAGCGGCGCGGGCCGGCGTCCCGTGCCGCTTGACCCGACCCGCAGAGTTGTGCTAGACTGCTTCGATGATGCCGGCCGGAGCAACGTCGGGCACGCCCCTTTGGGTGCTGGTATTGCTCTGGCTCGCGCCGCTGTTCCAGGTCGGCATGCTGGTGATTGTTGGATTCCTGTTTCACCGACTGGCAACGGGCCGGCTGGGCACGGTCGGCAAGGCCGCGCTCACCGGACTGGCGGCAATCCTTGCCTTCACCCTGCCCTACGTCATCGGGTTCACAATGGCCGGCCAGCCGCTGGCAGTCCTGTACCGGGCGCTCCTGGTCGTCGCGGGCATCGCCTTGGTCTGGTTCGTCCTGCGCACGTTTCCGTTCCCGTTTCCGGCGTGGTTCTCGTTCTTCCTCGAAAGCCCGGTGCGGCGGTTCTTCATGCCGCCGGATGCGGTGCTGGACAGGCTGGCGCTCGGGCCGGGAATGACGGTCGTCGAGGTCGGGCCCGGGCCGGGCGTATTCACGTTCGCGCTTGGCGCAAGGGTCCAGCCCGGCGGCCGGGTAGTCGCCGCGGACATTCAACCGAAAATGGTCGAGCGCATCAGGCGCAAGGCGGAGAAGGCAGGCGTTGACAACGTCGAGCCGGTGGTCGCGCCCGCGCACGAACTGCCGCTCGATACCCAGAGCGCGCACCTCGTGTTGATGGTCGCGGTGCTCGGCGAAATCAGGAACCGGGACCAGGCGCTGGCTGAGGCCTACCGGGTGCTCATTCCGGGCGGGCTCTTGGTCGTGTCCGAATCGTGGATTGACCCGCATTTCCAAACCCGTGCCGAACTGCGCAGGCTCGCAACCCGCGCCGGGTTCGAGGAGTACGCGCTCGATGGCGGCGCGCTCGGATACACCGCCCAGTTCAAGAAGCCGGGTGCATACCACTGGCGGCAGTTCTAGCGCTCCCGTTGTAACCTATTGTCTTACAATGACCTTTACAGGGTTTCACCCTGTCGCGGGCTGTCCCGGGACGCGGGACAGCCGACTCTTGCTGATTTTACCAGGAGTGTGTCAGTTCTAGCCTGAGTGTGATTCTAGAATCACATCGGCACAAGAGCAAGAAGGCGGGCTATGTTCTGGTTTCTCAATTCACTACCCAAAACTGGCCTTCTTACCCTCCCCAGCTCCCCCGGTGGCTCCGAAAGCCAGTCTGGATTACAGCACGAAAGAGAGCATGGAAGAGAAAACGAAAGACAGAACGAGAAACAGTTCGCAAGACGGTTTGCAGGACAGCAGCAAAGACAGCTTGCGAGACAGCTTGATTGACAGCAGCAAAGACAGAAGAAAAGACACAAGCAAAGAGAGCACGATTTACACAAGAAAATGGAGCACGAAAGGCAAACTGGAAGAGAAAATGGAGGAGAAATCGGAAGAGAACATGCGACGCAACAGATGACAGGAATCCGAAGAGACGCTGCACGGCAGGAGTGTACCTTGGAAAGTCGGGGGCGGGTCTAGAACGGGTACAGGTCAGTGCGGCGGTCGTCGAGCAGGTGGTTGCGGCGGGTGACCATCTTGTTGAGTGCTTCCTTCGGGTCTATCTCAATCACCGGCAGTTCCTCGGTCTCCGCTCCTGCCCGGTAAAGGACCCTGCCGCCCGGAGCGACAATCTGGCTCCGGCCGATGAAGCGCAACTCCTTATCGCCTGCGGTCTCGCACCCGGTCCGGTTGGCGAGAATCCAGAACACCCGGTTCTCGATGGTCCGGCTCGCGGTCGTGGCGTGGGCGTAGTCGAGCACGAGGTTCGACGGGTGACAGACAATCTGCGCACCCTTGAGTGCGAGCGCTCGCGCGGCTTCTGGGTAGAAATGGTCGAAGCAGACGAGCATCCCGACCTTTGTGCCGCCGAGGTCGAACACCGGGTAGGGCAGGTCGCCAGAGTCGAACACGTCCTTCTCGTCAAGGAACAGGTGGGTCTTGCGATAGACGTGCGTCGCGCCGGTCGCAGTGATGAGCACCGCCGAGTTGTAGATGCGCTCGCCGGCCAGTTCCGCCATGCCGAACACGAGGTTCAGATTGAGCTTGCGGCATAACGGGACCAGCGTCCGGCAGGACGGGCCGTCTGGCACCGGTTCGGCGTGGCCGGCGAGTTCCTCCCGCGTCGAAAACAGGTAGCCTTCGGTGCACATTTCCGGCAGCACCACGAGGTCGGCTGAAGTATGCTCCAGCGCCATCACGATGCGCTCGAGGTTCCTGCGCCGGTCCTTGTAGAGCGGGGAGAACTGGTAGAAACCTATCCTCATGGGACCCGAAGACACCAGAAAGCAGATACCAGATACCAGATATCAGATAGAGGAGCGAACGGCTGTAAGCTGTGAGCTGTAAGCTGTCGGCGGTTCGTCATGTCCTCGGTCTGAACCCTTCCCCCAGCACGTCGTACACATCGGTAATGATGACGAATGCCTTGGGGTCGAGCTCCTTCACAACGTCGCGGGCCTCGGCCACCTCGCGGCGGGACATGACCGAGAAGACCATCTGCCGGTGCTCGGAGGTGTACGCGCCGGTGGCTTCGAGCAGGGTTGCGCCCCGGTGCAGCTTCACCGTTACTGCGCGGGCGATTTCCGCGGCCCGGTCTGAGATGATGAACATCGCCCGGGTGTAGCTCAATCCTTCGAGCACCAGGTCAATGGCACGGGTCTGCAGGTACAGGTTTAGCAGGCCGTAGAGCGCGAGTTCGAAGTTGCCGAAAGAGAACCCGGCGGCAACGATGACCGCGGCGTCAACCATCAGGATTGAGGTGCCGGTGGACAGGTCGGTGTGGCGGGCGATGAGCTGGCCGACGATGTCCGAGCCGCCGGTCGAGCCGCCGGCGCGGAACACCAGTCCCAGCCCCGCGCCCAGCAGGATGCCGCCGAAGATGCAGGCGAGAATCGGGTTGTCGGTCGCGGACTCAAGCGGAATGGCATAGTCGAAGACGTCAATCAGGCCGGCGGACAGCACGATGCCGAGCACCGACTTGATGCCGTAGGACTTGCCCAAGAACTTGATGCCGATGATGAACAGCGGGACGTTGATGGCGATGATGACGAGGCCGACCGGGACGTTCGCGAAGAAGTGGTGAAGAATCATCGCCACGCCGCCCGCGCCGCCGGGCACGATGTCGTGCGGAATCAGGAACAGGACGTAGGCAAGGGCCATCACCGCAGAGCCGGCGACGGTCAGCAGGATGCTGGTCAGATAGCGCGTGAATCTTCGGGCCACGCGTCAGTCTATTTCAGCAACCCTGCCAGTCAACAGGACGACTACGCGGGCCGTTCACCGCAAAGATGCAAAGAACGCAAAGAGACGACGGAATCTGCGGGTCCGGACTATGCGCCTTGGCGGTCTTTGCGGTTGAGTTCCGGCTCGGCCCTAGCCAACGACGAGGGATGCGGATTCGGCGGCGGTGGCAGGCTTGGCGGCCAGCGGCTCGCCGTCCACGAGAACCGTGACTTCAGGCGCATCGCGCCGGTCGCTGTACCGAGCGCAGAGCCGAGCGGCAAGCAGCCGGTCTGACTTGTCGGACGGGCCCGACGAGTCGGACTTCAGGAGCAGCGCAATCGGCCCGGGTAGGTTCGTGCCGTCAATCACGACCGCGCCGGCCGGCTTGCGGCGCAGGAGTTCTTTGTTTTCGGCTTCATCCCGGCCGACAATCACCTTCGCGCCGGAGCCGAGCCGGAAATGCCGGCCGATGTGCAGGAGTTCAATCGAGGCGACCGAGTCCTCGCGGTGTTCAAACGCCTCCTTGAGCCGGTTCGAGAACCCGGCGTCGGTAAGGAGGCAGCCGCCGGCCGGTGTCGGGTAGTCCTTGATGCCGAACTGCGCTGCCAGCTCAATCTGGCGCTTCCTGCTCCGGCCCTGAATATCGAGCAGCTTCCCGCGGTCAACGAGGCCCTGTCTCTCCGGGTCGGTCGGTTCGAGCATCTGAGCGGACATCGGCCTCAGCAGCCGGCCGTCGGTCATGGACCGGCGCGCGACGATGCCCAGCGCCTGCTTGTTCTGGGACATCGGCCGCTGGCCGAGCACCTCGCCGGTGACCACGAAGTCCGCGCCGCGCGCCTTGCCCCATTCCCAGGCCCGCTGAATCATCAGGATGTGACAGTCAATGCACGGGTTCATGTGTCCGCCGCGGCCGTACTTGGGCGCCTTCACCAGGTCAATGAAGCCTGAGTCAATGGGCAGGATGACGAGTTCGACACTCAGTTGCTCGGCCGCACGGTCCGCCGCGCTCTTGCCTTCGGCCGGCCTCGGGCAATACGCGCCCGCGAAGTTGACGCCGGTGACCTTGATGCCCTGGTTGAGAATCAGCCGGGCGGCGAGGACCGAATCCAGTCCGCCGGACAAGAGGGCGACGCAGGAGGCCATCAGCGCTGCTCCGTCCGACCTGTCTGACGGGTCCGACTTGTCTGACCGAGCCTCAAGCGTCTAGCGCCCGGCCTTGCCGGTATTGTACGCGTCGTGCTGCCACTTGGGCCACGGCGCGTCGGTATCCAGCGTGCCGTCAGGATAGCCGGCGACGCAGAAGAGAACATCTCCGACGGTAAGCAGTACGTCGCCGCTTGCCGTGGTTGCTGACGCGATACAGCTGTAGTCACGAGGCATGCAGTCCGGCGCGTGAAACGTGGGGCACCTGAATCTCCAGACAACGCTGCCGTCCGACGCCATGAGACAGAACAGCTCACCCTCTTCACTTCGGCAATACAGACGTCCGTCCCGGATTATGAGCGGAGTTCCAACCAGCATGTTGGTCAACTCGGCGTTCCAGTTCAGTTGTCCTGTAGCCAAGTCGTAGCTGTCGAGGACACCCGCGCAAATGACGAACGCGGCCGAATCACCAATAGCGGGCTGTCCCGGGTCCGCGCCCACAAGTTGCTCCCACAAGACGGTTCCGTCTGGCCGAACAACGTGAAGCATGTTCTCTTCTATCCCGGGGACGCCTGCCGGACAAACAATAACCCCGTCTGGACCGATTGCTGGACTGTAGGCGTCTGGGTCCAACTGTCTCTGCCAGATCATGCTGTCAAGTCCTGGGCTGAACTTGTACAGGCAGCCAGTATCGTCCACAGCCAGTAAGTTGCCGGATTGGTCAATGGCCATGTATCCGGCCACGCCCGACAAGAACACGCTGCCCACCTGCTCACAGGAAGTACCGAGGTCGCGCAGGCAGTACAGACTGTCGTTGTCACAAGCAACGTATATCGTATCGCCTGTTACAACCGCAGGACTCAGGTTCCATACAGGCGTTGACTCAGGCTTCCAGAACCACACTGCTTCCAGTTGAGGAGTATAGGCCCTGAGCCTGTAGGCGTGCCCCAGGACAACGTGCCCTGTCTTGCTGCAGTAGGAGGCCGCACTCACGCGCTGCGGCTCATAGGGGTATTCGGTCATGCGGACGGTCCGCGAGTCCAATTCGACTGAGTAGAGGTTGTGGTCTCCGGCCACAAGGAAGACGGTCTCACGGCCGTTTGCCAATACGACCGGGCCGATGGCGAGTATCTCATTACCCGTGGGCAGCTCGCACCACCACCTGACCGCACCCACGCTGCCAACTGGCAGGGTTTCCGGCGCGGACCAGTCGGATTCGCTACCCTTGCGGTCACGGGCCTTGCAGCGGATAAGGAAGGTGTCCATCGTGGCGTAGCGGTGCGAGTCAAGACCTTCGCTGCCGCTTGGAACAAGCGTTGTCCAGCCGCCGACGGCTTCGCCGAAGTCGAAGAGATAGGATACCGAGTCACCCTCAGGGTCAGTTGTCGTCGCGCGGAACAGCGCGACCCCGCCCGGAACTGCCCGCTCAGGTATCGTGAACTCCGGGATTGCAGGAATGCCGTTGGGGAGGACATTGACCGAGACTAGCTCGGTCCAGCCGGAGGCGCGGTTCTCTTCGGTGTAGAGCACTGCGCGGAACCTGACGTCAAACGCGCCTGCGCTCGGCCACTGGTGGCGGACAAGGTTGGTGTCACCTGAGCGGAATGCAACCGTAGTATCGGTAGTGTCGCCCCAGTCGCAGACGAACCTGATTTCGCGGTCCCCGGGCCCGGTCGCGGCCAGGAGAAACGAAGTGCTCGCCTTGACATAGACCGTCTCCGGTTTCGTCACGACGTCCGGCACGGTCGGCGGTGAACCTTTGCAGCCGATGAACGCGGCTACGAGCAGTCCCGCGAGTGCTAGACACGGTCTCACGCTTCGAGCATAGCCGGAGCCTTGAGGTTTGCAAGCAGAGGCAGGGCAGCCAAATCAGACCGCCAGGACGCCAAGTTGGATACCGAAGGGACGCCAAGACCAGCCGGATGTGACCTACTGCCGAAAGACAGCAGACAGCGGACTTGCTCCCTCTCCTCTCAGAGGAGAGGGTGGGGGTGAGGAGTTTGAGGGCATGCCACGTTCACCCTCACCCTTTCCCTCTCCCGTCAAGGGAGAGGGCCAAGGCTCTACGACGAGCTGCGCGTGCTGCGAACGCACGGTCCCTCTTGGCGTTCTTTGGCCTGCCGACTCTCACGGGTCCGGTTCTTGGCGCACTTGGCGATGGTCCCAGCCAGTGGAGCAAAGAGCAGCGCCGGGGTGCGGAGGCAAACCCCGGCGCCTGGGAGGCAGACGTTCTAGTCGGACTGTTTCTTCCGGCAGTCGGGGCAGAGCGCGCCTTGGCCGGGCCGCGGGCCGTGCATCTGTCCCATCATGCCCATTCGTCCCATGCCGCGACCCATACGTCCCGTTCCCCGTCCCATCCCGCGCATCCGGCCCTGGCCCATCATGCCATGGCCCCGGCCCATGCCGGGCATGAACCGGCCCAGGAACTTGCGCCCCTTCTCGCGCTGCTCCGGGGTGAGGAGGTTGTAGGTGCCGAGCCGCTGGTTGACGCGGCTGAGCTCAATCTGGGTCCTGACGCCGGCGATTTCCTTGACCTTGGCGATTATCTTCTTCGAGTCGAGCTGGTCGGCCCGCCACAGCGCCTCAAGCTCCATCTCCTTGATTTCGAGGTCGGTCTCAAGCGGCATCACTTCCTTGAGATGGTTCATGCGGAGCTGGTCGAACTTGTCCAACTGGTCATTGGTCATGTCCAGCCCGCCGAACCCCGCGGGTTCAGCGGCCGGCGCGGGCTGATTAGGGCATTCCGGGCAGGCGGGTGCGCTCTGGGCATAGGTCAGCCCGAGGAGCGCAAGTCCGGCTACTGCGATGAGCAGTGTCTTTCCGTTCTTCATGTTCTCTCCTTTGAATCCGTTATCTTCCTTGTTCGGGCGGAGGTCCGGGCGGCGGCTCCATGCCCGGGCCGGGCATGCCTCGAAAGTGGCGCATCATCCTTCCGGCCCTCGCGCCGTGGTGTCCGCCGCCGAGCGGGCCGAAGTTGCGCAGGAACTGTTCGCGCTGTTCGGCCGGCAGGAGCTCGACGACCGCGCGGGCATCGCGGCTGATTATCCGCACGCTCTGGGCGTGGAGCCGGCCGAGCGCGTCGGCCAGCGAGTCAACGCGGGCCTGGTTCACGTCGGGTCCGGTCAGTTCCTGCAGCAATTCGGTCTGGAGCCGGGCGCGTTCTTCGCCGAGGCGCTGCATCTCAGGCCAGGACTTCCTGAAGACGTCCCGCGCCTGCTGGTGCATCTCGCGCCTGAGCCCGGCAAGAGGCGGCCGGGGCGGCCGGGGTCCGCGCTGATGGTACAGGTAGGCGCCGACGACCGCCAGGTTGAGCACGAGCGACGCGACCGCGACGATGACGAGCCAGGTGTTACGCATCACTCACCTCCGGCCAGCGAGGCGTACGTCTCCAGGGCCTGGTCGTCGGCGTTGGTGACGAATTCGCTTGAGTCCGTGGCCTTCCGGGCCAGGCCGGCACCGAGCATCGTGCCCGCGCCGATGCTGACCGCAATCAGCAGGGCCGCGGCAATCGGCACCAGCACCCGGCGCAAGAGGCCGTGAGCCGGCCGGCGTTGTCCGGCGCGGATTTCGGACAGAACCCGCGCAGCCAGGAAAGGCGGCTCTTCGGCCGGGCTCGCTGAAGAGAGCAGTTCCCGGTCGGCGACAAGCCGGTCGAGTTCGCGGCGGCAGTCAGGGCAGACCTCGATATGGCCGGCCACAGCCGCCCGCTCGGCGTCGTTCAGTTCGCCGTCGAGCCAGGCCGAGAGCCGGTCAATTACCTTATGGCATTTCATCGTTCACCTCTTCTGACACAGTAGTACCTCTTCTCCTGCGGGGTCCTGGGCTGTCGGGCTGCTCTCTGTCCGGCTTTCATATCTTTCCCTTTTCCCGTGCTGGTTCCAGGAGCTTGCGCAGGTTGCGCCGGGCCCGGACCAGGAGCGAATCCACCGCCTTGGCGGTCTTGCCCAGAGCATGGGCGACCTCCTGGTAGCTCATGTCGTCGTAGGTCACCATTACCAGCGCGGCCCGCTGGTCTTTGGGCAACTGGTCCAGCGCGTGCTGTACCACCTCGTCCACCACCCGCTGCCGGTGCACGGCCGCGGGTTCGTCGGACTGGGGAGCAGGCAGCTCTTCAGGGATTTCGACCAGCGGCTTGCGCCGGGTCACCCGGTTGATGCAGAGGTTGGTGGCGATGCGGTAAAGCCAGGTCTTGAAGCTGGACTGGCCCCGGAATCCGGCGAGTCCCTGCCACGCCCGGATCAGCGCCTGCTGCACCAGTTCTTCGGCGTCGGCCCGGTTGCCGCACATCCGGTACACGTAGCCGAACAGCGGCCGCTGATGCCGCCGGACGAGCTCGTCGAACGCCCCAAGCTCTCCGGCGCGGGCGCGCTCCACGAACTCCTGGTCCGCACTGCTGTTCACAGCGGGTGATGCTACCGTCGCAGGCGGAGCTGGCAAGCTTACCGATTCCATGACGTTGACCGGTCGGAGAAACTGACCCGCGGCTTCCGAGTTTCCTGCGGCTGCGCCTATCTGAGCACGACCAGCTTGGCAGTGGGGCCGGGCTCAACCGGTCTTGCGAAGTACACGCCCGGGTCGAGGGCTGCCCGCAGCGCGTCTCGGTCGTAGCGGCCCAGACCTCTTCCTGACTGGTCGAAGACCCGGACCACGCGGCAGTCCGATTGGGACCAGTCGAAGAGAGACTCCTCGTTCACTCCGACCTCAGGCCAGATGACGGTGACGGTCACGGCCGTCTGGTAGTCACGCAGAGGCGCACTCACGGTCAGGGTCGGCCTGCCCACTTCCACCGGCCACGTTGCCGTTGGCAGACTCAGACTTGTGCCGGTGACGTTGACCTCGTGCCACCAGGGGCAGCCCGGCATGTTGCCGGTTGAGTCGAGCCTGACCGCTAGGAAGTCGGTCGCCGCGCCCCACGAGCTGGTGGAACCGGCCACCAGATAGCCGCCTTCCACTGGTTCGACCGCGCAGGCGGTGTCGGAGCCCGGGCCGCCGAAGCGGCCGGCCCAGACCGGGTTGCCTGCCTGGTCGAGCTTGAGAACGAGGAAGTCCGCGCTGTCTGCGCCGAGCGACGTTGTGACGCCGGCAGCAATGAACCCGGCGTCAGCGGTCTGGCGCACGCTCCGGCAGCAGTCGTAGGCGTCGCCGCCGTACGACCAGGCCCACGCAAGATTCCCGGACGGGCCGAGCCTCAGGAGTACGAAATCGTCAAGAGCGCCCATGACCGCGCGCCGGCCGGCGACGACGCAGCCGCCGTCGTCGGTCGGGCACAGGTCTAACACCTCGATGCCGCCGATGCCGCCCGGCCCGACATTCTCCGCCCAGACTGTGTCGCCGTCAGCGGTCAGCCGCACGGCCATCACGTCCATGCTGACCGCGCCCGGTGACCAGGCTGAGCCGGCCACGATGCACCCGCCGTCGTCGGCCGGGACCACCGCATGGCCGTCATCCTCGTATCTGCCGCCCAGGGTTCGAGCCCAGACCGTCTCGCCGGCAGGAGAGAGCTTGAGCACAAGGAAATCGTAGTCGCCGGCGCCGAACGAGCGGGTCTTGCCCGCGACCACGAAGCAGGAGTCGGTCGTCAGGCAGGCGCCGAATGCTTCGTCCCAGCCCGTCCCGCCATAGCACCCGTTCCACGAGACGTCGAGCCCGGCGTCAACTCTGACTACCGAAAAATCGTTCTGCTGGCCGCCGACTACGTAGGTCCGGCCGCATGCCAGAAACCCGCCGTCCAGGGTCGGGATAATTGAGCGCGCGCCGTCGTAGTTCTGGCTGCCGAACCGCACGGCCCAGGTGGTATCGCCCGCGAGGTCTACTTTGACAAGAAGGAAATCATAGTTGCTTGCGCCGAGAGACCGGGTGTCGCCGGCCAGGAGCAGCTCGCCGTCCGCGGTCCGGCAGACCGCCTGAGCGCCATCGGCCATTGCGCCGCCGTATGCCCTGGCCCAGGGCTCAGCCCGTGCAGCTTCGACGGCGAAGAAGAGCAGCAGACAGACAGCCATCAATCGCATCGCCACCTCCGTGTTCGGCATTTCCGCAAGCTTACGCTCGCTGTACGATGTGTCAAGTTCAGACGGCACTTGACAGCGGGTTTCGTTCAACCTATCCTGAGCCGCGTCCGAGCATCATAACCTGGAGCGCGACCATGAAGCAGCATCTTGGCATGTGCGGCATTGCCTGTAGTGAGTGCCCGGCCTTTGTGGCCCGGCGGACCGACGACCACGAACTGCGCCGCGAAACCGCGGCCGAATGGTCCAAGCAGTACGGCGGTAGCTTCGTGCCCGCAGACATCAACTGCGACGGCTGCACGTCTACCGGCGTGCACTTCGACTACTGCAGCAACTGCGAAATCAGGAAATGCGGGATGAGCCGGGGCTTGAGCACGTGCGCCGGGTGCGACGAATACGCCTGCGAGAAGCTGGAGAAGTTCTTCGACACGGCGCCCCAGGCCCGGGGCAACCTGGACCGGATTAGGCTCGAAGCAGACCGATAGCGTCGGACTCGGTCGAGGTCAGAAGTCAGCGGTCAGAAGTCGGAATGCAGAAGTACGGGCAGTTCTGACTTCTGCATTCTGCCTTCTGCTTTCGTCCGTTCTTCAGCAGTTTTCCGTACACCCGCCAGGCACTGAACCAGCATCCGCGGTTCTGGCGCAGGCCGGGGACCGCTCTGCGGGCCGCACGTCTGAACTTGTCGGCCCAGGCGACCGGGTAGTTGACCACCATGTGTCCGCGCCTGGGCACAAGCGCGAGCAGCCGGGGGGCGAAGTTCGCGAAGTCATCGGGCCTTGCGAACAGATTGACCGTGACCTCGGTCCGGGGACGGCCGCACTCCTGCCGGCGTTCGCGGACCAGCAGCAGCGGCGTGCCGTCGAGCACGACACCGGCCGCATTGACCCAAGCGCGGCGCTCAGGCCGCAGCCGCGCGTAGAACCAGCCATTGTGCTGGAAGAAGACGGTCTTCATTCCCGACTCCTGGCACAGCGCGAAAACGTCCGGGTGCCGGACGGCGCGCGGTCGGGCGGTGCTCTTCGGCCTACGCCAGTACACGTCGGTGGCATAGGTATCTTCCAGCCGAAACCCGAGTTTCGCCATCACCCGGAACGTCGGGGCTCTGCCCTTGCGCTCAAGGGTGTTCAGCCCTGCCCAGGTGCGACCGGCCTTGCGCACGACCTCAAACTGGGCTTTGGTGAACCGGGTGGCGATGCCTCGGTTCTGAAAGGCCGGGTCAACACGCATGCCCCAGAGCCAGGCGTCGTCGCGATTCAACAGGGCCACGGCCGCGAAAGCGGCGATGCGGCCGTCCTCGCGCCACACTCGGCAGGAGCCGGGAAAACCCTGCCTGGTGTGCGCGGCGATAATCATCTTCACGTAGAAGAAGTTGTCGAGCTTGCGGCAGAACCGGGCGACTTCGCGCCAATCCTCGGGCCGGTAGCGGTCGAGCATGGACTACTTGAGCCGCTCGGCGAAGCGGCGCGCCTCGGTCCTCAAGTACTCCGGGTCTTCGGCCGAGGTGTCTATGTCGCCGAGCGCCACCAAGTTGGCTTTCCGGCGGGCGACAAGCTGCTTCAGTTTCTCCTGCGCGCGCAGCGGCGGCCCGGTCCGGGTCGAGAAGCAGACCGCGAGCTTGCGGCCTCCGAGCCCGGCGCTTAGAAGGAAGGTCCGGGCCGGCGGGGCCGGTTTCCACGCCCAGACCGGGCAGCAGAGCACGACCAGGTCCGCGCCCTTGAAATCGAGGTTCATCGGCTTGATGGCCATCCTGATGTTGAAGTAGGAACAGAAGCCCATGATTGCGTAGCCGTGCTCGCGCGGGGTCTCGATGCGTCGAATCTCGGCCCCGAGTTCCTTGGCGACTTCCTCGGCTATCACCTTATTGTGGCCGAAGCGGGTGTAGTAGATGACAACCATGCGCATCGCGGGTAAGATAGGCACTGGGCACCTGGTGTCAAGGCGTGATTGACTCGCCCTGTCTGTGGGCTATCGTCTGGTTGCTGAAAGGAGCTGTCGTGAAGCTGTTACTCTGTGTTTTGCTTGTCCTGCCGCTGGGCTGTCGGAAACCGGACACCACCGCGCCCGAGGTCCGTTCGACCGTGCCCGGTGACGGCATGGCCAACGTGGTGCGCAACACCGCCGTCCTCGTGAACTTCACCGAAGCGATGGATGAGGCCGCCTGCGAGTCGGCATTCTCGATTTCACCTCAGGTGCCGGGCGACTTCACGTGGCCTGAGACGTGGCTCATGCGGTTTGCGCCCGGCGGGCTTCTCGACTCGAACGCCGGCTATTCGGTTACCATTTCAACCGGGGCCCAGGACCTTGCCGGCAACCCGCTGCCCGCGCCGGTCCAGTTCGGCTTCACGACCGGGACCGCGATGTCGTCAGGCAACGTGGTAATGCTCGGCCGGTCGGTGCTCGAAGGCTGGTTCCATCACTGGGGTTGGGACGGCGACGACTCGATGCTGGTCGCGCGCGGCCGGTTCAGCCTCCATCACCGCTACGTCGAGCCGCCGGACGGAAACGGCGAGAACATGGTCGCGAGCGCCGCCGGGATTGTCCGCGCGCTTGCGCCGGCCGATTCGCCGGTCGTCTTCTTCAAGCTGTGCTTCGCGGACTTTTCAGGCGGCGACTCCGCGGGCGCGGCCGAGAACCTTGAGCGCAACCGCTCGGTCGTGGCAGCGGTTGTTGACACGGTAAGCGGCTGCGGGTACCGGTTGATACTCGGCAACGCGCTGCCGGTCACGCGCAGCCAGCACGACGCGTGGCTCTACTGGAATCACGTGCGCTACAATGCTTTCCTGGATTCACTGGCCGGAGCGCACCAGGCCCGGGTGTTCGTGTTCGACTGCTACTCGGTGCTCGCCGACCCGGCCACTCACGCGCTGCGCTCGAACTTTGCTTCCGGCCCGGACGACGCGCACCCCAACGACGCCGGGTACTCGGCCCTTGACCCGTTCTGGGACTCCCTGCTCGAAGCGTTCTTCTAGCCGGCTCTAGACCGCCCGGCCGAGCTGGACCAGGACCAGGGCGAGTACCGCGAGTCCGATTCCTACCCAGCTTCGCACGCCGACCCGCTCGCGCCAGAGCACCGCTCCGGCGAGCGCCATCAGCACCACCTCGGCCGCGGCAATGACCGGATACACGACAACGCCGGGCAGGACCGCGAGTGCGAGCACCAGGAAAACGTAGTTGCCCAGGTTGCACGCGCCGAGCAGGCTGCCGAGTTCGAGCGAGCGCCGGGTCACGCGCTGCCTTGAGACATAGTAGAGCAGGGTGGTCACCGCGAAGGCCGACACGAACAACAGCGCCTGGAACGGCAGGTTCTCGTCCTGGGGCAGCAGCCGGCTGAACACCTGGGCCGGGACCATCACCAACCCGTCAACCAGGAACAGGAGCGACAACCAGAGCCAGGGAGGGACAGTCCGGGGCGAGGGCTTTGGATTTTGGATTTCGGGTTTTGGATTGAGGAGTCCCGGGCTTGTGCTTGAGCTTGCGCCGGATGCCCGCGATCGGCGGAGTCCGGACAGGACCAGGCCGAGGGCAAGGAGGGCGAGGCCGCTGCCGGCGAGTTCGAGCGCCGAAGCGGACTCCCGCCAGAAGACGACCGAAGCGAGCACCGGTATCACGACCGAAGTGCGCATCGCCACGACCGAGAGCGCAAGGCCCGCGGCCTGAATCGCCCTGGACCAGACAAGCAGGCCGGCCACGAACAGCACGCCGGTCACGACAGCGAGCAGCGCGGTCGGCCGGGAAACGTGAGTCTGGTGCATCGCGACCGCGGCCAGGAACGCCAGCACCGCGGCGACCGCGTAGTTGACCCTGATGAGCGGAATGCGCTCGACGCCGCGCTGGTCGGCGTGCTTCAGGGTCAGGCCCATGCCGGCCGAAGAGAGAACCTTGAGCAGGAGAAAGTGCACGGCAAAGTATCGCTGCCCGGCCGCGACGGTCAACACCGAGCATCGGTCTGACGACCGGCTCCTGCGCGGCAGAGGCACGCCGCGTCGCTGCCGGCTGCACCCGCCCCGTGCTGCCTGATGCCGTTGCGACCAAGGGTGAACCCTGCCGCACCGGCCGTAGTCTAACAGGGCGACGAGAAGATAAGCGGTCCAGAGGACCGGGAGGTGAAACTATGTCTGCAAGTCTAGTTCGTTGGAGTCCGTTCAGAGCCATGCCGTCCCTTCAGGACGAGATTGACTGCCTGATTGAGTCCGCATTCGGGCCGGGCGACGGGCGTTCGACCGTCTGGTCGCCTGCGCTCGACATCGAAGAGACCAAGGACAACATCGTCGTCCGCGCCGAAATCCCGGGGATGAAGAAAGAGGATATCAAGGTGTCTCTGGACGGCGACGTTCTCATCATCTCAGGTGAGCGAAAGCATGATGCCGAGGAGAAGGGCCGGACTCTCCATCGGGTCGAGCGGGCCTTTGGCCGGTTCGTGCGCTCGTTCACTCTGCCGTATAACGTCAAGGCGGACAAGGTCGCCGCGGCGTACAAGGACGGCGTGCTCGAGTTGACCCTGCCCAAGGCCGACGAGGCCAAAGCCCGGGAAATCGCCATCCAATAACAGCGTTGCCAGGACGTCCGGGAGCGGTCCGCGCCGCTCCCGGCCCTGCTCGAGGGGACCCGGGGGCCGAGTCGTTGCGGCCCGCGAGGCGGTCTCGCACCAGTTCGGCCTGCCGCCGGACAAGTAGGGCGGCGTCGCGGTGCTGGCCGCACCGGCACAGAGCACGAGGACGCAGGCGGCTCAGACAGCAAGAGAGAGGCCCCTGGTTGCACCGACGCGCCATCGCCGCCCCCACAAACATGGCAACCGCCTCCGGCCGCCCCTCAACGGCCCGGTCTAGACTCCGACCAACTCGGCGCGGGCCCAGGAGGTGCCGCGGTCGGTGGTGAGAAGAATCGTCCCGTTGCGGCCGCAGCAGCAGCCGAGCGTACCGTCGGGCCTGAAGTCAAGCCCCATGAGGTCCTCGCCCACCCCTGAATACTCCATCGTCCAGTTCGCGCCCGAATCCAGGGTGCGCAGCACGGTCCCGGCTTGTCCGACGACAATGCCGGTCTCAGTGTCCAAGGGGAACTGAATCGCCCGGAAGTCAGCATTCACCAGCGGCAGCTCCATCTGCCGCCACGTGCTGCCCGCGTCTTCGGTCTTGATTACCAGGCCCGAATCCCCGCACGCATACCCGATGGCTTCGTCCTCGGGAAACGACACCCCTCGCAGCGTCAGGTAGGAAGAATGCTCGCCAGCGATGAACCAGTTCTCGCGGTCCGCCGCCTGGCGCAGCACTGCGGCCCGGCCGCCGACCGCGAAACCCGATTCGGCGCCGGCCGGGAACGACAAAGCACAGAGGTCCTCGGTCGTCGGCGAGGCAACCCGGCGCCAGGTTGCGCCCGAATCCCCGCTGGTCATTACCAGGCCGCCGGCGCCGACCAGAACACCCCGCCGGTCCGATGCAAGTCCGACCGCGTGGATGTCGGCGCTCGTGCCGGCCGGAACGACCTGCCACGACGCACCCGTGTCAACCGAACGCAGCAGCGTGCCCCGAACACCGGTGCAGAACCCGAGCGTCATGTCTTCGCTGAACCAGACCGCGAGCAGGTCGTTGCGGGTCGGTACCGGTACGCGTTTCCAGGTGTTGCCCGAGTCTTTGGTCACGAGCAGCGTGCCGGCGCTGCCGCAGGCAAACCCGTCCGCGCCCTCACCGGGCAGGACAATGGAGTTCAGGTCAGCCATCGAGGAATCTCCAATCTCCGATTTCCAATCGCCAATCGTAGCCGCCGGGCGATTGCCGATTCAAGATTGGCAGTTCGAGATTCAGCATGGGCCTTCTTGCCTGAGCACAACTATGGGAGTCTTCTCGTCCCCCTGTCCTGCCGGGTTGTCCTTCATCGCCAGTTGGACCAGTTCGACATCCAGCCCGTCCGACGCGCCGACGACCGCGCAGCCGAAGATGTCGTTCGCGTCCACGACCGCAGACTCGCACCCGGTCAACTCCTTCGTCTGCCGCGCCACCGCGTCCGGGTCTTTGGGGCCTTTGATGACGCACTCGTAATACTCTTTCACGCCCGAAGTATGGGCCGCGTCAATCATCGCCGCCTGCTTGCCCGCGACCCGGTAGAAGTCGCCGGACCGGCCGCGCAACTTGCCCCACGCGCCCGCGATTGACGCCCGGACGATTCTCGGCGCTCCGACTTCGTCAATCGCGCACTGCATTGACCATGGGCTGCGAAGCCCGATGCCGTACGGCACCTTCTTCACGAACCGCCAGAGCACCGTTGCCCAGAACCCGGGCCTGATTTGTGATATGGGAATCGCCCGGCCCTGCATGATTGCCACCGGGCTCTCGGCGATGGTCACGATGTCGCCGGACCTGGTGACCGGCAGAGTATTCTTGCGCATCACGTCGGCAAGGTTGTCATTCTCGGTAATGAGCCCGGTCTTGACCCAGATGCGCCGGACCGGCCGGCCGCGGACTTCAACCACTTCAGGCTTGACCTTCACCCACCGAATCTACCGCTGGTGTTGAGGAAATCAAGAGCGCGAGACTCAACGTGTCCACATGACCATCACAGTGAGGCAACGGGAAGTACCAAGGACAAAGCACGAAGGACGAATCAAAGGGAAAGGACAAAGCCACAAGCCCGACTCTGTCCCTTCTACTTTCCTCTTGTTACTTGCTTTGTCCTTTGTCCTTATGACTTTGTCCTTGCCGCCGCTCCTACAGGTGACTCGCCCGGCTTTCTCCCCTATACTTGCCGGCATGACCGAACCAGAGAAAGCCGGCTCGGGACACGATCCCGCGCCTGCGGCGGCTGAGGCCCGCTTCACCCGCCGGGTAGGCGTGTTCTCGGCCGGCACGCTCCTGTCGCGCATCATGGGCCTGGTGCGCGAGTCGGTCTTCGCCTACCTGTTCGGGGCCGGGTTCGCGACCGACGCGTTCAACGTCGCGTTCCGCATCCCGAACTTTTTCAGAGACGTGTTCGCCGAGAGCGCCTTGTCCGCCGCGTTCGTGCCGACGTTCGTGCAGAGCCTCAGACGCGACCGGGAGGGCTTGGGACACAATCCCAATTCCGCAACCGGAATTGGGTTATGTCCCGCGCCGCAGTCCTGGCGGTTCGCCGCGAACATGCTGAACACGATGACGCTCGTCATCGGCCTTTTGGTCATCGCCGGCATGGTGTTCGCGCCCCAGATAACCCGCCTCATCGCGCATGGCTTCGCGAACCAGCCTGACAAGCTCAGCCTGACCACTGACCTGACGCGCATCATGTTCCCGTTCCTCTTGTTCGTTGCGGTCGCGGCGTGGGCGATGGGCATCTTGAACTCGCTCGGTACGTTCTTCACGCCCGCGGTCGCGCCCGCGGCATTCAACCTGGTTTCCATTATCGTGCCGGTCGCGCTCTACCGCGCGTTCGAGGCCCGCGGCCTGAACCCAATTCTGGGCATGGCAATCGGCGTAACCCTGGGCGCAGTGGCCCAGCTTGCGGTCCAGGTTCCTGACCTGTACCGCCACGGGTTCCGCTACCGGCCGGTGCTCGACTTCCGGGACCCGGACCAGCGTCGGGTATTCCTGCGCTGGCTGCCGGTCGTGCTCGGACTTGCATCTTGGCAACTGAACTTCCTCATCAACACCTTTCTGCTCGCGCTCCTGCCCGAAGGCTCGGTCACCTGGGTGAGCTACGCCTATCGCATCCAGCACCTGCCCGCGGGCCTGTTCGGCGCGGCCATCGGCTCGGTCGCGCTCGCCGAGTATTCGCACCAGGTCACGACTGACGCCATCCGCGACCGGTTCCGCCACGCGATGAACCTGGTCGCGACCTTCACCCTGCCCGCCTCGGCCATCTTGATTGCGCTCGCGGTCCCGGTCACCCGGCTCATTTACCAGCACGGCCGGTTCACCGCGGCCGACACCCTGCTCACCGCGCAGGCGCTCGTCCTCTACAGCCTCGGCACCTGGTCCGCGGCCGCGACCCGCAACTGCGCCGCGGGTTTCTACTCCCTGGGCAACACCCGGACCCCGGCAATCGTCGCGGTCGTCGCGGTCGCCGGAAGCATCGGCATGAACCTCGGCCTGATGGGAACCCTTAAGTTCCTGTCGTTCCCGCTCGCGACATCGGTCGCCCAGACCGCAAACTTCCTGCTCTTGTTCCTGTTGCTCCGCCGCCGCACCCAGGGCCTGTCCGGCCGCGCCCTGGTCTCGGGTTTCGCACTGGTGTTCATCGCCAGCGTCGTCGCGGGCCTTGGCGCCTGGCTCGTCGCCCGGCTCTTCACCATGGTCCTGACCGTACGTTCCATCCCGGCCCAGGCTGCTCAAGTGCTCCTCGCCGGCTGCGCCGGCCTCGCGCTCTACTGGCTGACTCTGAAGCTCCTCAAGGCGGACGACTCGCTTCTGGCCCTCAGGCAACTGGTCCGGCGGTTCTCGTCGCGCGGAGGGTGAAATCAAAACCGCCAAACCTGCGTCTAATAGCCGAATGCCAATCAAGACAATCACCAAGACGCCGATTGAAGCGCCGGTGCTACTCGCCGGCTGGCCCGGCATGGGCAACGTCGGCATCGGCGCGGCCGACTACCTGCGCCGCAAACTTTCAGGCCGGCTCTGCGCCAAGATGGACGTGACCAAGTGCTGCTTCCCGGACTCGATTGACGTCGAGTCCGGCATCGGCCGGATTCCGGCCCCGCCCGCGCACGACATCTACTGCGTTGCCGACCCGCCGCTGCTCATCTTCGAAAGCGAAACCCAGCTTTCCGGCTCGGCCGGCATCACGGTCGCGGACGAGCTCTTGGACTTTGCCCAGAGCCACGGGGTCAAGACCGTATATACCGGCGCGGCCTTCGCCTCACCGGTCAGCTTCCGGGAGAAGGTCAAGGTGTACGGCGTGGCGACCGACGACCGGCTCAGGCAGACCTTCCCGACCTTGGGCGTCGAGCCGCTGCGCGAGGGCAAGATTTCGGGGCTCAACGGGCTCTTGCTCGGCCTGGCCGGGACCCGGGGCATGGCCGCGGCCTGTTTCCTTGCCACCATGCCGCACTACGCAATCCAGAGTCCGAACCCGAGGGCGTCCAAGGCCGTGGTCCACGTG
>Ga0116202_10000634_pt1 | contig 19640 bp, 21 predicted proteins | sample LakKivw325mmetaG_FD_94479 | JGI IMG/M metagenome (GOLD analysis project Ga0116202, IMG submission 94479) | Anoxic lake water microbial communities from Lake Kivu, Rwanda to study Microbial Dark Matter (Phase II) - Lake Kivu water 325m metaG | ecosystem: Environmental > Aquatic > Freshwater >... | reverse complement strand
GGCTCTAACTGTAGACTGGTCATAGGCTCTAACTGTAGACTGGCCATAGGCTTCAACTGTAGACTGACCACAGGCTTCAACTGTAGACTGACCACAGGCTTCAACTTTAGACTGACCACAGGCTTCAACTTTAGACTGACCACAGGCTCTAACTGTAGACTGGTCATAGGCTCCAACTGTAGACTGGCCATAGGCTCTAACTGTAGACTGGTCATAGGCTTCAACTGTAGACTGGTCATAGGCTTCAACTGTAGACTGACCACAGGCTTCAACTGTAGACTGACCACAGGCTTCAACTTTAGACTGACCACAGGCTTCAACTTTAGACTGGTCATAGGCTTCAACTTTAGACTGACCACAGGCTCTAACTGTAGACTGGTCATAGGCTTCAACTGTAGACTGGTCATAGGCTTCAACTGTAGACTGGCCATAGGCTAAGATTATTCCTTGCTTGACGATATAAAATCCTTCGTGAACCTCAACGGTTTTGCCCTCTTTAATAGCCTTGTCCAAACCACACTGTGATTTAGCTTTTACAATGTCCATTTCATTCTCCAGTCTTAGTTTTTGTGTAGCCTTTCCCATGCTTGCCAATAGTCCGGTGTATGTTCTAGAAAATGGAAATGCTGCCCCTCGTTGCCTAAGAGACAGCAATATACGTCAGCGTGTTTGATTAGTAGATTAAAGGGGCGGGCTAAAGTAAACCTGTAAGCCGAGTTCTGTACTCCGAAAAAAAATCGGAGTGGTGACCATCCATCTAGCCCCGATATTACTATCGGGGTCAAGCGACCAACCCGGGGTTGGGCCGGGCGTCCCCGTATACCCTCTATTTGGTCTTGCTCCGGGTGGGGTTTGCCCAGCCGGCCAGTCACCTGGCCGCCGGTGAGCTCTTACCTCACCATTTCACCCTTATCCTTCCGGAGAAGGACGGTATGTTTCTGTGGCACTTTCCGTAGGGTCACCCCTCCTGGATGTTATCCAGCACCCTGCCCGGTGGAGCTCGGACTTTCCTCCCTGAACCTCACGAATCAGAGCGGTCACCCGGTTTACTTAGCCCGTCACTCACTTTACACCCTGTTCTGCAGGGCGTCAAATATGCGATTTACGGCCCGCGAACTTGTCCAGCGCTGCCTGTGCCAGCAAGTGCGCTTCATGATTGCCGTCATGTCCCACGTGGACAATGGACAGAACCACAAATTTATGACAAAGCTCAAGGGCTTCTTTATAAAGCGGAAACAGGAAGAGGTTCTTTACCTTATAGCTTCCGGACAACTGCTTGGCCACCAGCTCCGAATCCAAACAGAGCGTGACCTGCTCCGCCCCATGTTTAGCGGCCTCCTTTAGCGCCGCAATAACCGCCCGGTATTCGGCCTGATTGTTCGTCGTTTCCCCGATATATTGCGATATGCTGGCCAATACCTTTTGCCGTTCATCCTTGATAACGGCGCCGATTGCAGCCGGCCCGGGGTTGCCTCGTGAAGCTCCGTCAGCGTATATCGTCAACTGCATATTCTGGACCGCCAAAACTTTTATGTTACGAGGGTGTCCGTGTCACGAAGCTGAATGGGAACGATTAATTTAACCCAAACAGAGTATTCGGCCGCAGCTGCTGCACTGGATCAGATCTCCCGCCCTAGCCCGCTGTAATTCGTTTACAGCCAGGTTAAGCCGGCAACCCTGACACCTACCTTGCTCTATCTTGACTACCGCCTGTCCCTTTCTAGTCCTGATTCCCTCATACAGCTCCAGTGTCTGTTTGGTGATTTCGGCCGCCATAGCCGTTCGCCGGTGATGGAGGTCTGAAAGCTTGTCCTTTGCCGCCGACTGTTTCTGCATCAGTTCGCCCTGCTCCCGCTGCCACTCCGCCTCTATTTTCTTTAGCTTTTCGCCATTTATCTTAATCTTGTCTTCGAAGGACTCTATCTCGGCCATGAGATCAAGAAGGTCGTCTTCCTTTTGCCTCAGCCTAGTCTTGAAAATTTCCAACTCTTTCTCGAGGCTGACCAGTTCCTTGGGGTTTTTCTCCTTGCCGCCGTAGAGCTTATCGCTTAACTGCTTGATGCTGGAGCGCAGGTCTTCAATCTCGTACTCTAAATCCCGCTGCTGCTTTTCTGTTTCGCCCAGATGCAGCTTCTCAGCTTGTAGCTCTGCCCTGGCCTGAATAAGGGTTTCGCTCTCATTTAGCTGGCGTTTAATATCATCTAAAGCGTCTTGCTCTCTTTGAATATCGAGGTCGATTTGCTGCAAATCGTAGAGCGTTCTGGCTAATGTCATGGCCACGGTAATTCTACGAAAGAAGTACGAAGCCTGTCAAAGAAAGCGGGGCTGCAACGTGTGTTATCTGGTATACTCAAGTATTATTACCTGTGTGTTCGTAGGCAAGTTGTTGCGGCTGACGGCAAGCTTGGGCTGAGAAACCTGTTCTTTGATTCCCATTTCTCTAAGGAACTTATCCACCGGCTCCAGTTCCTTTTTCAAAGTCGCTGTTTTATAGTGCATGGGTATAGCAATTTTAGGGCTCAAACGCCGGACTATTTCGGCAGCCGTAGCGCCGCCGATGGTAGACACGCCTCCGACGGGCAGAAACAGGACATCGATATCGCCCACATCCTCCACCAGATCCGATGACAGCTGGTGGCCGATGTCTCCCAGGTGACACAGTGTAACACCGTCCATTTCTAAAATGTAAATGGTGTTCTTGCCCAGCTTTTGTCCCTCGCTGGCATCATGCCAGGTGGCTATGCCGGTAATATAAGTGTCTTTTAACTCATACTCACCGGGGCCCTTTATAACTTTGTAGTCACCGCTGACCGCCTGGGTATAGGAATGCTCCGGATGCATGTGGCTAACCGTCACGATATTAGCCTGAGGACGCCCCAGAGAATAGCCCAACCCCGGCGGGTAGGGATCGGTGATAACCGTGACCTCCTTGCCTTTGATGCGGAAACACGAGTAGCCTAGCCATGTAATATCCAAATCACTAACACCTCAGAATGAAATAAGAAATCGTTTTACTTCTGGAATCGCCGCAGGAGCAGCCAGCCGCCCGGTAGAGCCAGCGAGGCAGCAGCCACTTTTATTAAATCACCGAAAGCAAATGGGTATAATCCCGTTTGAAGTACCTTGTCTGCCGGCACAAAATGCATCAACCACAGCAACCCGAAAATATACAAGACGGCTTCTCCCGTCAGCATCGCCGGCACCGCCGTCCATACCCGCCTGTCCCAGCCTCTCTCGGAGAGCCAGCCGACGATAAAAGCTGCGGCTACGAAACCAATCAGATACCCGCCAGTGGGACCGGCCAGACGAGCCACTCCAGACGGACCTCCCAGTGCAAACCAGTACGGTATTCCGGTAGCACCTATCGCCAGATAACTCAGCTGGCTTAAAGCGCCGCGCCGGCTGCCCAGCAAAGCGCCGGCTACAAGAACGGCAAAGGTCTGCCCGGTAACAGGTACCGGTCCAATCCAGAAGCTTACCTGAGCCATAACGGCCGTCAGGCAGGCAAAACCTATGACCAGCGCCGCATCCCGGATAAGGCCGGTTCCGGGACTGGCTGCATCTAATAAAGTAAGCCGGGTGGTTGCCGTTTTCATCTATGCCCCTCCTCATTTCGAAGCCGAAAATCAAGTATAGCAGTGACCGCTAACAAGGTCAATACCGGTGCGAATCGATTTAAACCATTGACGCCGGGCGGAGGCGACAGGTAGAATTTCAATATAATGTATCAAAAAATTACTCTCGATAATGGCTTACGTCTTATTACCAGCGAAATGCCCCATACCCGTTCCGTCTCCTTGGTATTCTTCCTTGGCGTCGGCTCACGTTATGAAACGGATGCTATAGCCGGCGTTTCCCATTTCATTGAGCATCTTTGTTTTAAAGGCACCGAGAAGAGGCCCACCGCCAAGGACATAAGCGAGGCTATCGAAGGCGTCGGTGGCATACTCAACGGCGGCACCGACAAGGAGCTAACCACTTACTGGTGCCGGGTAACCAGCGAGCACTTTAACTTGTCTCTCGATGTGCTGGTAGACCTGCTGCGTGGTTCCCGTTTTGCGGTGGAAGATATCGATCGGGAACGCCAGGTGATCATCGAGGAAATCAACATGAGTCTGGACTCGCCGAGGCAGCGTGTGGCCATGCTAATCGATGAAATCTTATGGCCGGGACAGGCTCTGGGCAGGGACATCGCCGGCAGCAGAGAAACCGTAAACGCCATAACTCGCCGGCAAATTCTGGATTATTTCTCCACGGCTTATCTGCCGAATAACACCGTTATCTGCATCGCCGGGGATATAAAAGAGAAGGAAATACAGAATGCCATCCATAAATCATTGGGCGCATGGAAACTGGGCAAATTACCGTCGGGTTTTCCCAACACGTTTCATCAGCAGACACCGAGTCTGAAAATAGAGTATCGGGAAACGGAACAGGTCCAACTGTGTCTGGCGGTCCCCGGTTTCTCTTACTTTCACAAGGACCGGTTTGCCGTCGACCTGATGAGCACCATACTTGGAGAAGGCATGAGCAGCCGGCTGTTCACTGAAATAAGGGAGCGGCAGGGTCTGGCCTACGATATTCACAGCTATGCCGACCATTTCTCGGACTCCGGCGCGGTGATCGTCTATGCCGGCGTCGATTCCAGCCGGGTCGATGACGCGGTTAAAGCCATACTCGAGGAGCTTTCCAAAATGAAGGAACAGGTTTCGGACGCGGAGTTGAGCAAGGCCAGGGAGATGGCTAAAGGCCGGCTGTTGCTGAGTCTGGAGAGCAGCCGGAACGTAGCCAGCTGGCTGGGCACACAGGAGCTTTTGACCCAGCGCATACTTACACCGGATGAAGTCATCGCGCTGGTTGAGGCGGTTACGGTCGATGATATTAAACGCGTGGCCCGGGAGGTCTTAACCGCCGAAAAGCTGAACCTGGCTGTCGTCGGACCGGTGAAAAAAGAGGAACCTCTGGCCGGAATGTTAAAGCTCTGAGATCGATCCAAACTAATCCACCAATGGATAAGAAAAGCCGTCCTTCCTAGGAAGGACGGCTTTTTACTATCTTCTAAGTTTAGGCCTAGTACTCGGGCATGGGTGGCATGGGCGGGGTCTTTTCTTTCTCGGGAAGGTCAGTCACCAGCGCTTCGGTAGTCAGTATCATATTGGCAATACTGGAGGCATTCTCCAGGCCGGTTCTGGTAACCTTGAGCGGGTCGATAATGCCCTTGCTCACCATATCACCGTAGTCGTCTCGTAAGGCATCGAAGCCGACGCCTTTCTTACTGCGCTTTACCTTGTCCACCACCACCGAACCTTCCTCTCCGGCATTGATGGCAATCCAGCGCAGCGGCTCTTCCAGGGCTTGCCTCAGAATAGCCACGCCGGTGGCTTCATCGCCTTCCGCCTTAATTTTATCCAGCGCCGATATAGCACCGATTAAGGCCACTCCGCCTCCGGGTAAAATACCTTCTTCAACAGCGGCTCGGGTGGCGGAAAGAGCATCTTCTACACGATGCTTTTTCTCCTTCAGCTCTACCTCGGTGGCAGCCCCGACTTTAATCACGGCTACACCGCCGGCCAGCTTAGCCAGACGCTCCTGGAGCTTCTCTTTGTCGTAGTCGGAGGTGGTCTCGTCGATCTGGGCTTTAATCTGCTTGATTCGGGCCTGGATATCGGCCTCAGCACCTTTGCCTTCGACAATGGTGGTATTGTCCTTATCGGATACCAACTTGCGGGCTCTACCCAGGTCGGCCACGGTAGTGGAATCGATTTTACGTCCGATTTCCTCCGATATTACCTTGCCGCCGGTGAGAATAGCAATGTCCTCGAGCATAGCCTTGCGCCTGTCACCGAAACCGGGCGCCTTCACCGCCAGGCAGTTCAGGGTACCCCGGAGCTTGTTAACTACCAGCGTGGCCAGGGCTTCGCCTTCGACGTCTTCGGCGATAACTACGAAGTTCTTGGAAACCTGAAGCACCTTCTCCAGTATCGGCAGCAGGTCGGCTATGGCTGAGATTTTCTTGTCAGTAATGAGTATATAAGGGTCTTCCAGTTCCGTCTTCATCAGCTCGGGATTGGTAATGAAATAAGGGCTGATGTAGCCACGGTCGAATTCCATACCTTCGACATACTCGGTTTCGAACAGCAGACCCTTTGATTCCTCGACGGTAATGACACCGTCCTTACCTACCTTCTCCATTACCTCGGCGATGAGAGTGCCGACCTCAGCGTCGGCGGCGGATATAGTGGCCACCTGCGCTACCTGCTCCTTGGTGGTTACCGGTGTGGACATCTTTTTTAGGTCGGCGATTACCGCCGCTACTCCTTTTTCGACGCCGCGCTTCAGAGACATGGCATCGGCGCCGGCAGCGATATTTTTAAAGCCGCCATTGACGATAGCCTGTGCCAGAACTGTGGCCGTGGTGGTGCCGTCGCCGCATTTATCGTTCGTCTTAATGGCCGCTTCCTTAACGAGTTGAGCTCCCATATTCTCAAACGGATCAGGCAGCTCGATATCTTTAGCGATGGAAACACCGTCGTTAATTACATTAGGTGCGCCGAACTTCCTATCCAGGGCTACGGGACGGCCCCGGGGTCCCAGGGTGACTTTAACCACATTGACCAAGGAATCGATACCCGCTTTCAGGGCTCTTCTGGCCTCTTCCCCATAAAGAATTTGTTTTGCCATCTGCTAATATCCTCCTATTTAATATTCTTGTAATCTGTTTATTTTTTCTTCTTGGCCAAAATATCGCTTTCCCTCAGGATTATCAGGTCCTCATCCCCTTCCTTAATCTCCGTCCCGCCGTACTTGGCGTAAATCACGATATCGCCGACCTTTACGTCCGGGGGAATTCGCTTCCCGTCCTCGGTCATCTTACCCGGCCCTACCGCTACTACCTCTCCTTCCTGCGGCTTTTCCTTAGCCGTATCCGGTATTACGATGCCTCCCTTCGTCACCTCTTCCTTGGTACTGGGCTTAACTACAACCCGGTCTCCCAAGGGGTCAAGTTTTACTGCCATCTTTACCTCCTTGTTGAAATTTTAGCACTCATTGGTTAAGAGTGCTAATAATAATAGCATAGCTGATTCTGTTTGTAAAGCGGTTTGATGTCATACGTGAGGAAATTTTAAAAATCGCTTGATTGTTTACCTTATACCGTGTAAGATTAGCTTATCATGGTTCACAAAAAACAGAGAATAGAATGGGATGGGGCCGGGGTCCTGGCTCTGAGACGGCACATAAGGCTAACCCAGGCGGAGATGGCCGAGGAGCTCGGCACCCGCCAGCAGACTATCAGCGAGTGGGAGACCGGCATATACCGGCCCCGGGGTACGGCGGTTACGCTGCTTACAATTGTGGCAGAGCGTTCCGGTTTTAAATATTCGGCGGAGGCTAAAAAACAGACGGAATAACAGTTTAAGCCTAATTTTTTTACCCTGCCCTACACGTAAACGTGTATAAGAGTTGAAAGTAAAAATTACCGAAAAGCTGGTTTCGAGCCTGTGGCAGAGCCGTCCGGTGAGATATCCGGTGGCTGACACCGGCGAATGGCTCCATGTAATTTTCCCGGGTAGGGCCAGCAACTTCGGCGGTGATTTCAAAGACGCGGTCATCGGGGTAAACGGCCGCATCGTCAGCGGTGACATCGAGGTTCACGTTAAATCCAGCCAGTGGCAGAACCACGGCCATCATCAGGACACAAAATACAACAACATCGTTTTGCATGTGGTCTGGCAACGGGACAGCCATTCAGCCACGCGGCTTCAAAACGGCAGGGTTATACCCACCATCGCCCTCGAACCACTTGTAACCAGGCCGGTTACAGAACTCCTCAAGTTGCACGGCAGCACTCCGGTATCCTGTCCGGATAACTATCTGGAGGTGAGCGCTTTGACTACGCTGCTGACCCGCGCCGGCCTTAAGAGGTTCAGAAACAAAAGCACGGCCTTCCGCCGGCAGATGAGTAAAGAAAACGCTGAAGAGGTCCTTTACCGCGGGATGGCCAGGGCGCTCGGTTATGCGCAGAACGCCGAGCCGTGCCAGGAGCTGTCCCAAAGGTTACCCGCGGCCGCATTGAAAGAATACGGGCAAGCATCCTGGCTGCACCGTCAGGCACTGCTGCTGGGACACGCCGGTTTATTACCTTCTCAGAGGGACAGGCACATCGGGGACAGAACCACGACGAGACTGGAAAGGATATGGCGCTCTACAGGCATAACAGATACCATGAAATCAACGGACTGGTGCTTCTTCCGGGTACGCCCCGATAACTTCCCCACCAGGCGCCTCATTGCCTTGAGCCATCTATTGGGACGCCTTGGCCAATCAGGACTACTATCCGGCATCCTGGAACTGGTCGCGCAGGCACCAGAAGACCGCGGATTTCGCCAGATGGAAGAAGGCCTGGTGGTGGCCGACGACGGTTACTGGCAGAAGCACTTCGATTTCGGCAGCTTTACCGGTAGAAGCTCGGCTCTTATCGGTTACGAGAAAGCATCTGCCATGGCCATAAATATCGTGTTGCCCTTTGCAGCTGCCTTCGCCCGGAAGAGCTCTGATTTAGAGCTCAAAAAGAAAGCCATGGAAATTTACCGGTTGTATCCGCCCAGAGGGGAAAACGAACTGACCCGTTTTATGAGGCAACAGTTAAACCTGCCGCTCAATGCCAGGCTTTCCGCGTGCCAGCAGCAGGGGCTGATTCATTTATTCCACACTTACTGCCGCCTCAGAAACTGCCTGGACTGTCCGGTATCACTTAGCCCAGGCTGAGCCCCGGCAGCACGTCTACATTGCGGCCACTGGTTTTGCCCTGCCGGAAATGGTAATAACCGCAGGCGGCGACCATAGCCGCATTATCGGTACACAGGTCGGCCGGCGGTATCTTAACCGGCAACGGCGAATTACTGGCGAAGCCGGTGCGCAGGGCCTTGTTAGAGGCCACACCGCCGCAGACCAAAATTTGCCGGACGGCCAGCCTCTCCGCCGCCTGTATCGTCTTGGCAACCAGCACGTCAACCACTGCCTCCTGAAAGCTGGCGGCTGCCCGGGCGGCGCCTGCCCGGTCCGAGAGATCGTTGTCCCTGGACAAATGAAGCACTGCCGTCTTCAATCCGCTGAAACTGAAATCATCGTTGCCCTTAAGCCAGGCACGCGGTAACTTAAAGGAGGGGTTGGCCCCCTCGGCTGCCCTCTCTATGGCCGGTCCACCGGGATAACCAAGCCCCAGAATCCTGGCCGCCTTGTCGAAAGCCTCGCCGGCGGCATCGTCCCTGGTGCAGCCCAGCTTCTTGAATTGCCCGTGCCTCTCCATCAAAATCAGGTCACTGTGGCCACCGGAGACGATCAGGCACAGACAGGGAAACTCCGGCTGTTCGGCGCTTAGCCAGTTGGCATATATATGGGCTTCCAGGTGGTTGACGGCGATAAGCGGCAGGTTATAAGCCAGACACACCGCCTTGGCCACGTTGACCCCTACTAGCAGCGACCCTGCCAGTCCGGGGCCGACGGTCACGGCCACAGCATCGATATCCTTCCAGCCGGCTCTGGCACCCTCCATGGCACTCTTCAACACCGGTAAAATGGTTATGAGGTGTTGCCTAGAGGCCACCTCGGGCACAATACCGCCATAACGACTGTGTATATCTATCTGAGAGGCAATGATGTTCGACAGGATATTTTGAGAATCTTCGATGACGGACGCCGCAGTCTCGTCGCATGAGGTCTCGATGCCCATTATTTTCACATCGAGGATTATAACATAAGCCGAAGCGCAGCTAGAGGGTAGGAGTTGCGGATTCGGGCAGACGAAGTATCTAGCGCTTGAACATCATCGGCAAGCCGATAATGAACACCACCACACCGGCGGCCACCCATTTGATAATATCCATGGTGTTTTGCTCCGCCTCGGGTTTCATCATAACCAGTACTGGCCCGGCGATGGCAATAAGCACCCCTATAGTAAACAGCGCTCCACCGATCACGCCCCAGGCCGATGGTGGCTTGGACTGCTTCACCGGTTGTCTGGAGGCCTGTCCGGAAGGCAAGCCGCAGTTAGTGCAGAACGGTGACGAGGTAGCCATCCAGGCCCCGCAACGGGGACAGGATACCGCCATGGGTGCTCCGCAGCCAACGCAGTGCGGTTGCCCCCAGTAATTCGCTGTGCCGCACCGCTGGCAGTTAACTACCTGTTGCATGATTAATCTCCTCTAATCAGTCCCATCAATTATATGTCTGGCCTGCGCTAAAAACAACGTTTTCGATAGGATATTTGTTTAGTGTCGAAAAATTTTTTATTGTTCGGCCCGGATAAATCTGCCTGAACCATTGTCACTTCGGAGACCGCCGGTGATATAATTCATATACGGCAAATCGAGAAATATCCGAATTTGCTAGAGGAGCTAAACCATTGTAGAATATGGTCATGAGCAAAATCGATACAGGTACCTTTAAAGTTAAAAGCGGGTTGGCCCAGATGCTTAAGGGCGGCGTCATTATGGACGTGGTCACGCCGGAGCACGCCAAAATCGCCGAGGATGCCGGCGCCTGTGCCGTTATGGCACTGGAGCGCGTACCGGCTGATATCAGGGCCGCCGGCGGCGTCGCCCGAATGGCCGACCCGACTATAATCACCAACATAATGAAAGCGGTAAGCATTCCGGTGATGGCTAAATGCCGCATCGGTCACTTCGTCGAAGCGCAGGTACTCGAAGCACTGGGCGTCGACTACATTGATGAGTCGGAAGTGCTGACGCCGGCCGACGAGAGCCATCACATCTGGAAACAGGATTTCAAGGTACCCTTCGTCTGCGGCTGCCGCGACCTGGGTGAAGCCCTCCGCCGAATCGCTGAGGGAGCCGCCATGATACGTACCAAGGGCGAGGCGGGCACCGGCAACATCGTGGAAGCGGTTAGACATATGCGCGCCGTCCAAGACGGCCTACGCCAACTGCAGGCACTGCCGGTTGATGAACTGAGTGCCGAAGCCAAAAACCTGGGTGCACCGCTGGAGCTGGTAATCGAAATACACAAAACGGGTAAACTGCCTGTGGTCAACTTCGCCGCCGGAGGCGTGGCTACACCGGCCGATGCAGCACTTATGATGCAGCTCGGTGCCGAAGGCATCTTCGTCGGCTCCGGCATCTTTAAGTCGAGCGACCCATCACCTAGGGCTAAGGCTATCGTCAAGGCGACCACTCATTATCAGGACCCGGCCATTATCGCGGAGGTATCCAAGGCGCTGGGCGTGCCCATGCCCGGCAGGGACATAAAGACCATACCGCCGGAAGAATTATTGGCCACCAGAGGCTGGTAGAGTGAAAATTGGTGTCCTGGCTCTACAAGGAGCCGTGACTGAACATATACAGATGATATCCGCGTTGGGCGCCGAAGCTGTCCCCGTCCGTTTACCTTCCGAACTAGACGGCCTCGATGCACTGATCATACCCGGCGGCGAGAGCACCACCATCTCCAAACTGCTGGTGGACTACGGCCTGATGGAGCCCATACGGAAGCTGGCTAAAAAAGGTTTCCCCATCTTCGGCACTTGCGCCGGCCTGATATTGCTGGCTAAAAAGGTGCCCGATTTTAAATTCGAACCCATCGGTATCATGGACATCGAGGTCAATCGCAACGCCTTCGGCAGGCAGGTTGACAGCTTCGAAGCCGACTTGAAAATACCCGCCTTTCACGACGGCAATTTCCATGCCGTTTTTATCCGGGCGCCCGTAGTAGAAAAAGTGGAAGGGAGAGTAGAAATATTATGTCAACTAAAAGGCAAACCGGTGGCGGTGAGGCAGGGCAATCTGCTTGGCTGCGCCTTTCATCCGGAACTGACCGACGATTTAAGACTGCATAAGTATTTTCTGGATATGGTGGCAGGAGACGGTAATTGCAGAGAGTAGTTGCCGATGATTTAGACGCCCTGTTAGGCGTTCTGCCTGAGCACATCCGCCAGGCACTCTTGGAACAGCCGGACAACAGCGAACTGCTGGAAGTAGTCCTCGACCTGGGCCGTCCCCCGGAAGCCCGTTACCCGCACCGGGAATTGGCCCTCAGCCACATCGAAGTTACCGATGGAGACATCGAGTACGTCATTTCGCGGCTGGGTCCTTTCAGCGGCGATAACCGCGCCGGAATCGAGCGCACGCTGCACCGCATCTCGGCCATGCGCAACCGCGAGGGACGAATAGTCGGCCTGACTCTCCGGGTGGGACGGGCCGTCTTCGGCACCGTTAAATTAATCCAGGACCTGGTTGAATCCGGTAAAAGCGTACTGCTGCTCGGCCGCCCCGGAGTAGGCAAGACCACCATGCTACGCGAAGTAGCCCGCGTCCTGGCCGATGATTCTAAGAAACGCGTCATCGTGGTCGACACCTCCAATGAGATCGGCGGCGATGGCGACATACCACATCCCGCCATAGGCCACTCACGCCGGATGCAGGTGCCCACCCCAACCTTGCAGCATGCCGTCATGATTGAGGCCGTGGAAAACCACATGCCCGAGGTCATCATCATCGATGAGATCGGCACCAGCCTGGAGGCGGAAGCCGCCCGCACCATCGCCGAGCGCGGCGTCCAACTCATCGGCACCGCCCACGGCAACACGCTGGAGAACCTGACAATGAACCCAACGCTGTCCGATCTTATCGGCGGCATACAGACGGTTACGCTGGGAGACGAAGAGGCTCGCCGCCGGCATACACAGAAATCGGTGCTGGAGCGTAAGGCGCCGCCGACCTTCGATATCGTCGTCGAAATGCTTGAACGGGACAGGGTTACCGTCCATCCGGATGTCGGCCAGGCGGTGGACGCTATACTTCACGGCAGACCGGCGGAAACCGAACTGCGCTGGTTCGACGAGAACGGCGAGGTCAGGCGCGACAAAATTACCACCTCACCCGTACCCAGGAAAAAAGATACGGTGCCGAAAAAGGAAATACCCAGAATATATCTGTTCGGTATAAATCGTGGCAAGCTCGAGGAAGCCGCCCGTGACAGAGGCGTCAGACTGGAAATAACGGGCGACCTCACACACAGCAACCTGCTGCTTACCGCCAAGAACTATTATCGGCGAAAACCTCAGAAAATCAGGGATGCCGAAGCCGCCGGCATTCCCATCTATGCCGTAAAAAGCAATAACCTGCCGCAGCTGCGGCAGTGCCTCGATTCCATATTCTCGCTGCAGGCAGAGCCCCAGGGTGAGGCCCAGGGCTCAGCCCTGGCCGAAGCCGAGCAGGCAGTCGCCCAGGTCAAAGAGGGCAAGGGGCCAGTGGAACTCAGCCCGCAAAACGCTTACATCCGACGACTGCAGCACCTAGTGGCCGAACGCCACGGTGTGGCGTCGCACAGCCTGGGTAAAGAGCCCAGAAGAAGAGTCCAGATTATAGAAGGATAATATACTGAGCCTGTTTATCACGTTCGAAGGCTGCGAAGGCTGCGGCAAGAGCACCCAGGCCAGGGCTTTGTACCAGAGGCTGGTACGCCGAGGTATACCGGCAGTGCTGACGCACGAGCCTGGCGGCACGGCACTGGGCAACCGTCTGAGTCACGTCCTGAAAAGAAGAATCCAGGATAAAATTTCACCGCTGTCCGAGCTGTTTTTATTTGTCGCCTGCCGCGTCCAAATTGTCAATGAAGTCATCCGGCCCGGGCTGAAGCAGGACAAGGTGGTTATCTGCGACCGCTTCGCCGATTCCACGCTGGCCTATCAGGGCTACGGGCGCGGACTCAACTTGGAGACCATCGAGGAAATAAACGACCTGGCCACCGAGGACATAAAGCCAAACCTTACAGTGCTACTGGATATACCGGCGCCAAAAGGGCTGGGCCGTAAAAAAGCCAGGTCCAAAGACCGCTTCGAGGCAGAAGATATCCCCTTCCACCGCAAGGTCAGAGACGGCTACCTGCAAATGGCCGCCTCCGAACCTCAGCGCTGGCTGGTCATAGACGGCACGCTACCCCGAGCTCAAATCGGCAAAACTGTCTGGGATAGAGTGAGTCCTCTGCTGCCACTATAACCCGCATAAGTAGCCTTCTCTGCCGCCGTTGGCGTATAATCCCCACCTGTCATTACAATTTCCACTCATCGTGAGGCATGTCTAAAAAGCGCGTAGCGGTAGCTCTCAGCGGCGGCGTCGACTCAGTGATGGCAGCCTGCCTGCTGAAGAAATCGGGGTACGACGTCATCGGTATTACCATGCACCTGTGGTCGGATGCAGGCCAGACCTGTCCCTCCATCGCTAGCATCAAGGACGCCGAAAATACCTGCCTCAAGCTGGGCATACCTTTTCATTTAGTCGACCTGGAAAGCGATTTCTACCATCGCGTAGTAGAATATTTTTGTAACGAGTACGCCAGGGGCCGGACACCCAATCCCTGCATTGCCTGTAACCGGGATATAAAATTCGGCTGCCTGCTGCAACAGGGCACTTCACTCGGTGCCGACTATTTAGCCACCGGACATTATGCCAGGGTTAAACACCAGGATAACGGTTATCACCTGTTCAAAGGACGTGACCCTGCTAAAGACCAATCTTACATGTTGTACACGCTCGACCAAGATAAGCTCCGCCGTATACTTTTTCCGCTGGGCGACTATACCAAGTCCCAGATTCAGGACCTCGCCCGAGAAAGGAGGCTGCCGGCTGCCGGCAAGCCCAGCAGCCAGGATATCTGCTTCATTGCCTCCGACTACGGCACCTTCCTTTGCCAATACATTACGGTGTCTCCCGGTGACATCGTTGACGGGTCAGGGAAAGTGCTCGGCCGGCACGGGGGCACAGCGTACTACACTATAGGTCAGAGGCACGGGCTGGGCCTGACCACGGCCGAACCGCTGTACATTATCGGCATAGACCCGGCTAAAAGCCGGCTTATTGTCGGCTCCAGGGACGAACTCCTTCGCCCCCGGCTTATGGCCAGCGAAGTCAACTGGATATCAGGAACTCCACCGGCAGAGCAATTGACGGTAACCGTCAAAATACGGTATCGGTCGCCTGAGGTTAGTGCCACGCTGTATCCGGCGTTGAACTCGGCCGAAGTCAGCTTCGAGCAGCCCCAGCCGGCTATTACGCCGGGACAAGCGGTGGTATTTTATAAGGACGAAGAAGTACTTGGCGGTGGTACCATTGAAAGCTAAATATAGAAAGCAGAAAGCAAAACCGCCGACCCTGCTCGAAGAGAACGAACTCGTATCCAAGGGCTACAGCCTCATTGCCGGAGTCGACGAAGCCGGCCGCGGGGCACTGGCCGGACCGGTGGTGGCCGCCGCCGTCATTCTGCCGCCGTCACCAAAATTCAAGTGGTTAAAATCGGTGCGCGACAGCAAGGAGCTGCCCAGAGCCAAACGAGAGTTTCTTTTCGAGCACATTCAACGCGACGCTATCGCCGTCAACGTGGGCATCATCGCTTCTCAGACCATCGATGTCATCGGCATAGTGAACGCCACCAAAATCGCCATGTGCCACGCTGTGGAGCAGCTGGCCACCCCTCCCGACTTCATACTGATAGACTTCCTCAAACTGCCACAGCTCCGCATTTCTCAGAAGGCTATAGTCAAAGGCGACAAGCTGTGCCTGTCAATCGCCTGCGCCTCGATAATAGCCAAAGTCACCCGCGACCGGATTATGGTAGAGCTCGACGGCCAGCATCCGGGCTACGGACTGGCCGACCACAAGGGCTACGGCACCGCCAGGCACGTGGCCTACTTGCAGCGGTGCGGCCCTTCGCCCATCCACCGCCACACCTTCGCCCCGGTTATAGAGGCCACCCCCAAGTCCGAAATTCCGAATCCCTAAATCCTAAACAAATTCTAATATCAAAATCCAACTTTCCACCGTGATTCGACAGGCTAAGATTTACTGGTTTTGACGTCACCCGGCGGGTGGACTTAAAAGTCCGCCACTACATTTTCTAGCCAGCCTAATATGAGGATTCCGTACCGTAGGGACAGGTCTTTAGACCTGTCCGACACAGGACAGACTTACAAAGGTCTGCCCCTACAGATTCCCATCCGTTGCTTTACCCAAAACTACAAGGTAGAATAACCCTTACTTCCCCCAATGGGGAGTTAAAGAGGGGCTGCGCCCCTCTTGGAAAACCTCTACTCCCTCTCCCTCGACGGAGAGATCAGGGTGAAGGTGAGTTAATATAAATGAAACGTCAAGAGCTGGGAGCAACCGGAGAAAAGTTGGCCCGCGACTTTCTTAAAAAGAAGGGCTACAAAATCATCGATACCAACTTCCGCTGCCGCGAGGGCGAAATCGATATTATCTCCCGGGAAAAAGACTGTTTGGTTTTTGTCGAGGTCCGCACCAAGTCCGGCGACAGCTTCGGCACCCCTGAAGAATCCATCACCTTCAGCAAGCGGGAAAAGCTTATTGCCTCAGCACTGACCTACATGTCAGAGGGTCACGGTTTGCCCGAGTCCTGGCGCATCGACTTCGTCGCCGTCGAGCTTGACCCCAACGGCAAAGTCAAACGCATCGAGCTTATCGAAAACGCCATAACGTAAATAAAAGATTAAAGACCAAAAACCAAAAACAAGATCAAAAATTAAAATTTGGTTAATATCAGGTCTGATCTAAAAAAGAATACAACCTCTTTCAATTTTGCTTTTTGGTTTTTGAATTTTTATTTACTTGGATTGACAGAATAAAAATCGTTATTTATAATCATCTGAAGCACTTGGAGCAGGCGGCCCCGACAATAGCGGGGCGCGGCCGGGCTTTGAGCTAGCAGCGGGTATTTTATCCCGTGGGACTAAGTGTCCTGCGGGATTTTTTTACATAAAAATGAGTGAACAAAGAAAAAAGTCAGGCGTAGCCGCCCTATCAGTTGCCTCCAACAGCATCCTGGTTATATTAAAGCTAATCGTCGGCGTGCTGATTGGCTCGGTTTCCGTGCTCTCGGAAGCCATACATTCCGGCATAGACCTGATCGCGGCCCTCATTGCCTTTTTCGCCGTCAGAATAGCCGGCAGGGCCGCTGATGAGGAGCACCCCTTCGGCCACACCAAGGTGGAAAACATCTCGGCTGCCATTGAAGCGCTGCTCATATTCGCCGCCGCTATCTGGATTATTTACGAAGCCGTGCAGAAGCTGATACATCCCCGCCCGCTGGAGACGGTAGGCTGGGGCATCGGCATCATGCTGGTATCCACGATAGCTAATTTTATTGTCTCCCAAAGGCTGTTCAAAGTCGGTAGAGAGACCGATTCGGCGGCTTTAATCGCTGACGGCTGGCATCTGCGTACGGACGTATATACTTCGGCCGGAGTTATGGCGGGACTCGGCATTATCTGGCTCGGCGCCAGATTATTCCCGGTGGTTAACCTGAACTGGATCGACCCCGTAGCGGCCATTGCCGTAGCCGGGCTAATTATCCACGCCGCCTACGACCTTACCCGCCGCGCCGTACAGGACCTGGTAGACCAGAGCATACCGGTGGAAGAAAAAGAATGGATGGAAAATTACCTTTCGTCGCTGTATCCCACGGTGCGCTCCTTTCATCGACTGCGCACCCGTAAAGCCGGTGCTACCCGTTTTATTAACCTTCACCTGGCCCTGAACTCGAATTTGACGGTAGCCGAATCACACAGCATCGGCGATAAGATAGTGGCCGACTTCAAATCCCACTTCCCGCATGACGTCGACGTCATCGTTCACATTGAGCCGTGCGATGGCGTCTGCAGTCCGGCCTGTGAAAGCGGCTGCCTCCTCAGCGAAGATGAGAAAAAAGAAGCCAGAAGCGGAGCCAACCCCACTAAGTAAAATCACTCACAACTGAGGGATAGACCGGGAAGCGCGTGACACGAAAAATTTCAGACGTTAAATGATAAATCCTAAATATGTACAAATATCCAAATTGTAACCGGGAGTTTAAGAGGGGCGAAGCCCCTCTTATTTCACACCAATTCCCTCTCCCTTGAGCGAGAGGGACAGGGTGAGGATGAAACACCTCATTTTTGGTTTTTAACTTTTGGTTTTTGGTCTTCTTTCAGGTAGTTCTTCCGGAATTTATCCAGCTTGGGCGCTATCACCGCGCTGCAGTAAGGTTGTTCCGCATTTTTATTGTAATAATCCTGGTGATACTCCTCCGCCGGGTAGAAATTTTTGAACGACTCCACGTGGGTAACCACCGGGGCCCCCCAGGCACCCGAAGCGTTAAGCTGCCTTATGGCTTCTTCCGCCTCGGCCTTCTGCTGCTCGTTGTGGTAAAAGATAACCGATCGGTACTGCGTGCCTACGTCCACTCCCTGTCTGTTTAAAGTGGTCGGGTCGTGAACGGAAAAGAATACGGCCAGTACCTCCCGGTAGGAGATAACCTCAGGGTCGAAAGTTATTTGCACCGACTCGGCATGCCCCGTGGCCCCGCTACACACCTGTGCATAGTTAGGGTTGACGGCGGTGCCACCGGCGTAACCGGAAACGACCTTCCCCACACCCTTCACCTCCCGGAAAACCGAATCCAGACACCAGAAGCAGCCGCCGGCCAGCGTAGCTAATTCCTTCCCTTTGGGTGGATTATTGCCATTTCTTTTCGGGCTCATTTCAGGTCTACTTCCTTCACGAATTTTAGTGCGTACCCGTTCATGCAATAGCGCTTGCCGGTCGGCGGCGGGCCGTCATTAAACACGTGGCCCAAATGTGAATCGCACCGGGCACAGAGCACCTCTGTGCGGTGCATCCCCAGACTGAAATCATCGATAAGCCTGATGTTCAGGTCGGATATCGGTTCATAGAAGCTGGGCCAGCCCGTGCCCGACTCGAACTTGGTGGACGCCCAGAACAAATCGTTGCCGCAGCGGATGCATTGAAAAATGCCTGGTTCCTTTACCTCGTCGTAAAGGCAGGTGAACGGGCGCTCGGTTCCTTTCTTTGTAGTAATCTCGTATTGCTCCCGGGTCAGCATCTTCTTCCATTCGTCATCCGTCTTGATTATCCTGTCAACGGTCACAACCTTTTTCTGCCTCGCATCGAATATACGTACCCTTTTGGTTTCTGTAACCATTGTAATTACTCCTTCCCGACGATTGTAGCAGGAGGAAGATTAAAAAGTCGTTAAATTTGGCACTGAAAGCTTACAAAGTTATAAATAAAATTATCCAAACCGGGTATCGAAAAATAAGGTAGACGATTCGAGGAAGGATTTTATACTAATGTAACTTTTTAGCAGTCAATTTTATGATTTCTTTATTGTACGAGCCCTATACTTATATTTGGATTCAGTCGTGTCTGATATATGACGACTCAATAAAGCACACAAAGGGAGGTACAAATTTATGAAAGGCCTAATATCAGCCAAAAGAATTGTCTATACTATTATCCTGATTGCAGCCCTGGCAGCCTCATTAATGGGTCTGGCCGCCTGCACCGAAAACCCGGCGAAGGAGCCGGCCGGCGATGATACAGGGACGAGCATAGAGATCATATCGCCCCAGGACGGCGCTACGCTAACCAGCGATAATATTACCGTCACCGTGCAGGTTACCGGCTTCAAAATCGTCGACAAGCAGGGACAGGCCAATGTGGCCGGTGAAGGACACGTCCATTTTTATCTGGATGTAGCGGCGCCGACGACTCCGGATAAGCCGGCTATCCCAACCAGCGGCACCTGGGCTCATGTTTCGGGCACCACCTACACCT
>Ga0116202_10000633_pt1 | contig 19642 bp, 14 predicted proteins | sample LakKivw325mmetaG_FD_94479 | JGI IMG/M metagenome (GOLD analysis project Ga0116202, IMG submission 94479) | Anoxic lake water microbial communities from Lake Kivu, Rwanda to study Microbial Dark Matter (Phase II) - Lake Kivu water 325m metaG | ecosystem: Environmental > Aquatic > Freshwater >... | reverse complement strand
TTCTTCGCCGGTTCATCGCGCCACCCACCAACTCTAAAGGGAAGTTGTACTAAAGAACCTTAGTCGTGATCTCCGCGTGGAAGTACCAGCTAGAGCTTCACGAGCGTCACATCCGCGATATGCTCGACGCGGCGTATCTCCGCCATGCTCTGCTCATCGACCGGGCTATCCACATTGATCACCATGACCGCATCGCCGCCCACCTTCGCTCGCCCCACCTGCATGCCCGCGATATTGATCCCCTTATTGCCCAGGATCATGCAGACGGGCCCGATCACTCGCGGCTTGTCGGTGAAGGCGCAGATGAGCATGTAGCCCGCAGGCACTGCATCCACCCGGTACCCGTTCAGCTGCACGATCCGCGGATCGTCCTTCCCGAAGAGCGTCCCGGCGACCGTGCGCTTTTTCATGCCGCCATTGGTACGTGTCGTAGTGGTGATGCTGATGAGCGAGCAGAAATTCGCGATCTCCACCGTCTTCCGTTCCGCGACCTTTATCCCGAACTTCCGCGCTAGCGCCTCGGCATTGACATAGTTCACGCCATCGGTGTAGAGCGAGAGGAAGCTCTTCAAGATCGCGCGGGTGATCATTCTCGTGTTCTTCCCGATCCCAACCTCCGCGAGGCCCAGTTCACCCTCGTAGGAGACCTCGAATTCCTCGATCCTGCCCGGTTTGGGCACGAGCTGGGCACTCAGGAGCCCTAATTTCTCACCAAGGCCCAGATAGGGCTTGATTACATCGAAGATACCTTCCTCGATATAAAACATATTCACGGCGTTCTTTACCAGTCTATTCTGCAGTGCAGCGATTACCTCCTCGGCGATCACGAGTGCCGCGGCCTCTTGCGCTTCCGTCGTCGAGGCGCCCAGGTGCGGCGTAACAACCACGCACTCCAGCTCCACCAACTCACGATCTTCCGGAGGCTCTTGCTCGAAGACGTCGAGCGCCGCGCCCGCCACTTTACCGCACTTCATCGCGACATGCAGCGCTTTCTCGTCGAGGATGCCGCCCCGCGCACAGTTAATGACGCGAACGCCGTCCCTCATGAGCGCGAACTCCTTCTCGCCAATGAGATGGCGCGTGTCCTTCGTCAGCGGCGTGTGGAGCGTGATGAAATCCGCGAGCTTGAGTGTCTCCTGCAGGGTGGTAAGCGTGATGCCGAGCTCTTTCGCCTTCTCTTCCGTAATGAAGGGATCATAGGCCACGATCTTCATGCCCAGCCCTTTTGCTCGTTTCGCTACCTCGCTCCCCACGCGACCCAGGCCGACGATGCCCAGGACTTTGCCGTTCACTTCCACACCCATGTGCTTCTTCCGGTCCCACTTACCGGACTTGAGCGAACGATTAGCGGACGGAATTTGCCGTGCGAGGCTGAGCATCATCGCGATCGTATGTTCTGCGGCGGAGATGGTATTGGCCTCAGGCGCGTTCACCACGATAATCCCCTTTTCCGTCGCGGCGTCCACCGCGACGTTATCCACACCGACGCCCGCACGGCCGATCACTTTAAGCCGGCCGGTACTGCCTGCGTCGATGATCTCCTTCGTTACTTTCGTGCCGCTCCGGATAACCAGGGCATCGTAGTCGGCGATACGCGCCTGCAATTCTTCTTTGCTCAAATTCAGGGCAACCTCGACGTCGGCGAACTCGCGCAACTTCCGTATACCCTCTTCGGAGAGATCATCGGTGATAATCACCCGTTTCCGACCTTCAGCGCCACGCTGGCTCGACTCCATCCCCCTTGCTCCTCCGTTGGTTTATCTTTGGTTAGCGTACAGCACATATAAAGCACGGGAAGATATATTTAAGGTCACGGTGACTGCACCGCGAGGTGACTGGGAAGATTCAAGGTCGCGGTGACTGCACCACGAGGTGACGCATGATGACCGAACTAAAGCTCAAGGCGTTACGAGCGCGTGAGATTCTGGATTCGCGCGGCAACCCTACCATCGAGGTCGACGCGGTGACGACGACCGGATTTGGGAGAGCGAGTGTCCCTTCCGGGGCGTCAACCGGGCTGAAAGAGGCGGTGGAACGGCGTGATGGTGATACGAAGCGGTACCACGGCAAGGGCGTGCTGCAAGCGGTCGACGCGGTCAATACCGTGATTCGGAAGCGGTTGCTCTTGATGAATGCGCTCGAGCAGCAGGAGATTGATCAGCTGCTGATCGAGCTGGACGGTACGGAGAACAAGTCGAGGTTCGGCGCCAATGCGCTGCTCGGTGTCTCTATGGCGGTTTGCAAAGCCGCGGCCAACTCACTCGGTAAGCCGCTCTACGCGTATATCCGCGAGGACGTTGCTGGCATGGGCCACACCGCTGAGCTGCCTGTACCGATGCTGAACGTGATCAATGGCGGCAAGCATGCGGGCAACGAGCTGAGCATTCAGGAATTTCTCATTCTGCCCGTCGGCTTCCAGCGGTACTCCGAGAGTTTACGCGCGGGCGTAGAGACCTATCACATCCTCAAGCGAGTCTTAACAGAGAAATACGGGCCCAGCGCGACGAATGTAGGCGACGAGGGCGGCTACGCTCCTCCTATGCGGTTGACCGCGCAGCCGCTCGAGGCGATTACCAAAGCGATCAGCGAAGCGGGCTATTCGGAGAAGGAGATTCAGCTCGGGCTGGACGCTGCCGCTTCTGCATTCTTCGACGCCCGCACGAAGAAGTACCGGCTGGACGGGACCTTGCTCGAGGGCGCGGAACTCCTCGAGGTTTACCGCGATCTGGTCACGAGCTACCCGATCGCCTCGCTCGAGGACCCGTTCGAGGAGGAGTCCTTCGCGCTCTTCGCGGCACTCACCGCACAACTCCCCCAGAAGCTCATCATTGGCGATGACCTCTTCGTCACCAATGTCAAGCGCCTGGAAATGGGGATTGCGCAGAAGGCGGCGAATGCAATCCTCCTGAAGCTGAACCAGATCGGAACGATCTCAGAAGCGCTGAGCACGATTCGGCTCGCTTCCGAGCACGGGTACCGGAAAGTGGTGAGCCATCGGTCAGGCGAGACTGAGGATTCGCTCATTGCCGATTTCGCCGTCGCTATCAATGCTGATCTGATCAAGACGGGCGCACCGGCCCGGAGCGAGCGAACCTGCAAGTACAATCAGCTGCTCAGGATCGAGGAGGAGCTCGGCAGCAGGGCGAAGAGCAGAGGGCCGGTGGTGCGCTGGTAAACGAGTTCGTCCGCGGTAACGTGCATCGGCAGGCTAAGGATGAGCACAGGCTATCCCTTTGATGGTAAGAAGTACGAGCAAGCATCACAGTGCCAGCAGGAATGGGGCATCGAGATCGTCGAGGCACTGCCATTACGGGGTGACGAGCGCATCCTCGATCTCGGCTGCGGGACCGGCGTGGTCACCCGTGCACTCGCGGATCGCGTGCCGCGTGGCTTCGTGCTGGGGATCGATAACTCACGATCGATGCTCGAGGTCGCGAGCGCCCATACACGCACGAACCTGGCATTCGCACTGCTCGACATTACCGAGTTGCCGTTCGAGGCGGAGTTCGAGGTGATCTTCTCCAATGCGACGCTCCACTGGATTGCGGACCACGAGCAGCTCGTGAAGAAGCTCTATCGCGCGTTAACACCTGGCGGGTTTCTGCGGCTACAATTTGGCGCCGCGGGCAACCTCGTGACCCTGATTGAGGTGCTGCGGCACGTTATGGATGAGCCGGTGTACGCGTGCTGGTTCGAACACTTCCGCTGGCCGTGGTACTTCCCGCAGCCCGAGGAGTACGAGCAGTTAGTTGTGCGTTCTGACTTCAAGCACTATCGGATCTGGGAAGAGCAGAAGGACCGGTATTTCCAGGACAAAGAAGCATTTATACGGATGATCGATGAGCCCGGGCTCGTGCCCTTCCTCGTACAGCTCCCGGAGGCGCTCAAGCAGTCGTTTCGCGAGACGGTACTCGAGCTGGTGCTGGAGCGGACGAGACAGCCTGATGGCCGTCATTTCGAGCGGTTTCGGAGGATCAACCTCTATGCGGAGAAATAAGGCGCGGCAGAAGAAGGGACGCGGGTCGAGCTCGTGAGTGACTACGATGCTCTTGAAAACGCTCGCGCTGCGGAATTATCGGAAGTACAAGGAGGCCTTCATCGAGTTCCCGGACGGTGTGATCGGGATCATCGGGTTGAACGGAGTTGGGAAGACCACGCTGGTCGAGGCGATCGGGTGGGTCCTCTTCGGGCACGTTGCGGCACGCACCACGAAGGAATTGATCAAACGTGAAGGCGCGTCGGCTCATGAGCCCTGCAGTGTTGCTCTGGACTTCGAGCTGGAAGGTGATCGGTACAGCGTGGTACGCGAGATGACGGGCAAGAACCTGGTGCCAAAGGCAAGTCTCATGGTCAACGGGAAACTGATCACGACTAATGCCGACGAGGTCTCCGCGGCCATTCAGGAGAAGATCGGGATGGACCACCTCGCCTTCTTTACCTCCGTCTTCGCACGCCAGAAAGAGCTCAATGCGCTCTCCGTAATGAAGGCCGCGGAACGGAAGAAGCTCGTGTTGCGAATGCTCGGGATCGAGCGGATCGAGCAGGGCATCCAGGCGATTAGAGAGGACAAACGCGGTAAAGAGAAGCTGATCGAGGGTATTAAGGCCGCAACGGTAGACCAGGCTGGTAGGAAGAAGATCGACGTGCTGTTGACCGCGCAGACCGATCTGGAGCGGACTCAGCAGGCGCTCGAGCCGATCATTCGGGAGCTGGTGGCGGTGACGGCGCGGAAGGAGGTGCAAGTAACGGCCGCGAGAGCCGCTTGGGAGGCCGCCACGCGGGTCTACGAGCAGTACGTTGCACTGAACACCCAGCTCAGCGAGCGAAGGCGCGATGTGGCGAACACCGTGAAGCGACGCGAGGAGAAGGAGCAGGAGCTCGCGGCGTTGCTCCGCAAGCAGCAGCGACTGGAGACGATCGCGGATCAAGAGCGGACCTATTACCAGCAGAGAGCGAAGAAAGATGAGCTTGATCAGCTGCGTGAACAGTATCAGCGGAAGAGCGAGCTGGAGCGGCAGGCAGCCAGGATCGTCACGGAACTGCAGAAGCGGACCGAGAAGCTCATCACGGTGCGAGCGCAGCGGCCGGAATTCGAGGGCACGGAGGAGCAACTGGCTGCGGTGAAACGAGAACTAGAAGCGGTGCAGCGGCAAAAGGATCACCTGCACACCTCGCTCGGCTCATTGAAATCGCAGGTGCTGCAGTCGAAGAAGGAGATCGACGAGCAGACCAAGAAAAAGGCGCGGATAGAGGACCTCGGGCCTGAGAGCGACTGCCCGCTTTGTGATCGGGTACTGGGCGCACACTACGAGATCTTGCTCGCCAAGCTCCAGGAGGAGCTCGACCGCAGGAGTCACGAGCTTCAGTCGGTCTTCAAGGAGTACAAGGGTGAAAAAGAGCGGCTCAGCTCGATCCAGGGGGATGAGGCGGTGCTCACGCAGCAGAATGCCGCACTGGAGCAGCGAATCACCGCGATGCGCGCGCTGGATTCGCAGATCGCTCATGAAGAGCACGAGGTCGCGCAGTGGCGCGAGGAATTAGCCGCAGTACAAACCGATCTGGAGTCCCTACGGGACATCGCATTCGATCCCGCGGCGTATAAAGCGGTCATTGCCTCCCTCGCGAACCTTGAAGCGGCCTATCACGAGATACTCGGCCTCCGGGCTGAGACTGCGCGGCTAGAAGAGGTGAGAAAAAACCTTCAGACACTCCACGAGCTGGAACTGACCGTCGCCGCGGACATCCGTGAAGTCGAGCGGCAGATCGCAGCGCTGGCCTTTGAGAAGCGTGAGTACGAAGAGACGAAGGGGAGCTATGAGCGCGAGCAAGAAGAACTGACCGAGTTGAAGCTCAAGCTCGCAGGGAAGCGAAGCGAGTGGGAGGCCATTCACCGGGATACCGAGCGTCTCCTGGCGGAGATCGTGGAGCAGCAGCGGCTGCAGGTGGAGAAGGAGAAGGAGGAGCGAGAGATCATGTACCTGAGCGAGCTGGAGAAGCTGCTGAATGATTTTAAGCTCTATATGGTTGGGCGGATACGGCCGATGCTCTCGGAGTACGCATCCGAGCTGCTCCGCCGGCTGACAGACGGTAAATACAGCACGATGGAGCTGGATGAGAACTATGATATCTTCGTCTACGACGAAGGGACCGCGTACGAGCTGAACCGGTTCTCGGGCGGCGAGGAGGATCTGGCAAATCTCTGTCTCCGGTTAGCGATCTCCGCGGTGGTGACCGAACGGAGCGCGATCCAGACGAACTTCATCATCCTCGATGAGATCTTCGGCTCTCAGGACGCATATCGCAAACGGAACATCATGCAAGCGCTGAATGCGCTCTCGAAGAAGTACCGGCAGATCTTGTTGATCACGCACATCGAGGACGTGCGGGATTACATGGAGTACGTGCTACGGGTACAGGAGGACGAGGCGGGCGTGAGCTGGGTGACGGCTGGTGAAGCCCCAGGCGGTTCGATCAAAACCTGATAGGGTGCCCAGCCCAATGAGATAGATAGGTAGGTAGGTAGGTAAGCATATCACGAGGTTGCAACAGATAAATATCCAGAGAGTGGGGAGCTGGGAACATCATGAAGAGAATTGCCGTTTTAACCACCGGCGGAGATGCGCCGGGAATGAATGCCGCCATACGGTCGGTAGTACGCACCGCCACCTATCATAACGTCGAGGTACTGGGTGTTTTTCACGGTTGGTGGGGCTTGATCAATGGGGAATTAAAACTATTGGACCGTCGCGCAGTTTCTGGAATCATCAATCAGGGTGGGACGATGTTAAAGACCGCGCGCTGCCAGGAGTTTCATACCGAAGAGGGGAAGCAGAGGGCGTTTGAGACGGTTAAAAAACATGCTATTGACGGTATGGTCGTCATCGGCGGAAACGGAAGTTTTGCCGGGGCACACGAATTTTTTAAACGATACCACGTGCCCTGCATCGGTGTCCCGGCGTCCATTGATAATGATATCAACGGCATCGATATGACGTTTGGTGTCGATACTGCAGTAAATACCGCTTTGCGTGCCATCGACAATATCCGCGATACCTCGACCAGCATGGAGCGGATTTTTGTGATCGAAGTAATGGGCAGGAATACCGGGTATATCGCGCTCACCGTAGCTCTGGCTGGCGGTTGCGAGGAAGTAATTATTCCCGAGAGAACGTACGATCTTGAAGCCATCTGCCAGGACATTGCCCAGGGCAATGCACGAGGCAAAGCCAGCTGGATTATCGTGGTTGCCGAGGGTGCCGCGTCCGCAGCAGAGATTGCCCGTAAAATCACTGAGAAGACCTCACGGGAAACGCGGCATGTGGTTTTTGGGCATATCCAGAGGGGCGGCAGGCCAACGGCATGCAGCCGTGAGTTGGCCTTGCGGTTGGGCTGGGAAGCAGTAAATCGCCTGTTAGCGGGAGAGCACGATAAGGCCGTGGGGATCTGTGGCAATAAGCTTGTTACGGTAAATTTTGAGCTGGCTATTCAGCACAAGGCGCTGGATGTGGAAGGTATGTACAATCTGATTCGTATTCTGACGTAGGGGTGGAGAAAGGGCATGGGTGGAAACCCGCGGGATATCGAGCAGATTGCTCGGGACATCATCATGGCTGATACTGTTGAAACCAAGAAGAGGCTAGCCACAAGGATTTTTGATAGCGCGTATAAAAATGGGATTTTTCCCGCCAGTATTCATGAGTTCTATATGGCGCGGGGGAGGGGGGAACTGAGCGGTTTTACCGTGCCGGCAATAAATCTGAGGAGTATGACCTATGATTTGGCGCGCGCCATATTCAGGGTAGCCACGAGGAATGAGTGCGGGGCATTCATCTTCGAGATTGCCAGGTCGGAGATTGGTTATACTGCCCAGCCGCCGAGTGAATATGCCGCCGTGGTTCTGGCCGCGGCGATCAAAGAAGATTACACGGGTCCGGTTTTTATTCAGGGGGATCATTTTCAGGTAAATGCTACTACATTTAAGGAGAATCCCGAGAAAGAAGTGGAAGGTCTGCAGGCCTTGATCGCCGAGGCGATAGGTGCAGGGTTCTACAATATCGATATCGATTCATCAACACTCGTGGATTTATCCAAGCCGGATGTAAAGGACCAGCAGAAGGATAATTATGAAGTATGCGCAAAACTCACCCAGTTTATCAGGCGAATTCAGCCGCGCGGAGTTACGGTTTCTCTTGGCGGCGAAATAGGCGAGGTGGGGCAGCAGAATTCCACGCCTGAAGAGCTTCATGCATTTATGGCCGGGTATAACGAAAGCCTGCGCAAAGGCTTAACCGGTATCAGCAAGATCTCCGTGCAAACGGGGACGTCGCATGGCGGGGTAGTCTTACCGGACGGATCGATCGCTCAGATAAACCTGGATTTTACTACCTTGAAGACTTTATCCGAGATTGCACGCAACGATTACGGTCTGGCCGGTGCAGTACAGCACGGCGCATCCACGTTACCGGCAGAGGCATTTCATAAATTCCCGGAATGCGAAACCGCCGAGGTGCATTTGGCCACGGAATTCCAGAATATGATCTATGAGTCCAAGCATTTTCCGGCTGAACTCAAGGCAAAGATGTATGCCTGGCTCACAACTAACCCAGCCAATGAAGCCAGGGCCGGTGAGACCGAGGAGCAGTTTCTGTATAAAACGCGTAAAAAAGCGCTCGGCCCATTTAAAAAAGAGATTATGAGTCTGCCCGGAGAGGTACGCGATGCCATTGCGGCTGAACTCGAGATAAAATTCGATTTCCTATTCAAGCAGCTGATCGCCGTACATAATAACGATGCGGTGAATAAGTACGTGACTTTGAAACGCGTGAATGTGCGTAAACGTAGGGAAGGTCCGGGAGCGGTGCACGAGGGGGAAGGCGCGGCCTAAAAAAAATAACTCAGTTCTTTAATCTGACAAGAAGGTTCTTCAGGGTTGTAAGGTCACCCGTCGTAACCCTGAACTCGCTGCTATAGGGACAGAGATAATCCAGTATGGCTTGATGGCGGGTTTCATCGTAAATTAACGGGTATAACTGGCAGCCTTCTGGTCTATTCGGGTAGATCGTGCAGCCGTCTTTCGCGAGGAAGACGCAGTGTCCTGAAACGTTCTTGAGACTCCAGCCATCATCTACTTGTACTGCAAAATCGTCGAGGTCATAGCCTAACCTCACGATTCTTCTCAGGTCATCTGGTGAAAGGAGCATCTGCGTTTCGAGACAGCACTGTACGCACGTATGGTTAACACAGGGCATGCCGCTACCCAGTACATGCCGAGCGCTGCAGCGTTTCATCGCTAACGTACCGTTCTTCTCCACGCACTCATCCCATTCCAAAGCGTCCATCATCTTGCATGGCCACCTCTGGTGTGGTACTCTGCTCACTCACGTGCTTCGCTGTCGCCTGCACGAGATGGTGGGTACGCAGTGCGCGTGCTCGGGGCAGGAGCTAGCGCACGCCTTTGAGCCGATCTGCTATCGTCCGTATCTCGTTTGAAAGCTCATTCAAACTCGCCCGGAGCTTGAGTAGATCGCGCGCAGCGCTCCGTTTCTCATCATCCTCACTCCGCGCAAACTTCGTCGAGATCGCGGTGAGCGAGCCCGACTTCTCCTCCAGTCGCCCCGAAGTATCCTGCAACTCCGTGGAGATCTGGCTCACGTCCACGCCTTTACCGCCGCCACGCGAAACATAGACGTAGACAAAGGCCGCACCCACGATCAGGCCCAGGAGTACCGCGAGGAGGACATACAGCGTCAGTGGTGGCGGCTCCGCCTGGACCGACAGCTCTTTATAATGCTCGGATAGCTGCGATGCCCAGCCCGGATGCCCTTCTTCCGCTAAGCGCCGTATATCCTCTGCCAGATCGGTCTCGCCCAGCTTGCCCCGTGCATCCTCCAGATTCCGCGCTAGCTCGCTCTCCGCATCCTGGATTTCTTCGGTCGTTGAGGAGAACGTCATCGCCGGCTCCAGCTTCTGGATGATGGTGGCTAACGTTGCTCCGTCTTTCGTCGTTCCCACGGTGAGCTCGACGTACACGCCTATCTCGCCGATTCCCCGTATATCGTATGATTCAAAACCCGGCTCTTTTATATTGGTTCGTATCGGCTTGGGCACATCGCCGGATAAAACGATCTTCGGGACTAAGGCGTCATGTGCATCCTTTCCCTTCCACACCAGCACATTTGCCGCATGATAGATCTCATCGCCAAACTTCCATTCAGGATTATCCAGGTTCGTTCGCAATTCCAGCACATAATCATCGAGTATGGGATTCCCCGTCTTACTCACGTAAATGTTGAATTCGAGCCGATCACCCTCAAATTGCTTGCTACCCAAAAATCCCGCATAGGTTTGCTTACTCCCCGTCTCCAAATTGAGCACGTATGACGTGCCCTCGTCCAGCTTCAGCACATCCTGCTGTGCCGCTGCGAGGCCAGTGGCGACAACAAAGAGCGTGCAGCACAGCAAAGCGAGCAGAAACACTCGACGCTCGATCATTTCTCTTCCCTCCGCATATCGAGTGAGAGATCAGGTAGCTCGACCGCTTTCGGCTTCTCCATACGCGCCTCACCCGCGGCTCCAGCTACTGATTCGCGCGATTCCGTCTGCTTCTTTAAATCCCTTAAGGACGAGAGAAGCTGTGCAAGCGGACCACTCATCTCGCGTATCCCCGTCGCCGCCTTGTGAGTATCCTCGCGCAGCAGCGCGATCTCCGCTTCGGCCTTCGTGATGTGGCGTATGACGCTGGCAGTGGTAGCATCAGACGGTATCCTGCCGAGAAAGACCATTGATCGCTCAATGACCGCGTTGATATCCTCAGAGAGCCGGTTCGAGAGCTCTTCGATTCGGTCGAGTAAGATCTCCATATTCCGTGATGAGTCCTCGATCATGCGTTGCAGTTTCTCCGCTTTCGGGCCGGCTGGGGCACCGGTCTCCATACCCTTGAGCTTGGTGAGCAAGTCGTCAAGCTCCTTCTTCAGCGTCACGAAGCCGCGCGCCGCATCTTTCGTCCACCGGTTCATCTTCTCCATCCCGGTACGTGCACCTTCAAGGGCGTGCACCAGCATCGTCAGATTCGCGATCGAGTAGCTATCCAGGTCTGGAACGCGCAGATGCTTCAGCTCCTCCGCCACATGCAAGCCGTTAAGGAGATCGTCGAAAAGCTTCAAGCACTGCGCGAGCACGACCGGGATGTTATTCCAGATCGCATCCCGCTCCAGCACCTCATAACTCTTCCAGTACGTCGTTACCAGGTCACGGTTCTTGTCGTCCGCGCCCGGCGTGTAGGGTATGCCTGTAATGATAGAGAACGGCTTCGGTGTTCCGTAAAAGAGGGAATGGTGCCGCTGCATCCGGATGAAATCACTTTCATTGTACGCTTTCTCCAGCCATTCCAGTTCGCGAAGCCGTGGCGGAAGCCCGGGTCCCGGCGCCCACGGCTGAAGCCCGATCATCAGGGTGTACAGTGCAAAGCTGTGCGACCGTGCAGGAGTATCCAACTTCAGCACGTCCGCATCCTTTGCAAATCGGTCCGTCACCATGCTCTTGAACGCGCCGCCTCCGAGCCGCGCATCATCAAAATTGTCCGCGCGAGTGCTCAATACCGCGATGAAGTGCCCAAACTTCTCCTCCTCGTTCACCACGTTACCCAGCGCATCCACCTCCAGAAAGCCGTAATCGTGGAGAATATCAATATATTTCGAGGCCATGGTGCTCTCAATGGAATGCCGGTAGTTCACCATCGGATTGAAGATGACATCGCCCTCATTGATCGGCGAATGCGTCCAGCGGAAAAACTCCTCTTCACGGCCGAGTTTCTTCATGAGCGCAAAGAATGAGAGATTCTTCAGGTCTTCTCGATTCTTCTTTAACCGCTTTATCTCCTCTTCTGAGAGCTCTATCTGATGATAGCTCCTCGTATTCTGCGGCACGGTGATATCACGGAGCAGTTTATTCTTCACCGCCTCAAGACGTTCTAAATTCCGCTCCGTGAGCCGCTTCTCCTCCTCTGCATCGCTTGCCCGGATCTCGAAGTCAAAAACCTCCTCCTTCAAGCTCGATAATTTCTTACGCGCCCTATCCAGCTTTACTTTCGCCTCTGCGGTCGCCGCGGCATTGGTATGCGCGAATATCCCTGAGGCCGATTCGTAACTGTCAACGTCGCGCTGAACATCCCGTATCCGCGCTTCAAACCGCTCCAATTCACCGCGCTCTACTTCGATCTTACCCCTGATGTCCGAGATCTTCGCCTCTATCTCCACTAAGCGCTGCCGCACGCCCGGGATCTCATCCTCGATATCATAATACAGAAAGAGTTTCTCGGTGGGAAAGACACATTCGTAGTAACCCAGTGCATCAAACCGGTTTTCGTACCCCCGCGCTCTGTTCTGGAGGTCATTGAGGTCGAGCCACTTACCCTTCGTCTCCACCGAGCCACCCGGGAGGAACCCAAGGTCAAGCAGGAACCGGGGTATCGCACGTTCCAATTCCTCGTCCCGGTTCTGCCCCTGCAGGTCCCGGCCAAGCAGGAAGACCAATTTGAAGGGGTTCGAATAGTTCTTGTCCTCGACAATGATGTCTTCAGCATGCGACATGAGGAAATGAAGCTCTTTCAGCGTACCCAGGGCATTCGCAGTTGGCAGTGCCGATTCCTTGCTCGAGGGAAGAATGCCTATCCCAAAGATCACCGGCTCGGATCCAAACTGCTTGGAGATCCAATCTCTGATGTCAATAGCCACGTCGAGCAGCATGCTCGACCCCGTTCCACCCCCGAAGGCGCAGACCATGATGACAAAGAAGTCCTTACCCCCGGTCCTGTTCCGCAATTCCGAGGCCGCCGTGCCGATCGCACTGAAGATGCGCTCGCGATGCACGTTATACATTGCCCGCCCATAAATCCGATGCTGGCCGCAGCCTGCACCGGCAGCCGAGAGATAAGGGTCAGGTAGCCATCTATTCGCGTTCTTCATCAAGATGGTGTCCGGTCTATTGAGAATGATCTTCTTCCGCTCTTCTAGCTCGGTGCACGCACTGGCAGAAGCTTGGTCAGTATCAATGATCAAGAACTCCTCATTCTTCGGCACTTTACCTGTCTTGAACTTCAGCATTCGCAGGATATTATTCACGACGGTGCTTCCCTGCCCGCCAATGCCTATAACGATCCGATTAACGGTATCTTCTCCCCGTTCCATCTAGCCCTGCTCATACCCCCTTCTCTTTCGTCTCGTAATCCTCTACCTTGCTCTTGATCGAGCTCATCTCCTCCTCGAAATGCTCCAGCTCCATGCCGCTCCCCCGTAGATCGCTTTCAATTCCCGCAATCGCGCTATCTATGCTCTTCGCCGCCGACGAGAGCTTGCTCGCTTCTTTCTCGCCTCTGAACCATACCGCCACACCGACCAGGCCGAGAATGACACCGACCATCAGGAGCCCGTAGATCACCAGATACGGCGCATAGCCGGACAGTGATGAAAGGAACTGATCCCGGTATTCGTTCAGTGCGAAGGCGACCACGGCGAAGAGTACCCCGATGATGAGCATGAGCAGCAGCATCTTGTCCACCTTGAGCCGCAAGAGCATCACCACAACCTCAACGATGAGCAATACAGCTACAATCAGGATTCCGATACTCGCGGGTTCCATAGCACTTACCCCTTGCCTTTACCTCTAGGTTGACGTACCGCCCTTATAAGGTTTTTGATTCCCGGTGGCCTTTAGCTCCTTTAACCGCGCAACATCATAGAGCAGTCGCGAATGTGCATCGGACGCTAAAAGCCGGTAGCGACGAATAAAGCCCGACAGCTCCGTCATTGGCGCCGACTTGAGTGCCTCAACCTCTCCTCTCTTATCCCTCGTCCAGTATTCCACCGGATAGACCTCCGTTGGGGGATTCGCCTTCGCTATCTCCGCCTCCAGCTCAAAAATACTCGTATAGACCGCCTCCAGCGTCGCGATGGATGTGCTGATGAGTCGCTCGGCATGCTCGCGCAGCTGTGCGAGCTGCGACGGCAGCGTGCACGCCACTATACCGCGCTTGAGCTCTTCGACCTCATTTTTAGCTGCTTCGGTATCCCGCAGCTCAGATACGGCGACGGCCAGCTCAAGGGCCTCTGCTCGATACCGATCAAACGCGCCCTTCAGTAAGGCTATCAAGCGCTCGATCATGCTCTTCAAGAGCTGGGTGGCATTCTCATAGTTGCCATGCTCCATGCTCCGCTCCACGATTTTCATGTCCGTTCTAATTCGCGAGGTATCTACATTCGCCAGCTCCCGCCCTTCCACCTCCAGCCGATGTGCGTCCCGCAGACAGATTCGAAGCGATTCATCCAGGATCGAGGCTACCTCGTTCATGAAGAGGGAGAGCTCAAGTAACTCGACCGCAAGATGTTCCCCCGTTCTCAGCTTCGACTCCAGCTGCTCGAGCGGACCGCGTAGATTCGCATACCCTGCACCTTCAAGCTCCCTGAGCTGGCCCAGGTACTCACGGCACTTCTCCATCATCCGTGCATAAAGAACGACTTCATGGCGGTCTTTGATGCCCGCAAAGAGCTTGCTCGCCCATTCGACATCCGCATAAACGACCTCCCTCAGCTTCGCTCGGTCCAGCTTTATCCTGCCGTTTACCGCGCACCCCAGCTCAAGCAAACCCGCCTGGACCTTGCGCAAGTCCTCGACGAACTCTTTCGTGCTTATCCCGTATTTAGTCTCAAAATCATGCAAAATACGGCGCTCTTCGAGATACCGATTGGCAAGTTGCATGACGTCACGCTCCATCACCCGCTCCGTTACGCTTCTCTTGCGCACCGTCACGAGGTAGCGCACCAGAAAGGAAACGCCGACCATAGCAGGGATGAAGAGGAGTATAACGGTGATCGCAAGGTCAGACCCGGTGCTGAAGAGCACGAAGATGCCGAGCGCAAGTAATGCGAGAAACGCCAGCGGCACGATAAGCCTATAGCCCCTCATCCGCAAACCTCCGTATCGCACGTAAGCGGTCCAGGTGGTCAAACTGAAAGGTGAAGAAATGCGTGATCGATGCGATGTTCTGCTTTGTCGTAATGACCGCCAAACGGCACTCTTTCGCGTGCGAGCGCAGGACTTCCTCCACCTGCTCGCGGTCCACGCTCCTGCTTCTGATATAATACGCAGGAACCTGGAGTAAGGAGACGCTCTTCTCACAGCCCATCGGAATGTCCGAAATGCTGAACTTCTCTAAGGAGACCCGAAGCAGAGTTCTGAGGTCAAGCGGTTTGGGCCTCAGAACCGGAATGATATACCCCCATAACCCTTTCGTCAGCTCCGAAGCGCGCGATAAAGCGACATAGCCAGGCCCATCCTCGAAGGAGAGCAGCTGCACGGCCTCCTCCAGCTGCAGACTCGAAGACCCGTCCGACACGGCTGCTGAGCCCGCTGGGGCGGTCACCGCAAGGAGGTCCGCGAGGCAGGAGGCGATATACCGGTTGTAGCCCGGATAGTAATCTTCGTAATTGGGAAGGTGCGCGATCCGTTCATTATCCACGATGAGAAAGGTGCGTACGTGCTCTTTCAGCTGCTCCAGCGCGTGGTATGCCCCGATGAGCGTCTCTTGCTCCTCGCGTCTGGTCGCCGGCACGATGCCCACGAGAAGGAGCGGTATGTTGAGCCCCTTCACCTGCTCGGCGATACGGGGCGGGCGATCGCTCGTGCCAAGAGCAGAGAAGAGCAGCGCGAACTCAGCGCCCTTTATACTCGCCAAAGCCCTCGCTACGCCATCCTCGCCCTCACGCTCATTATCGCTCCTGAGCACCTGCGGCTTGGCCCTTCGTACCGCTCGATACTCGAGCAACGCATCAAGCATCGCCTCACCGGCAGTTCCGAGCCCGATAAACAGAGGGGGCATAGCAGTCCGTAAAAAAGTATAACCCTGTGCGCTTAATACTCTATGAGCCGATGAACCCACGAGCTTCGGTTATGCTGCTGGCCATAGCACTAACCGTGATCACCGTCACCGCTCTGGTAGCTTCTGCTCCTCCTGCCGCAGGCTCAGACGAGCTGAAGCGTGAGCTGCTTGCCGCGATACTCGCAGCGGATACGGAAGAGAGGAGCGAGGTATTCAGTACCTATGAAGAGCTCTATCTCGCAAAGACAAAGACCCAGGCGCTGCTCCAGGGCATGGAAGGCCGCGAGGTGACGGAGAGTACCAAGGCGTGGGTGGATATTCTGCTCGGCATTATTGATGAGTTCGACCAGCTCGTGGATTTGAGTACGAGTGCAGTCCCTTCAGACCACCAGGAGGCACTGACAATCGCAGAGCGAATCAGTTCGGCCATCAGTTCGCTCGACCAGTACGATACCGCAAAGGAACAGGGGCTACCTATGCTCGTCACGTTTGCACTCGAGCGATTTTACCGGGGCGAAGGTGTGTTCTTTGAGGCGCTTTCGAGGAGCGAGGAGGAGACGAAGGTGAAGATCGAGTATCAGAAGCTAAGCTCGAGCTCCTATGAGCAGGGTGGCGTCTACACCATCAGCGATGCGAGCAGGATGGAGTTCGAGTCACGAAGGGACGAATGGATCTATACACGGGATATGGAACGGGCATCGGACTCTATAGCTGCAGCACGAGCTCACCTTGCGCGTGCACGAAATCCGCCCGCCGGGTTAGTTGGCGCGGCATTTATCGAAATACTCAAAGCCAAGGACTCGCTTGCGCAAGCGCAGAGCTTATATGAGAAACATAAGGACCGTGAGCTGGAGAATCTCCAGGGGTTTGAATCTGAGATCATGGCGGTGTATCAGCAATTGATGCTTGAGACGCTTAAGGTCATTGCTCTTTATCTTGTCATCCTTGCATGCTTCGCGGGTATGCTGTGGCTGGACTTTGAACGATGGGACGGTGATTTGCATGATACGAGATTGGGCGAAGAGCTTATTGCGTAAGAGTCTCATTGGTGCAGTTCTTATAAGCCTGTTCGTACAAGGTGTGATTGCTGCCGGAATAGATGTGACTACTCCTAATGCCGTTAGCTTCTCATTCGGGCCGTCGGCAGAAGCCACCAAGACGTCTTCTTTCAGAATAACGAATACAGGCATCAATGCAACACCAATAACACTTGTGTGTTCTTCACCACCCGGTAGTTATATCACGATTACGCCATCGGGAACGAATTTCAATCTAGATCCGGGGGGTTCTAGAGATATCGATCTAACAATAACTGTGGATCCTGATAGAACACCTGAACGAGAAGATCCTCCGTATTCATGTACAATTACTGTAATATCACCGGAAGGTGACAAAAACGTCTATCTCAAAGTATCGGTACTTTATAATGCGAGGATCGAAGTATCGCCTGCTTCCATCGATTTTGGGCGCGTTCGTCGAACCGATACTCCTGCGGAGACCGTCCGATTCAGTGAGAAATACGGCTATAAAAACGTGACGGTAAATCTGGTACGAAGCGGCAATAGCTGGGTCACCGGCCAGACAAGCGTTCTCGTACCAAAAGGTGGCTATCAAGACGCCTCCTTTCTGCTTACCCCTGGGTCCCCGGACCGTAATGAGTACTCGTGGACCTTCTCACTTTCTACCACGGTAAATCATACGACCATTAGTCCCAGCTCGATCTACCTCGAAGCGTACCTCTTACTGCCAGCCAAGCTGGGCACACTCTACGGTGCAGAGCTGGCGCTCACCTTTGATAAGCCCAAGGGGACCGTCTCGAGCTACACACGTGAGATCGAGGTGCGTGTGCGGAATGACGGTGACGAGACCATGCGGGTGAGCAGCAGCCTCGTAGGGTCGCCGGGCGGCGGGATCACGCTCACTATCCTGGAGTCCCCGGGCGAGGTGGCGGGAAAGAGCAGTAAGAGCATTCGACTGCGTCTCGTTGCACCGTACGATGCTCCAGAGGGGACGTATGTTGCAAAGCTCTCGGTCGATGCGGGCGATGCAGGCCGCGGCACGGTGAGCATCACCATCGTGCTGAAATGGCCCGTTGACTTCTCCATCGCGCCGACTTCTCTGGAGTTCGGCACGATCGAGTTGCAGGAGCGCGGGTATGAGACGAAAGAGCTGGATATAACCCTCACCGAGTTCTATCGCTACAAGCCCGTGCGGAATTTACGATTTTCAAAAACGGGTGAATACGGGTACTGGCTCAAAGAGGAGCTGAATTTCACGGAAATACCGCCCGGGGAATCAAGAACCGTGACGATCAAGCTCGAGCCGGGCTTAGAGGCGGTGCCGGAGGACTATGTGTGGACCTATGCTCTTAGCGCTACTGAGATAGCCGCGAAACGCCTGGAGGTAACGGCGAAGATCGTACCGCTCAATATCACGAAGCTGATGGAGGAGTTTCGATCATTCCGGGAAACACCGCTCTATCGTTCGTATCCTTCTACTGAATCGCTCATAGCAAACGGGCTCGAGCTGCTCGAAGTGGTTGAGCGCAGTGAAATAGGTGCGGAAGACTGGCAGAAGATCCCGGTTTTGATGACGGGTACGCTCTCGTTACTCTCTTCATTGAATGCCGGTCTGGTATTCACCGAAACGGCGAACTACGGGAGTGCGGTCGAGAGCTTATCTGCAGCCTCGGTCTCTGCCGCCACCCTAGCATCGAATGCACAGCTGAACAATGGGGTCCTTGCGGGTTATGCAACGAGTATCTCCACGGATGCAGGCACGACGACTGAGGCGGTCTTGCGGGATGAGGCGAACTTGCTGGAATTGCGTGGGTGGACGCTCAAGAAAGCAGTGGAGTATGCACTCGCCGTTAATGAGACAGGAGGCTTACAGGATGAAGAGAACGTACTTGACGCGGCGCTCTCCTACCACTATGCGGCGACGCTCTACGGACTGCTCAACGATCGCGTGAAGCGACTGGAGAATGTCTATGAGGGCGCTCGGCTCATGGACAAGCATGATGAACTGGTGAGTGACGCTACCGACCTCCGGATCAGAGCAGAAACGAGTGTAGCCACGAGCAAGGAGCATGACCTGAGCAGAATCGGGGACTGGTATCTCCTCGTAAATCCGTATAACTACGATACCTTTGTGACGAGCTATCGAATGGCCGTGAGCTATCTCGAGACTGCTGCTGCGAAGTATAAGGTCGCCGGCGAACGATTTCTGTACGAGCAGACACGAGGCGAGGTCGAGGATCTCCAAAGCGAGCTGAGCTTTATCCTCCTTCTCTTCTTCTCGGCCTGCTCGTTCTACGGTATTCTGTTCGGCTTTGCACTACTGAGGATCACGAGGGGCACGACCGCTTATCTGCGAGATCTCGCGGAGCGCGAAGTGGGCGAGCTCCTGGTCACCGGGTAGCGTATGCGGCAGATCAGGCGGGCTTGAAGTACCACAGTTGCGCATCGGTCCGGTGCTGAACTTGAAGAGCAGCCGCGTGAAAAACCGAAACGGATCTCCCTATCCCATCGCCAGGGTCAGACAAAAGACGATGATGGTCACGATGAAGAGGAGCACGAACGTCTTCTGCATGGGCGCTCCGACCCGGTGCGCTCTCTTCATCTCTTTACGGTACAACGCGGTGGTGAGGATCACGAGGGAGAGATAGACCACAAAGCACCAGCCGTACAGGTTGACCAGCGCATGCTGGAGCTCTTGATTCGCCAGAACGATCGCGAGCGAAGATCCGGTGAAGGCCGAGCAGAGCGCGAC
>Ga0116202_10000632_pt1 | contig 19670 bp, 22 predicted proteins | sample LakKivw325mmetaG_FD_94479 | JGI IMG/M metagenome (GOLD analysis project Ga0116202, IMG submission 94479) | Anoxic lake water microbial communities from Lake Kivu, Rwanda to study Microbial Dark Matter (Phase II) - Lake Kivu water 325m metaG | ecosystem: Environmental > Aquatic > Freshwater >... | reverse complement strand
GCAGACCAGAACTCGGGCGGCACGGCAGGATCGAAGGTACCCTCGTTCGCTCCAACGCTGCCCGCGCCACCCAGTACTCGCACCATCTCTGACAGAGCCGCTCTGGGATCGCCGGGCAGTGGCGTCAGAAAGGACTCAAAGATCGCCAGATCGAATGTGCCATCATCGAAGGGCAGATGCAGAGCATCGGCCACGCGGAACTCCGTCCTGTCCGTGAGTCCTTCATGCTGTGCACGCTGCTTGGCTCTGGCCACCATGCCTTCCGAGATGTCGACGCCCTGCACCTGGCAACCATAGTGTTGAACGATCCAGCAAGCGGTCGTTCCATTGCCGCAGCCGACGTCAAGGACCCGGTCCGTTGCCTTGATCTGACACATCTCCAACAGGCGTTGCGTCGCCTTCGCCCCTCCTACGTGAAGCATTGGCATGATGTCTGCCAGCCCCGCGACAAAGTCGTACCATTCGCGCGTGCCAACCGCTTTCTCGGCCATTCCATTTGCCTCCGTCTTCGCTCGACCCTTCGGCAAGTTGAATCCACGTCAGAATGGAGGGCATCCGTTCGCTGCCATGCGTCATCGTCGCCAACCTGCACTCATGATACGTTCTGATGCCTACTGGGGTTCAATGCGCGGGGCACGGGGGACACTCTCAAAACCGAGCCACAGAACAACTGTCTTGGCAGTTCACAAGCAACGGGTTCAGTTCTGACCAGACATCATTCCGGCATCGCCGCCAGTGACGCAGTCACTCCCCATCTGTGCTGCAGGCCAGCTCCCGGAACAGGAACCAGCTTCCCTTCGCGCCGCCCTTGCCTGTTGGGGCACGGTCGTAGTACAGGTCGAAGCATTGGCCGCCCTCGGTGCGCACGCGGTAATAGTCTCGACCCACGCCCCAAGAGCCGCGTCCCGAGGCCGTCGAAAGGTGCCTCGGCGTCATGTTGCGCGCCATGCGCCCGCGCCGCCCATGGTCGTGCCACTCGCGCAGCATCTCCGCCACGCGGTACTCTTGGCCGCGCCACAGGAAGCCGTTCGGGCAGCCCGGCTGCTTCTCCAGCAGTGGTGCGTTGTCAAAGCGCGCCTCGATCTCCTCACCGATGAAGTGCAGCGGCTCCATGTCCATAGTGCACCACCCCTGGCACACGCCAGCCCGCGTTAGTTCAGCGACTTCGTTATGTCGAATTCAGGGACCTGCATGCTCGCTGTCGATAGTGTCGCTGGGCATTTCTGTCAACTTGCGCATCCCTGCCAGCATGCCGCCAGTTCTCTGTGGCTCGGCGTTCGCGAATTCATCTGTGGCCCTGTTGTCGGCGGTACCACCAGTTCAGCAGGAAGAGCACGCCCGTCAACATCAGCGGGACCGTCATGATCAGGAACACGGGCCCAGGGTCGCGCAGCCACTTGAACCACAGGTTAAAGAGCACGGCCACGGCAAGGAACAGGATGCCCCCCAGCCACTCCCGGCGCCACGCGATGAATAGCGCGAGCAACACGATCGCGCTCGGAATGAGGTGCATGCCCAGGGCCACCAACGTGCCCCACACGCCATAGCCCCCCCCAAACACGTCCAGAGCAAACAGCCCCAGAAAGGCCACGTACAGCGCTCCCAGCGCCCTGGGTGCCCAGAACAGTATCGGTCTCACGGCTCCTTGGCTCTCCTTCCTTCTCCGGCTGGCGGCTCGGTCATGCCATCTGTCTTCGTACCTGCCCTGTGAACGTGGCCACGGCGCAGGTCTGGACCTTGCGACAGCCCTCGGGCCTTCGTTCCACATGTGGACGGTAGCTCAAATCCTCCGGCGGCTTCAATCTCCATCGCTACGGCAGGTACCCCACCCACGCCGCCGCGAAACGGACGAAATCGACAAAGAAGTGATACCCTACCGCGTGCTCCAGGTCACGTTTGATGAACAACAGCGCCATGGAGACGCCATGCAGTTGCTCTCTGTGGTCTCCACGCATGTCGTCCCGGCCAGCTCGGACTCCGCCTCACAGCCGCTCGGTGGCCACCCTGATGCGTTCCAGGGCCTGTACCAGGATTGAGCGCGGGCAGGCGATGTTGATGCGTTGAAAGCCCTCACCTTCGCTTCCGAACAGGAAGCCGTCGTCCAGGTACACCCTGGCCTCGTCCAGCATCAGGCGCTTCAGCGCGCACTTGTCTAGGCCCAGGTCGCGGCAGTCTAGCCACACCAGGTAGGTTCCCTCGGGGTGAATGCTCTTGATGCGCGGGATGCGCTCGCGCACAAAGCTCTCGAGGTAGTCCAGATTGCCATCGATGTAGTCCAGCAGTTGCTCCAACCACTCCTCGCCGTGGTTGTAGGCCGCCTGCGTGGCGACGCTGCCAAAGACGTTGATGCCGAACAGTCCGTCGCTCTGCAACGTGGCCCCAAAGCGGGCGCGCAGATCGGGATTGGGTATGATGATGTTAGAGGCCTGCAGTCCCGCCAAGTTGAAGGTCTTGCTGGGTGCAGTGCAGATCACTGCATTCTGCACCAGAGCTTGCTCCAGCGTGCCAAAGGGCGTGAAGGTCTGTCCCCGCCGGACCAGGTCGCCGTGGATTTCGTCCGAAACAACCGGCACGCCGTGCTCCAGGCACATGCGTCCGAAACGCGACAGCTCGTCCCGCGTCCAGACCCGCCCCACTGGGTTGTGTGGGCTGCACAGAATGGCCATGCGCACCTGCGGGTCGCTCAACCTGGCCTCTAGGTCGTCCCAGTCCATCCGGTAGCGACCACCCTCCAGCAGCAGCGGGTTGCCAACGACCGCGGCACGGTTGTTTTGGATAGCGCTGAAGAAGGGATAGTACACCGGTGGCTGGATAAGAACCTTTTCGCCGGGGCTCAAAAAGGTACGCACCAGCATGTTCAGGGCCGGCACTACGCCCGGGGTGGTCAGAATCCACTCCGGCGCGACCTCCCAGCCATGCCGTCGCCTCATCCAACCGACGACGGACTGGTAGTAAGCTTCGGTCCGGTCGGTGTAGCCATAGATGCCGTGTTGGGCACGCGCCACCAGCGCATCCACCACCGGTTGGGGGCAAGGCAGGTCCATGTCTGCCACCCACAGCGGCAGCGTGCGCTGCGGGCCAAAGCATCGGTCCGTGTGCTCCCAGTGCAGCAGGTCCTCGCCCGCCTGCATAAACTCCCATTTGAGCGTGTCGGTGCCCCGACGATCCACTTCGCGGTCAAAGTCGTATCTCATGCTTCTCCATTCACCAGCAGGTCTCCCAAGAACCTCAATGTGCGCTGCCACGCCAGCTCCGCAGCCTCGCAGTTGTACGCGTCAGTGCGTTCGCGCTCGAAGAACCAGTGCCCCGTGCCCGCGTAGGTATGCAGCGTGGCCGGGCGGCCAGCTTTGCGCAGGCTCTTCACGAGATCTCGCAAGCCCGACGCCGTAACGTAGGGGTCGTGCTCAGCAAAGTGGCCCAAATAGCTCGCCTGGGCGGCAGCGTATTCTTGGCGCCGCGTACCATAGAACGCAACCACCGCGGGCAGCGCTTCCGCGATCTCACGCACCCTCTCAGCCCTCAGCACGCCCTTGTCAGGTGCGTTGTCCACATCGGCTTGCTGCCGTTGCTGCACACGTACACAGCCAGGCCGCCCGCCCCGCGCAGCAGCCAAGCGACATCATGGCCTGCGCCAGGGGTCAATCCCTTCCGCCAGGCTGCTGCGATAGACCGCAACCGCGTAGGCAGCATCGGTAGCCAGGATGGCCACGTACAGGAAATGCAGCAGCGGCGACCTCTGATACGGCTGCGCAGACACACAGAAGGCAAAGACCAGCGAAGCGCACGCTGTGCCCAGCAGCTTGAACAGCGCAATGCATAGCGATTGCCCACGCAACGAATCACGGCGTTGCAGCATCTCCAGAAACAACAACGACATCATGAGGTTCTGGCCGAAGGCGGCATAGGCCCCCACTGTGTCGTTGAGCTCACATCCCACCAGCCACACCAGGGCAAATACGTCTACTTTTGCGCCGTAAGGCACACGAATTGCCTGTGCCTATCTTGACCGGTTTGCTCCCGCTCGCCATGGAAACGGCACTCGAGCAACACCGCCTTGTTCCTGCAGTTCCACACGGGACCAAGAACCCATTGGCCGACAAGCGATGAAGGATTGCGTAGCTGTCCCGCGACGATCCTGTCAAGGGCGTCTATCGGTGTGCCTCCATCCACTTCACCGCATAGTCCACTAGGGCGCGCTGGGGCATCAGAAGCGCCTCCGCCTGAGCCACACGCCCCCTGCGCACGCAGTCGGTCTCGCGCTCCAGTCCCGCGCCAATCTTCGAGAAATCGCTGTCATCGCAGTCCAGGTCCTGGAACCTGACCCATTGCCGCTGCCCTTCTACACGCACGGGAGCGGCAACCTCGATCATTCGCCGCCTAGCACATGCAGCACGGTACTCCGCCAAATGCAGGGATGTGTTGTGCTCGTGCCCAACGCCCAACAGCAGTACCCTGCCACCCAGCTCATACACTCTTGCCAGCGGCGAGCCATCCCCCAACCCAAAGTCCAGCCTGTGCTTCAGGGTCACTGACGGCGCATGGCGTCCCCAGGCCGCGAACGACACTTGCGGGTGCTCGCTGCGCAGTACGCCGCGCTGCTTGCGAAACGTTTCCGCGATGGCTCCCATACCACGTGTAGGAGTCAGTTCCGGATCGTACGCGGGCATGTGGTCGCGAATGAGTTGCCACCACGAGACTGGCACAGGTGGATGCTGCCAGCCGGATGGTTCGGAGAGGTCACCCGAGTGCGTGGGCATCACCAGTGTGCCTTCGGGCCCAAGCGTCTCCTCGAGTGCTAGAATCACCGCCGCCGCGCCACCGCAGACCCAGCCCAGCGCGCTCAGCGATGAGTGCAGCAGCAAGACCATGCCGCGCGTCAATCCCAGGCGGGCCAGGTCTACCGCCAGGGACGGCACGGTCGCCGGCGGCCCCGGCACGCGCCGCACCGCGGCGAGCTCTCCGGTCATGCAAAGAACCCAGACTTGTTGATGATCTCTTCGGCTGGCGCAAAGGTAGCCTCAACTACGCTCTTGCCCGTAGCCTTCAGGTAGGCCTGCACCACGCGGTAGCCGATGGCATATCCGGCGTACAGCGGCACACCAACCGTTGCGCGACCCGCCGAGGCGCTGACCGTGTCACCAAAGATGTAGCTGCGCACCTGGTCAAAGCCGCAGACTTGCAGCGCCTTGCCGATGACCCGGCGCGTCTCCTCCAGGCGCGACTCGTCGAACTCCGTCACCCACGGCCCGACCAGCCTGGCGCCGTACAGCTCGGCCGCGAACGACTCTGCCAGCCCTTCGAGCACCATGTACTGACCCACGCTGACCGTCATCATGTCGTAGGGGGCCAGCGCACCCAGGACGTTGTGATGCAGTTCATGCACCGTCGCTGCCTCAACCCGCGCCAGATTGTATTCGTCTGGCTCGCCGTACACCGTCATGATCCAGCCTGGAATGCCGCCAAACCCCGTGTAGCCGCGCGCCCATGGCGAAGCGGACATATCAGCCACGAAGAGGCCAAACACCACTGTGTCCAACGGAATGCGCTGTTCGTAGGCCGCAAAGGCGGCCCGGCCGTCCTCGAGCGCCTTGGCCGCCCTGGTCCAGGCGTGATGTACGCTCAGCGCCTCGATGGCGCCCGCGATGCGTGCCTGTCCCGGGCTCGCGAACTGCTCCGGAGCCATGCCCCAGCCTCTGAACGCTGCCAGGCCATCACCGCCAAAGACCTGAACAAGACCCTGGAACGGCGTGATCAGCTCCTGACGAAAAATGTCCTCGCGCGCGGTCGCGTCTGGAGCCGCTAGCATACGCCGATAGGCGCCTTCTGTGTCCACAATCTGAAACTTCACTGCGTCATCCACCTTCCCATCATGGCTTACTCATTGGCGTTCCGGCTGACCCAGCTCGAGAGCCATTCCTGCGCATCCCGTACGCGCCCCTTGTCGTGCTTCACCAGGCAGGTCGCAACCCAGGGCTCGCCGCGCTCCACGTGCGTCCACATATCGTAAAGACAGGAGTTGCACGAAATGCACGCGGTGCCCGTGTTTCCTCGCCCCTCGAGCCAACGTCGCGGTAGGTCAGGCTCGGCAATGAACGGCCGACACATGCCCATGAACTGGGCCGCGCCACCGCGCACTATGCCCTCCAACAGCTCCACGTCGCGATTGCCGCCCGTCAGGATCACCGGGATGCGCAGTGCCAGCCCGTCAAGGTAGGGCAGGAAGTAGCTTTGGCGTTCCGGTTTCTGGATGCGCGTATGCGACTCGGGCGCCGGTACGGGGCGGAAGCCCAGCTCCGCTTCGGTTCGCACCAGGCACTCCCACATGCCGCCGCTGACCTCAATCGCGTCCACGCCACAGTCCTCGATCTCACGGGCGAGCTCTGGAAAGCTGTGCTGATCGATGCCACCCTTGAGATAGTCCGTGCAGTTCAGCTTAATCAGAATCGGGTAGGCGCCCACCTTGTGCCTGGCACCGGCGACGATCTCGCGAATGATCCTGCACCGATTTCCCACCGAGCCACCGTACTCATCGTTGCGGCGATTCGCCCAGGACGACAGGAAACGGCTCAGCAGGCCACCATGCGCCGCGTGCAATTCGGCGCCGTCAAAGCCATCCGCCTTGACGCCGGCAATCGCCACGGCAAAGCGCTCCACGATGCTGACAATCTCATGCAGCTCAAGGGGCCGCGGGAGTTCCGGGCCAAAAGGCGAAGGTACCACCGATGGCGCCACACCCCAGTAGTCTCCGCTGATCTGCGCCACGATCTTGCAGCCAGATTTGGCCAAGTGCACGGCCTCAGCAAGGCGCTCAAAGCCAGCGATGCGAACCTGCTCATACGAGGGCGCGGCCGACGCCTGCGTGCCCGGCTCCAGCGCGCCCTCTGGAATAACCGAGAAGTCGCCGGTGATGAGCAGTCCAGCGCCACCGGCTGCCAGCCCACGGTACAGGTCCAACACGTCATCCCGCATCTTGCGTTGGCGCAGAATGGACGGATCCCAGGTGGCTGACCTCACCAGGCGATTGACCAGCGCCAATTCACCGATCCGGCCCGGAGAGAAGAGGGCGTAGTCATCCCTTCGCAACGAATCCTCCTGTGCCGATTGGCGTTCTGACTGTTCCACGCTCCGCGCCCTTCCTGCTTGCGCATTTCATTCCCTGGACCTTGCTGCCAAGGAGCGCAGGCGGCGCAGGTCAAGCTCTCCCTGGGCACCCCAGCCACGCTTTCCGCTGGGGATGTCTGGGCGGAACTGCTCGTACAGTGAGTAGGCCCGCGCCGCTAGCTCCTGTGCATCTAGCGAGCTGGCTAGCGCCTGCATGGCCTCGCGAACGGCCGGAAGCTCCTCCCCAAACTTGCTCTGCAGGTAGCGCTGCACGCTGGCCGGATCGATGGGCTTCCCATTGGCAGTCGCGCGAACACCCTCCTCGGTGCGCACGGCCGACAGCTGGCGGCCCAGCAGCGCAACGACGAACTCTTCACCCGGCCCGCGTTCGCGCGCCCTCTCAGGTTTGTCCTCCCTGGGATGGAATATGCCCAGGCGCTGCCCCTTGGACTGCGCTGTGAGGCCGGTCACTGCCTTGGACAGGGTCAGAGCTTCGCCCTCGTCAAAGCCCATGCGCCGCGCCACCACCGTGGCCCACAGCGTCAACACTGGCGCGCGATTTACCATCACCGATTGAGTCGCCATGCATCCCTCCCATGGGTCCAGAATCCGGGCTTCCCGTGCATCCGTACTCTATGCTGCACGTCCAACCACGTCTCCAACTGCGAGCCAGAAACCCGGTTTCCTGTGCCCTCACTCCACTCACAGCCGGATCTTGAAGCTGCATTCGGCTGCGCCAGATACAGCAGACCGCAGCAATTCTACCTCGACAGGGCGGCCAACGACCGCCTCCCAATACTTCTGCACGAACGCGCGTGAGCACTGGCAGTAGGTGAGCGACGTAGTCTCGCCTGAGGGCAGTCCGCGCAACAGGCTGCAGTAGCAGCGCATGGGGTGACTGAATGCGCTCGGTGTGTAGAACTGGTACAGGCTGTTGCCCTCACGGAGGAGCCGCGTTCCGGGCGGCGGTTTGGATTGCTCGGCCGCCAAGAAGTCATCCAAAGTGTCGAACTTGGCCCGCCTGGCGATCGCAGCCTTGATGGGACGACTGTTGATGCGCGCACAGTTGCGCCCGCACTCGCCCATGATCTGGCTGCGCGTGGGCTCGTCCACCAGGGTATCCAGCCGCTGCATAGCTCCTTGCACCCACACAGCGACCTTCTCCGGCTTCGAGGACTCTTTGAGCTGGTCGCTGCCCTGCATCACCTCGTCGCGCACTTGCTTGCCAGCCAGGCGCTCCACGTTGCCTGCCAATTCGTCGATTGCTCCCAGTCTGCCCGCCATGTCTTGCCCTCCGCGAATAGTCAACCAGAGAAGCATTGTGTGCCCGCAGAATAGCGCCAAAGGCGCCTCGCGGTCAAGTTACATGCCTTCGTGAGTTGGTGTCTCGCGTGCGCTTCGTCGACCCGCGTGTCGATGGCCAGCTCCCGAACAGACGTCACGAGCACGACGGCACCCCCTTCCTCGCCCTGTGGAGGCCTCTTGATTGATTCCGCAAGGGCGCGCCGCCGCTCTACCCGGCGGCCTCGGGGAGTTCCCGGCGGGGCAGAGTTGAGGCAGCTGGCTGCTCATTGAAAAAGAGACGCGGCCCCGTTCTGTAAGAGCGGGGCCGCGCTTCTGTGTACCGATGCGAGTCTTACTCTTGGGGCTCGTGCGGCTTCTCTTCCTCCCAGTTGGGCATGCCAAAGCCATGAGCGCCGTACCAGCGCCTCGCGCCAAACGGCCAGTGGCGTCCAAAGGGCATGGGGCCTCGCGCAAACATGCGCTTGACGCGCTCACGCATGGCCTCCTTGTCGCCCTTGATCTCGATGCGGAATCCGTCATCGGTCTCGACGACTCGCCACTCGCTGATTACCTTCTCCATCTGCTGTCACCTCCTTTCCCATGACAGACTCGTGCTATCCATTGCTGTCTCTCAACTCACGCCTGCTCCTCAGACAGGCCAGATGTGTTCTCCGCATACAACTCCTCGAACAGCTGACGCATCACCTCCACGGCTTCACGCAACTCCGGCCGCATCAGTTCCTTCAGGTGCGCGTACTCTTGCTTGCCCTCGTCGGTTAGCTGATAGATGCGCCGGGTGCGCTTGACTTCGTGCTCCCACTCGCCGCTGACCAGGCCCTGACGCTCCAGCTGCCGCAGCAGCGGATAGATCGCGCCGGGATTGCTGGCCCAGGTGCCCCTGCTGCGAGTCTGGATTTCGCGCATGATGTCATTGCCGTAGCGTGGACGTTGCGCCAGCAGATGCAGCACCAAGACCGGCAACACCCCGCCGCCCCTGCTCAAAATCAACCCCACCAACGGGTTGATGCGCCCCGGACCCGCCCACCATCCCGCGAAGCGCCTCCCGCGGAAGAGCCAGTGTTCTTGTGGTTCCTCCTCTATGATCTCCCGCACGTGTTTGCGCCAAAGAATGTGGCGCTCGGCCCCGTCATGAGCCTCATGCCGGCCCGCATTGTTGCACTCCTCTTCACCGCACGGGCCCTGCGGCTGTGATCGATTCCTGCGCATGCTTCCACTCCTTGGAGGAAATATATCGAATTCAATATTATTCATATACAGTATGTCACATCGAAGGAATCCTGTCAAGTCCCTTGCGTTAGATTTGCGTTAGACTTGGTTACAGATATAATCCTGATGTGATGCGCCCAAAGACCAACTCCATGCGGCTTCTGGAATCGCACAAGGTGGCGTATCGGGTTCACGAGTTCTCACCCGAGATTCGTTCGGCCGCTGAACTGGCGGAGGCGCTCGGCGTGCCAGCTTGCCAGGTCTTCAAGACCTTGGTGGTACTTCGTGAGCGCGGACGGCCGCTCCTGGTCATTATCCCTGGAGACCGTTCGCTGGACTTGAAGGCGCTGGCCAAGGCCTTGGGTGAGAAGCGGCTCAGCATGGCCGCGCACAAGGATGCCGAGTCCCTGACAGGACTCGAGGTTGGGGGCATTTCAGCGCTTGCGCTCATGCACAAGGGCTTTCAGGTCTGCGCTGACAAGCGCATCCTGGAGTTCTCTGAAGTGTGGGTGAGTGCCGGCACGCGCGGGATCAACCTCAGCCTCAGTTCGCAGGACTTGGTGCGTGTCACGCGGGCTGCCTTGGTTGACGCGGTTGAGCTTCAAGGAGGCGACGCAGCATCGTGAGAGGCACGGAGACACAGGTGAGCATTCGCCCCAAGAGCTATTTCATCGACATGGACGGTGTGATCGTATCCGGCAATAACGTAATCCCTGGCGCCCAGGGATTCCTGCAGCGCCTATCGGCGCGGGGCTGCAAGTACCTGATTCTGACCAACAACCCAGCTTACACACCGCTGGACCTGCAGCACCGCCTACAAACCTTGGGACTCGAGGTCCCCCACAGCTGCTTCTACACCTCGGCCATGGCCACCGCTCAGTTCCTCAGCCTGCAACGCCCCCGAGGCACAGCCTTCTGCATAGGAGAAAGCGGCCTGACCAGCGCCCTGCACGAGATCGGCTATATCCTCACCGAGCACGATCCGGATTATGTTGTACTCGGCGAGACAACCTCGTACAGCTATGACAGAATCACTCTCGCTGTGCGTCTGGTGGCGGGCGGAGCGCGCTTCATCGCTACCAACCCGGACGTCAGCGGGCCGGCCGAAGGCGGTCCAGCACCCGCTTGCGGCGCCATGGCAGCCTTGATCGAGAAAGCTACCGGTGTCAAACCCTACTTCATCGGCAAGCCGAATCCGCTCATGATGCGCGCTGCCCTGCGTTATTTGCAGGAGCACTCGGAGAACGCGGTCATGGTCGGCGATCGCATGGATACCGACATCGTATCCGGCATTGAGAGCGGCATGGAGACCATCCTGGTGTTGAGCGGCATTACCAAGCGCGAGGACGTGGAGCGCTTTCCATATCGCCCCACGCGCATAGTTCCTTCGGTGGCAGAAATCGAGGTCTAGACCCGGCGGCTCGCGCTGCGTGCTTCAAGGCATCCGAATGACACAGCCGCGCGCGAGTCGCATGACTCACCCGGCTGGCATTTCTCCAGCACCCGCACTGGCCTGGCACACGTACAAATCAGGACGCAGGCCAGTAGCTTCCTCGTAGCGCTTCCCAACTTGCCGCACAAAGCTCTCGGTCGCATCTGTACGCACCAGGTTAACGGTGCAGCCACCAAATCCGGCCCCCGTCATACGTGCACCCAGACAGCCAGGCGCCTCGTGCGCCAATTCCACCATGCGATCCAGCTCGACGCAACTGACCTCATAGTCGTCGCGCAGGCTGATGTGCGAGGCGCCCATCAGGCGCCCCAGCTTGACCATGTCTCCCGCCCTCAGCGCCGCCACTGCCGTCAACGTGCGCTCGTCCTCGCTGACTACGTGCCGGCAGCGCTTCAGCACCACAGGCGGGAGCTCCCCGCCATAGCGCTCCAGATCGGCGCTGCTCACGTCACGCAGTAGCGCAATGCCCGGCAGGTGCTGGCGCAAGAGCTGCACGCCCTGTTCGCACTGTTGGCGACGTAAGTTGTACTGAGAATCCACGAGGCCGCGCCTCTTCATGGTATCGCACACCACGATGGCGTTCCCTACTGGCAACGGTGCCAACTCGTACTCCAGGCTGCGGCAGTCAATCAGCAGCGCGTGCCCTTCCGCCCCCAGCACAGAGATGAACTGGTCCATGATGCCGCACTGCATGCCGACGAACTCGTTCTCAGCCTGCTGGCACAGCAGCGCCAGCTGCACCGCAGGCAGGGACAACTGCCACAGAGCACGCAGGGCGACTGCCGTGGTAACCTCCATAGCCGCCGAAGAAGACAGGCCCGAGCCAATCGGCACATTGCCAACGATGGCCGCATCCATTCCGCAGAACTGAAAACCCTCGCGCCGCAGCGCCCACAACACGCCGCGCACATAGTTGCTCCAGGGAGCGACTGCGTCCTTGGCGATGTCGTCCAAGTCGAACTCGCTCGTCTGCTCGAAATCCACCGACCACAGCCGCACGCGCGCATCTGCACGCGCCCGCGCAGCAAGCACTACCCAGCGGTCAATCGCCACCGGCAGCACAAAGCCACCGTTATAGTCCGTATGCTCGCCGATCAGGTTCACCCGCCCCGGGGCTTGAAAGCAGCGCGGCGACTCCCCGGGGAAGTGCACTGTCAAAGCCTGCCGTGCCCTCGTGCTCAGATCCCGCAATGACATGCCACATCCCTCCTGTGCACCTGTGCGCTGTATGCAAAGCATACCATGTCAAGAGCGTGGCCGCAAACATGCCGCATTGCAGATTCCGCCTTTCTGACAGGAGGCGCCCATTGACAGCCTCCACCCTTCCGGCTAGAATGCGGGTACATCCCTTGGCGTGGCAGACTTGGCACCAGCCTGCAGGAGACAAAACATGAGACCAAGACTCCGGTCCCTGGCATCCGCTGTGGCAGTGGGATTGTCGCTGTGCATGCTCACGGCCTGCATCAAGACCCCCACACCGACGCCCGTGCCGACAGCGACGTACACGCCTGTGCTTCCCAGTGGCTTCACGCCCACACCGACGACCGAGACCCCCCAGCCTGGCTCAACGGAGACCGAGGTGGCTCCCGTCAGCACGAGCACGCCAGAGACGCCAGTCAGCCCCACTCCAGAGCCTGCGACCACCGGCACGCCGTCCGCTTCGAGCACCGTTCTACGTGTGGGCTATCTGGGACTGCCGCAGTCCCTCGCTCCCGACCCGGCCGGTCCGTCCGGCGCCGACCCCTTCCTGGCCTGCATCTATGACACACTCATCTACCACAGCCTGAACAACACCTTCGCGCCTGCCTTGGCCCAGAGCTGGTTCAGCCCAGATGGCGGAAGGACCTGGGTGTTTGACCTACAGCCGAACCTGAAGACGCACGCCGGCCAGCCCTTCACCAGCGCGGACGTGGCGGCAGCGGTGCAGACCTTCCCGACGGAGGCCGGACTGCGCTACTACAGTGGGTACAGCGTGACCGTGCAGAGCGTCCAGGCCACGTCGCCGAGCTCGCTGACTGTCACCCTGACCCAGGCAGCAGGCAATGTGGAGGCGATGCTGCATTGGCTGCCACTCGTGCCGAAGAGCGTCATAGACTCGAGCGCTTTCGCCCAGGGTCAGCACGTAGGCACCGGGCCATTTGCGCTGCAGGGCTTCGAGCCCGGTCAGCGCATCACTTTGACAGCCAACCCGGCGTACTGGATGGGGCCGCCCAAGGTCGGGAGCATTGTGGTGCAGGACTACCCAGACCCGGACCAACTGGCGCAGGCTTTGCTGGACGGCAGTGTAGACATCATCTCGCAGGTGCCTCCACGTCTGATCGCCCTGCTCAAGACCGATGCACGCATCCAGGTGCTGAGCGGGCCCCAGCCGCGCGTCAGCAGCCTGTTGCTCAACGTCTCTACAGAGCCTCAGAGCACAGGCCATCCCGCGTTACGCGAAAGGCAGGTGCGCTTGGCCATCGCCCACTGCATTGACCGCCAGCAATTGATTGACCTTGCGCTGCTGGGGCGCGGAATGCCAGGCACCAGTATCATCCCGCCCGCTCTGGGCAAGTGGTTCAGTACGGAACTGCAGGATGTGCCTTTTGACCTGGAGCAGGCCCAGCAGCTACTGGAGAGCGCAGGCTACAGGGACACTGACAGCGATGGCGTGCGGGAATCTCCCAGTGGCACCGGCTCGGTCAACTTGCGTCTGCTGGCGCCGGCTGACTCCGCCACTGACAGCCAGGTGGCTGCCATGCTCGCCAACTGGTTGTCTCAGGCCGGCGTGAGGGTGACAGTCCAGGCACTGACCTCTGCGGCCTTGGACAACGTAGCCGCCTTTGACTACGACCTGTTGCTAGCAGAAACGAGCAGTGGCCCGGACCCCGGATACCTGCTGAGCACTCTGAGCAGCGCGGAGATCGAGACCGGCCTCAATCGCTGCGGCTACTCCAATTCCGCCTACGACGCACTGTGGCAGCAGCAAGCCACCACAGTGGACCAAGAACAGCGCCGCGCACTCGTTTGGCAACTGCAGCAGATTGCTCTGGACGATCGCCCTTGCATGGCTCTCTACTACGAGCTGAGCGTGCAAGCCTTCCGCAAGGACCGTTTCCGCAACTGGCTTTTCGTGCCTAACGGCTCCCTGTCCTTGCTGGACGTGCGCTCCTTGCTGCAGGTTGAAGCCATAACTCAGTAGCCAGGGAGCTCAACGTCGCGTCGGGAACCCGGCTCACAACAGCAACTGCGCTGCAGAGAACACGACGATGGCGATTAGCAGGCGCCGCACCCACACAGCGCCGCGCTCGACGGCAAAGCGCGCGCCGACCCACGCCCCGAGAGTGCTGCCAATGGCAAGCACCAGGCCTTCGCGCCACTGCACCTTCGCGTTGGCAGCAAAGACCACAAGCGCAACGAGCGTCAGCGCCAACACAACTGCCACTTTGACAGCGTTCGCGCGCACTAGATCGTAGCCCAGGTCCAGCACCAAACCCACCAGCAAGAAGATACCCACACCCACCTGAATGAACCCGCCGTAGGCTCCGATGGCAAAGAACAGCAGCATGTGCTTGAGCCCTGGCCGCCCGGGCATCTGGCTCAACGTGCCGTGCAGCCAACGTTGTGGCCGCAGCAAAATCAGCACGAGCATGATCAACATCACGACCCCGATCACGCGCTCGAGCAGCCGCTCGTCCAGACCGAGCGAGATCTGCGCGCCGACCAAAGATCCGAGGGCGGCAGGAGCTGCTAGCCACAGTGCCCCGCGCGTATCGAGCACACGGTCGTGGCGAAAACTGGCCACGGCGGTGATGTTCTGCAGCAGGATGGCCACACGGTTGGTGCCGTTTGCGACACTGGCCGGGAGGCCCAGAAAGATCAGTGCGGGCAGAGTCACTGCCGAGCCGCTGCCGGCCAGCGTGTTGATGAAGCCAGCAATGAAGCCAGCGGCGATGAGCAGGGCGTAGGCAGATGGGTTCATGTGCGCAATTCCTCCGTGACCGACTTCGCCACATTATAAGCCGACGCATGGCTTGAAGCAAGCGTTGCGCATCACATTCCCGACCCGATTTGTCTGCATGTTCACTTCGGGATACAATACGTGCGACGCCAGGCAGGGTCATTGAAAGGAAGGGGGGCCATGCGCAGGGATCTGACGTTATCCAAGGCGGTCATTCCCGTGGGGGGTCTGGGCACGCGCCTGCTTCCTGCCACCAAGGTGCTGCCGAAGGAATTGCTGCCCGTAGGGCGCCGTCCGGTCGTGCAATACGTGGTCGAGGAGGCGCGCGCCGCAGGCCTGGAGAACATCTGCTTCGTGACCGGCCGTAAGAAGACCCTTGTCCAGGAGCACTTTGACCACGACCCCGAGTTGGTACACCACCTGCAGGATCGAGGGCTGGACGAACTGCTGGCCGAGCTGGCGTATCTCGAATCTGGCCTGCAATTGCAGTACATCCGTCAGAGCGGACCACAGGGCTTAGCCGATGCTCTGGGACTGGCTGAGGACTTTGCCGGAAGGCAGCCATTCGCCATGGCCTTGGGCGATTCCATTGTCTGCGAGCCCGAGATGGGTACGCTGCTGCGCCGCATGACCCAGGCTCACATGGAGGCAGGCGCTGACGCGACGCTTGCCGTCGAGCAGCTTACGCCCGCGAAGGCGCGCGGCCGCACAGTCGTGTGCCCTGCCCCCGGGACTGACACGGGGCAAGGCATGTTCGAGGTCACCAGTCTATCCAAAAGGCCTCGGGCTACCGACCCCGTTGCCAACTGGGGCATCGCCGCGCGTTTTGTGTTCGGCCCGGCCATCTTTGCAGCCCTTCGTCGTACCCGGGCGAGGCGCGGCGGTGAGGTGCAGTTGACCGACGCAATCTCAACGCTGATCCGCCAGGGCGGACGCGTACTGGCCGTGCCGCTTTCGTCTGACCAGCGCCGCCACGACATCGGCAACTTTGGCGGCTACTTCCGCGCCTTTTTGGAGTTCGCTCTCATGGACCCTCACTACGGCGACGAAGTCCGCTGCTACCTACAGGAAATCGCCGCGCGCCCAGATAGCAGCCCCACTGAAAGCTGCGACTAGGAGCGAAGAATTGACTGTCCAGAGTGACCTGGAGATCGCACAACAGTTGGCCGCCTCCATCGGGGCTGTGTTTGCTGTGAGAAGCATCACCACGAGCGTGGGAGCTGACCGCCAAATGCGCTTTGAGGGCGACCTGCTGACGGAGCCTCGCGCGGCCTCTGAACGCATCTTGTCAAGCTTCAAGCAACGTGGTTACACCGCACGCTTGCGCACAGAATCCGATCATGTGGTGGTGATTGCCACACGCGGCCTGTTTGTCGCCAGACCGATCCTAGACGTGCGCGCCGCTGTGCTCTTCGTTCTCACCCTCGTCTCCGTGCTGTACATCGGGGCGTTGTGGGAAGGTATGACGTCGAGCGAGTTCTTGCAGCGACCGCTGGCAGGCCTGCCCTTTGCGGCCACATTGATGGGCATCCTCATGGCTCACGAGGCTGGGCACTATGTCGTATCTAGGCATTTCGGCATGGCGGTCAGTTTGCCCTACTTCATACCCTTCCCGCTGCCCCCTTTCGGCACCATGGGTTCAGTGATTCGCGCGCAGCAGCCCATGCATGACCGTCGCCAAGCGCTGCTCATCGGCGCAGCCGGCCCGCTGGCTGGGTTATGCGTCGCGATTCCGCTGCTGGTTGTGGGCCTTTTGCGTTCGACGGTACAGCCTCTGATTCTGACGCCCGGTGCGGTCATGGAGGGGAACTCCATCCTGTATGCCACGATCAAGTTCGTCATCTTCGGGCGGCTGTTACCGGGAGGTGGCTATGACGTCTTCCTCCATCCCGTGGCCATGGCTGCTTGGGGCGGCCTGCTGGTCACAATGCTCAACCTGATTCCTGCCGGGCAACTGGACGGAGGCCACGTGGCCTATGCCTTGCTGGGCAAGCGCACTCGCTGGCTGAATCGCATCGTCGTTGTGATCACATTGGCGCTGGGATTCGTGCACCCTGCCTGGTGGGGATGGGCGTTCATCCTGCTCTTGCTGGGTCAGCGCAGTGATGAGCCGCTGGATGACGTTACGCCACTCACGGCCGGGCAGAGGGCTCTGGCCATTGGCATGCTGGTCCTGTTTGTGCTGCTTTTCACTCCCAAACCACTCGTCATCATTGGGCCGACTGGCGCCTGAATAGGCGCAGTGCATGTGATTGGTTGACTGGCACCCGTTGACTCCCATAACAGGTCTGAGGAAACGGAGCACGCACATGATCACAAAGACCGCCTCAAAGGACACGACCAAGGTTGTGGTGCGCTTTGACCTACCGTCGGTGATCTGGGCCGACTCCATCCATCTGGTGGGCGATTTCAACAACTGGAGCCATACCTCGCACCCCATGACGCGCGATCGCGATGGCGACACGTGGTACATCGTGCTCGAGCTGGAGCGCGGCCGAGAGTACCAGTTTCGTTACCTTGCCAACGGTACAGACTGGCACAATGACTGGAAAGCCGACAGGTACGTGCCCAACCCCTATGGTGGCACCAACTCTGTGGTAGTGACGTGAGGCAAGCGTGGCTCCATGGCCAGAACCTTGCCAGGAGCTGTATCGCCCACATCCGCCACGCGGCAGCCCACGCCGCGGCAACCCTACTGGATAGCTTTGCCGCCATCACCGGCTTCTATTACTCCAAGAAGTACGCTGCCATCGTGCAGCGTCTGGGGCTGCGCTCCGAGTCAGGTGCTTCTGAGGAACCGGGCATTATCTTCATCCAAATTGATGGGCTTTCCTACGATCTTCTGCAACAGTCTCTGGAGTGGGGCCGCCTGCCTCTCATCAAACGCCTGCTAAGCAAGGACGGCTACTGCCTTTCCCCTTGGCGCTGTGGTCTCCCCAGTTCTACCCCCGCCGCACAGGCTGGGATTATGTTTGGCGACAACGAGGACATCCCTGCCTTTCGTTGGTACGACAAGAATCGCAGGACATCGCTGGTGTGCAATCTGCCCAGCGTGCTGGCCCTGCTCCAAGGCCGCATCTCGCGCAAGCATCCCGGCATTCTGACAGGTGGGGCCAGTTATGTGAATCTGTTTGACGGCGACGCAAGCAGTAACCTCTTTACCCTGTCCGCCCTGCAGCCAAGGCACATCTTCGAAGGTGTGCGCGGGCTTGGCTTCGTCGGCCTGTTCTTGCTCAATCCGCTGCGGAGCCTGAACATGGTGTACCTAGTGCTAAAGGAGTACATCACAGACGTGGTCCAACGCGTGTCAGCCAGACTAAAAGGGGAGTCCTATCCACCTTTCTTGGGAGTGCACCCCCTGCTGCGTGTTGTCAGTAACGTCATCCTGCGTGAGATCGAGACGTTCGCCGTGCTGGTCGACGTCTACCGCGGAGTGCCCGCTATCTACGCCACCTACTCTGGCTACGATGTATTGGCGCATCACTTCGGGGTGGATTCTATGGCCGCCCGCCAGGCAGTGCACGACATTGACCACCGCATCGGGCAGATCTATCGCCTCACGCGTGCCCACCTCAGCCGCCCATACGTGATGGTAGTGCTCAGCGACCATGGGGAAACGCCCTCCCAGCCCTTTGCACAGCGCTTTGGCCGCAGCTTGGGAGAGCATATCTCGGAGCAGCTCGGCCGCAGCGTGCTGCTGGTAGAGCATGCCGACGGTGAAGAGCAACCCCTGGCACAGGCGCGCTTTCTCCTGGAGGAGATGCGCGATGTTGAGAGTCACTTGCGTCCCATCACGGCCGGCGTTGTGCGTCGTATACGCAACCTGGTGCAGCGCCGTCTGACCAAAGATCGCAGCGAAGCGCCCGACTGGGATCTTAGCCACCAGTGCCACGTGGTGGTCAAGAGCTCAGGCTCTCTGGCGCATGTCTACTTCAACCTGACACCACGCCGCTTAGACCTTAGCGAGGTGTCGGCGGCATTCCCCGGGCTGATCGTAAGGCTACTGGCACATGAGGGCATCTGGATGATTGTGGCACGCGAAGGTCAACAGACTCTGGTTATGTCGCGAGAAGGTATCCTGACGCTGGATGATGCTTCGGGCCAACGCGTGGAGGGCCAGAATCCACTGCTGCGCCTCGCCGAGCCTGATGAAGCCTCCTTGCAGGTACGGCGTGTGGCCTCGTTTCCCACTTGCGGTGACCTGATGCTCTTCGGGGCGTATGATCCGGCCAGGGATCGGGTCATCTGCTTCGAGAACCAATGGGCTTCGCACGGTGGGTTGGGTGGCTCACAGGACCGCCCATTCATCATCTACCCCAAGCGCTTTGGATGGGACCTATCACAGGTCCACAACTCTAGTGACATGTACCCGTTGCTTGCTGAGCAGCGTGGGTTGACTTGACCTTCCCGAAGGGCGCTCTGGCGAGCGTCACATTCCTAGCGCAGCCCTTCGGGAAGGTTGCTGAACCAGGAGGTGTGACGTGCGCATCGAACTGACTCCCGTTGGTCGGATTGAGGGGCCTTTTGCACAGGCAATCTCCAATGCCTGGGAGAAGGCCGTCCAGCACATCGTCGTAGATGAACGATGGACTCCGGCTCTGGAGGGTCTGGAAGAGTTCTCGCACCTGATCGTGCTCTTCTGGCTCGACCGCATACAAGGAGCAG
>Ga0116202_10000630_pt1 | contig 19730 bp, 11 predicted proteins | sample LakKivw325mmetaG_FD_94479 | JGI IMG/M metagenome (GOLD analysis project Ga0116202, IMG submission 94479) | Anoxic lake water microbial communities from Lake Kivu, Rwanda to study Microbial Dark Matter (Phase II) - Lake Kivu water 325m metaG | ecosystem: Environmental > Aquatic > Freshwater >... | reverse complement strand
GGGCTGCCGAGCCCGCGGCAGGGGCTGCCGAGCCCGCGGCAGGGGCTGCCGAGCCCGCGCTCGCCGGTTCGCCGGCCAGCGCCGGTGGATCGTGCGAGGTTGCCAGAGGACCCTGGGGGACACCGCTGTCTCCTGCCGGCGGCTGGGGGCTCTCATCACGCTTCGGCTGGGGTTTGGCCAGGTCTCTCAGGTCGGCAGCGCGCACACGCACAGTCCGCGGGCCGAAATGGTAGAAGACGACCCTTCCTTCGTCCCGCCAGCGGTAGAGAGTGCTCTTGGACACTCCCAGGGCCTCGGCGGCTTCCTCGATGGTCAGCCAGTCATCGCCCACGCCGCGCTTCATGCTGTTCGACTCTCTCCTGCCGGTCACGCACGATCCGCGGAGGGAGGGGCTTGGTACTGTCCATAGGACGTCATGCGACCTGATAGTACTATCGTGCCCCGCGCGCAGCAACTTTAGTCCTCTATGCTGTTTCTCGGTTGCTTGGGCTGCCAGCACCCCAGGCCCGCAGGGGGAGGCCGCAACCCGCACCCCCTGCAGGGGGACTCCTGTCCCCCTGCACCCCCTGCTGGGGGGACCTGTCCCCCCAGACCCCCATCCACTCGCGACTATCGTGGTTGGCCTGCGTAAGGGCTCGTCCGCGTGAGATGCGGGCGCGGCGTGCGACCATAGGGACCACAGCACCGGACGCTGGGCCACCACCAGCCGCGCGAGCGGTAGGGCCTATCCGGGGAATTCCTCGCGCCGCAGGCGAGCCCCTACCTCCCGCAACACGGCCTCGTCCTCCGGGTCAATCGAGCCGTCGGGCAGAGGGCCCGTGTTCAGCAGCAGGTTGCAGTTCGCGCGCGTGGCGTCCCGGAGTGTCTCCCATACCTCCTCCGCGGACTTGTGCTTCCCGGCCGCCGAAGCCAGGTACCCCCAGGAGCCGGGAGTCATGGTGGTGCAGATCTCGCCCGGCTTCCCACCCGGCTCCACGGCCTTATGCTCCGGCGCCAGGAAGTCCTCCGTGCCCAGCAGGCCCTGCTTGTAGGACACCAGCACCTGCGGCTGCAGGCTGTGAATCAGGTCGTACAGCTCCTGGCAGCGGAAGCAGGAGTGGTCCCCCGACAGGGGCACCGCGATTCCGTCCAGCCATATCGCCGCGATGGGCCCATAGTTCGTCAGTAGCTCGGTGATCTGGGCCGTCATGAAGTCCAGGTAGATCCGCAGGTCGTGCTCCTCGCCGTAGGCATAAGACGGCTCGGGCGGGTCGTACTCGGGCCTCGCCGCCCCGCCCCACTCGGCGTTGTCGGAACAACGGGCGTTGTCGGAACAACGGGCGTTGTTGGGCGCGTGCGGGTGCTTCCAGTCCCGTCCGTGGGAGTAGTACAGGCACAGCCCGATGCCCCACCTGTCGCAGGCCACGGCCAGTTCGCCCACCAGGTCCCGCCCGGCGGGCGACCTGACACTGTTGAAGTCCGTCTGCGCCGTATCGAACAGGCAGAAGGAATCGTGGTGCCGCGTCGTTATGTTCACATACCTCATGCCCGCGGCCACCGCCAGGTCAACGATGTGCTCCACGTCGAAGCCCTCGGCCGTGAACTGGTCCATGAGCTTCGCGTACTCGGCGACCGGGATCTTCTCCTTGTACTGCACCCACTCGTGGCGGCCGAGCAGGGAGTACAGGCCGTAGTGCAGGAACAGCCCGTACTTCGCCCCGCGGAACCACTCCACGGCGGCCTAGCGGGGGTCGTCCCGGTACAACTCGCGGTAGTCGGCCAGATAGGGCGGGACTGTTGTCATCTGTCGGACCTCCCTGGATCGTGGTTGTCTCAGGTTGCCCCGCAACCTGGCGGGAGAGCAGGCCGCGCGGATAGGACGGTCGCGGTGCTGTGCTCGCCCGTCCCGCTTGTCGGGGGTTCATCGCTGGGGTGGGATTTCCTGCAGGGGCGGAGGAGACCACCACACCGCCCCCACCGCGGGCTGAAGCCCGCGACTACGGCCCGCCTGGGTCTTTGTGGGAGGCGAGAGGCTGGTGTGAGGCCCAGAGTTGGCATGGGGGAACCACAGCGGAGCCACCCCCGCGGGCGCGGGCTGCGCCCAACCCGCGACTACAAGTACCCCGCAGAGCCACCGTCGCAGAGGCACCACCACCCGCCGGGTCTCGCCCGCGAAGGTCTCCGGGCCTGAGCGGCGGAATACGCGGCCCGGACTCCGAGCAGGCCCGCCGGACGTTGCAGGATAACCGAGCCTGCTGGAGCGACCTGAGGTCGCTCCGCAACCGAGGCTGCGTGGCAGCCGTACCTACCGTTCCCGCAGATGACACCTCGTCTATTCATTATCGGCGTGCTGGTCACCCTCGTGGTCTGCGGCGTCGTGTGCTGGGGAGTGCAGGTTGCGAATCTGCAGCTTGGCGTTCTCCAGTTCCCGCCGTCGGCCATAGGCGTACTGCTCGTGGCCGTGCTGCTCAACCGCCTCCTGGCCCTAGCTGGAAGCCGGCTGAGGACGACGCGCGGCCAGGGCGGGCTCCTGGCCCGCCTTCCGCGCCTCAGTGCGAAGGAGATCGCCGCGCTGTACATCATGGCCATGCTGGCCACGATGGTCTGCTCGCGCGGCCTGTATGACCTGCTCGTACCGGGCCTCGTGGGCCTCAACTACTTCAGCAACCCCGGCAACAAGTGGGCCGAGACCTTCTATCCCCACACTCGCCCCTACCTCGTGCCCTGGAACCCGGCCGACCAGGCCCTGCAGCCGGTCACCAAGTACTTCTACGAGGGGACGGGCCGCTGGGACGGCTGGCTGGACTTCCTGCCCGCCTGGCTGGCACCGCTGGGCTTCTGGCTGTTCCTGGCCCTGTGCCTCTTCGGCGCCTACTACTTCCTCGCCGCGCTCATCCGCAAGCAGTGGGTGGACAACGAGCGTCTGAGCTTCCCCCTCGTCCAGCTCCCGCTGGAGCTGATCACCGACGAAGGGGGCCTGGGCCGGCAAGTGGGCAGCCAGTTCCTCGGCCGCGGCCTCACCTGGTGGGGCTTCGCCCTGCCCGTGGTGGTCTTCACCCTCACCGGCCTGCACCAGTTCTACCCCCAGATTCCGGCCATCCCCACCCGAGGCATAAGCGTCAATGCCTGGCTGCCCAACCGCCCCTGGTCGGCCATGTACTACACCCCCATCTACCTGTCCTTTGCGGCCGTGGGCTTCTTCTCGTTCATTCCCACCCAACTGCTGCTCAGCCTGTGGGTCTTCTTCGTGTTCATCAGGGCCCAGGACGTGATACTGGACCTCTTCGGCCTCCAGGCGCAGAACATGCCCCTGTATCCCTGCCGATTCAACGTCGGCTATCAGGTCATGGGCGGCTACTGCCTCCTCGCGGCCTACTGGATTCGCGTGTCCTTGCCTCACTTGCGCCAGGTCTGGGCGCGGGTCATCGGCGCGCCCCAGCTCGGCTCGGGCGACGAAGGCGAGGAACTGCTCTCGTACCGCGTGGCCTTCTGGGGCCTGGTGGTCTGCGTGGCGGGCATGATGCTCTGGAGCTACCTCGCGGGCCTGAGCCTGTGGTACGCAGCCGTGGAGTTTCTGGCCCTGATCCTCGTGATCTCCCTGGTCATGGCTCGCAGCACTGCGGAAGCGGGCCTGCCCATGACCGAGACCTCGTTCCGGCCCATGAACCTGGTGGAGCTGTTCGCGCCCATGCACGTGCTGGGCAAGAGGAACCTGACAGTGCTGGGATTCCTGGACGACATCTTCCTGCGCGACCAGCGGGGCCTGCTGCTGACGGCCTTCCTGGATGCCTCCAAGCTCGGGGACGGCATAGGGATGAAGCGGCGGGAGATGCTGCCCATCTGCGCGCTCGCGATCCTGCTGTCACTGGTCGCCGGGGCCGTGCTGTGCCTGGCGATTCCCTACAACCTGGGCGGTGTAACCCTCTATAACCCCACCTACTCGCAGTACCCCATCTGGGAGTTTCGAGCCCACCAGCCCGCGATGGTCGGAGCCGTGAGCTACCAGAAGTCGGCGCCCGTGTGGTTCGCGGTGGGGCTGCTCATCACGGGGGCGACGGCGTGGATGCGGATCCGCTACACCTGGTGGCCCTTCTCGCCCCTGGCCTTCACGGTCAGCAGTGCCTGGACCCTGATCGTGTTCTGGTTCTCGATTCTGCTGGCCTGGGTCCTGAAGACCCTGATCTTCAGGTACGGCGGGATGAAGACGTTCCTGCGCGCCCGGCCCTTTCTGCTGGGGATGATTCTGGGGGAGTTCACCATGATCCTGATCTGGAGCGTGGTGTCCTTCGTGACGCGCGTGCCCATGCCGATCTTCGCGTGGTGGTAGGGTGTGATGGCGGCGGCGGGGGTCGCTGCGGAAGGCCGTCGCGCTGGGGCGCAAACCGCCCCAGCCCTCCCACAAGGGTGCAGACCGCCGGAGCCCTCGCACAGTGGCTCGGGCAAGGGTATCGTTAGCAAGCGCCGAAGGGGCGGGCGCTTAGGGCCGACTAAGGAGGCTGAGTATCACGATCTTCGTCTCACTGTGCCTTAGCCTGTGCCATCCTGCGGCCGGGGCCGAAGGGGCCACGCTCCAGGGCGAAGACGGCGTCGAGGCCCTGTTCGACCTGCGCGACGGCGGCTATCGCTGGTCGGGCTACCGCGATACCAGGACAGGCCGGGAGTGGAGCATCACCGGCCCGCTCTTCAGCCTGCAGACCGAGGACGGCGGTGGGCCGGGCGGCCCAGGGCGCAGGACCAATCTGGGCGATCAGGGCTTCGCGGAGCTGGAGAAGACGACGGATTCGGGCGGGCGCGCGATCGTCCTGCGGAAGGTCCTGGCCGAGCCCCCGGTCGAGGTGCGCCAGGAATTCTCGTTCTGCGCGGACGGCCGCACGCTGCGGATCGCCACGAAGGTTCGCGCCGTGGACGGCGACGCCCCCGCGACCGGGGGGCCGCTCACCATCCAGCGCGTCGGGCTGCTCGAGATTCGGGTTCCCGGGCAGAGCCTGCAGCGCATCGGGCCGCCCCACGTGTCCTGCCCCATCGTGGGCGACGGTATCTTCGCCGGCGTTGAGCACCCGTCGGTCATCTGTCAGGTTGAGGGCGACGCGATGTGGCTGGCCCAGCACTCCTACGTGCGGATCGGCGCCGAGTGGGTGGACGTGCCCTCGGCCGTGTTCGGGTCCGCCACGGAGGGGGACGAGGCAGGGCTCGACGGTGTCCGGCGGGCGTTCCTGCGCTATCTGAACACCGTGCGCGTCAAGCCGCCCGACCTGCACGTGCACTACAACAACTGGTGGACCATGCCCGTGCCCTTCTCCGAGGCGGACGTGCTGGCCAACATCGCGGAGCTGAAGCAGGGCCTCTACGACCGCACGGGATTCTTCTTCGATTCCTACGCGATGGACATGGGGTGGTCGGATCCGCACTCGGTCTGGGAAGTGGCCCGTCAGCGCTACCCGAGGGGCTTTGCGCGGATCAGGGACGCGCTGGCCGAGATGGGCTGTCGGCCCGGGCTGTGGGTGTCGCCGAGCAGCCTGTACCCGCCGGCGCTGGACAACGCCTGGCTCGAGAGCGCGGGCTACGAGGTGGGGCCCGGCTCGCATCTGGGCAAGTTCGCCTGCCTCGCCAAGGGCGGCAGGTACCAGTCGGCTTTCAAGCGCGCCGTGCTGGGGCACGCGCGCCGCGCGAACCTGGGCCACGTGAAGTTTGACGGTCTCGCCTGGCCCTGCGAGGCCCAGAATCATCCTCACCGGCCGGGATTCGAGTCCTATCAACCCATCGCCGAGGGCCTGGCGGACGTGTTCGATGCCCTAAGGGAGCAGGACCCGAGCATCGCCCTCGAGCCCACCTGCCTCGGCTACTATCCGAGCCCCTGGTGGCTCATGCACACGCCCTTCGTCATCGGGCCCTTCGGCGACGATAGCCCTCGCGGGCGTTGCCCGTGCCCCGAGTGGATCGAATCCATGACCACGGCCCGCGAGATCGCCATCCTGCGCGGCCGGAGCGCCTTCTGGATGCCAAACTCGGCGCTGGAGTGCTTCGACATCGTGGTCCAGTGCCCGGGGGACTTCGAGAACCACGCGGTCATGGCGATCGGCCGGGGCCGGTGGTTCCTGTCCACCTACATCAACCCGCGCTTCATGGACGCCGGCGAGTGGCGATTCTTCGCCGACCTGGTGCGCTGGGCCAGGGCGAATCGCGAAAGGCTGGACGAGCCCGAGCCCTTCGGCGGCGACCCAGCGGCGCGCGAGGCCTACGGCTATGCCTACTCGGCGGCCGAGGTCGCGGAGCAACCGGCGGCCGACAGGGAGCTGTTCTTCGCCCGCAACCCTTGGATCGAGGAGACCGAGGTGAGGCTGCAGAGCAGCGCCCGGCTTCCCGAGCCGGACGGCTCGCCCGCCGGAAGCGGGGATCGCCGGGGTCGCGAGCTAAGGATGCTCTACCCGCGGCGGGAGGTGCTGTGTCGGACCGCGCCGGGCGCGGCGCTGCCGCCGGTCACTCTCGGCCCCTACGAGCTCGCGGTGTTCGAGGCTGTGCCGACAGCAGCCGATCCTCTCCCCTACTCGTGCCCGCCGCGGCCGCGAATCACCTGGCGATCTACCGAGAACCGGGGCTTCGAGCGGCTGGTCTACAGCGAGGAGCCGCCCGCCTACGGTCCGTCCTGGACCGCGCCCGAGGGTGACGCCACGAGCGTGGTGGTCTTCTCCGGGGGCGGTCGGCTGAGGGCCGATGCGGAATCGCAGCTCTGCGTGCTCGTCGAAGGGACGCCCGACGTGGTGCTCGCGCGGTGCGAGGTCACGGTGGACGGCCGCACGCCCTCGCTGGAGACGTCGGGGTCCGAGGGGGCCTTCGGCGCCGCCCAGCCCGCCGCGGGAGAGCACTGGCAGTGGTTCATGACCACCCTGAGCGCGGGAGAGCACGAGATTCGTTACCGCGTGGCTGTGCCGCAGGGCCCGGAGTTGACGGCAGGCGGGGAGTTGGCCTGCGGCGTGTTCCTACGCGGTTATGTCAAGTCGCAGGCCACGGCGCCGCCGTTCGGGCCGGGCCCCGCCTTCCCCCTCTACCGACCCGGGTTGCGCCCCTGGTCACGCGTGCTGGCCCGGCCGGCCCAGGTGGACCCCGCTCAGGTGCCGGTGCGCACGGCGGAGCGGGAGGTCGTCCGCATCAACGGGGTTTACCTTGACACGCTGGATTGGGTCGAGGCGACGGCCGGATGGGGCACGGTTCAGCGCAACCGCAGCGTGATGGGGCAGACCATGAGTATGGGCGGGCGGGTGTTCCACCGAGGGATAGGCACGCACGCACACTCGCGGATCACCTACGACCTCGCGGTGGTTGGGCCGCAGAGCGGGCCGGGGTTCCGCCGATTCGCCGCCACGATCGGCTGCGACCAGGAGGTGCACGCGAACTCCATCGTCTTCGTCGTCGAGGGTGACGGCAGAGAGCTGTTCCGGAGCCCGCTGATGCGGTATGCGACGCCGGTGATGGAGATCGAGGTGCCTATCGCAGGCGTGAGGCGCCTGTCCCTGGTGGTCGAGGACGGGGGCGACGGCATCGCGGCCGACCACGGCAACTGGGCGGACGCCCGCCTGCTGCACTAGCCTGGAGGATTCACCTGTCCGCGGGGGAGGCCCCTCTTTCAAACGCCAAGGGGGGCCTCCCGAGGCTGCGCAGAAAGTGCCGGAAAAGCAGTACTGCGCAGCGTAGTAGTGTAACCCTTGGCCTGTAACTCTGTAGGGCGCAGGTAGGCCCGCGGGCTTTTTGCGCAGCCTGGCCCGGCGTCCTTCCGCCTTGTCCTGTCCCCAACCGGCCCGCACCCCTTCCGGGAGCAAGCCTGTCCATGACAGTCCAGCCTTCCCTCGACTCCCACAAGGCAGGAGGCCCGGCCGCCTCCAGGAAACCTTTCACACCGGCCCTAGCCGAGAGGGGTGACGAGTGTGAGAAAGCGAACCGTGCCTTCGGCCCTCCTGGTACCGGCGGCGATAGGCCTGCTGGCCGCAGCCGCTGCCCGACCTCCACGACCCAGTGCTGACGCCCTGGCTTCCGAGATCCTGCGTGACACCGGCGTCCAGGGCGGCCTCGTCGTTCACCTCGGCTGCGGCGATGGCAGACTGACCGCCGCCCTTCACCAGAACGACCGTTACCTGGTGCACGGTCTGGACTCCGACCCGGAGAAGGTCAGCCAGGCCCGCGCGCATATTCTCTCCCGTCGTCTCTACGGCCCCGTGTCGGTCGAGCATTGGGACCAGTCCCATCTGCCCTACACGGACAACCTCGTCAATCTGCTGGTCGCCGAGCAGCTCGCCGATGTACCCATGCGCGAGGTGCGTCGCGTCCTGGCCCCCAAGGGCGTCGCGTACATCGCCAAGGGCGACGGGTGGGAGAAGATCACCAAGCCCTGGCCCGATGACATAGACGAGTGGACTCACGATGTCCACGGGCCCGATGGGAACCCCGTTGCCCAGGACCGGGTCGTCGGGCCACCCAAGCACTACCAGTGGACCGCGGGCCCGACCTGGCTGCGGTCTCACGACAGCGACGCCAGCGTGAGCGCGGTTGTGACCGCCCAGGGGCGCCTCTTCTACATAATTGACGGGGCCCCGATCAGCCTGCCGGGCAACCATCCGCTCCCGGACAAGTGGAGCCTCATGGCCCGTGATGCCTTCAATGGCGTGTTCCTCTGGCAGGTCCCCATCGAGAAGTGGGGCTGGCGAGAGTGGAGGAATCACTGGTTTGCGGCCCGCCCGGACAACCTGCCGGTGAGTCTTGCCCGGCGTCTCGTCGCCGTTGGCGACAGGGTGTACGTCACTCTCGGATACCATGCTCCCGTGAGCCAGCTCGACGCCGCTACCGGGCATGTCCTGCGCACCTATGACGGCACCGCCGACACACGGGAGATTCTCTGCTGCGACGGCACTCTGATCCTCTCTGTCTATAGCGAGGGACGTCTCAGACTGGTGGCCGTCGAGGCCGACACCGGTGAGACCCTCTGGCGAAGCGAGGAGGACTATGCGGGCTCGGCCAGGGAGTATTTCACCGAATGGCAACTGCCGGGCGAGGAGAAGCCGCCACCGGTTGATCCCGCCCTGAACCCGGCCGCCGACGGCAGGTTCCTCTGCTTCCTTGACGGCCAGGAGGTCGTGGGGCTGGACTTCTCCACCGGCCGCGAGCTCTGGCGCACGAAGGTCGAGGAGAAGGAGCCCGCGGCCTGGGTGGGCTGCGTGATCCTCCACGACGGCGTCGTGCTGCACGCCAAGCCCGAGGAACTCCTGGCTCTCTCGGCCGAGACCGGCGAGCGCCTGTGGTCTCAGCCCAAGCGCGCCATCGGCTGGCTGTGGTTCCAGTGGAAGGACGTCTTCGCCATAGACGATCTGGTGTGGACCTGGAGCGCGGAGCTCGGCACCGTGGAAACCAAGCAGGGCGATCGCACCGTCAAGAACCACTGGCCCCTGAGCATCAACGGCTACGATGTGCACACGGGCGAGGTGAAGCGCCAGGTCTCCCTGGGAAACATCTTCACTGCGCCGCACCACCACCGGTGCTACCGCAACAAGGCCACCTCTCGCTACGTCCTGGCCAGCAGACGAGGCACCGAGTTCGTGGATCTCGAGAGCGGGAAGCACACGGTACACAACTGGGTGCGCGGCGCCTGCCATCTGGGGATGATGCCCGCCAACGGCCTGCAGTACGCGCCTCCTCATCCCTGCGTGTGCTACATCAACGAGAAGATCAACGGCTTCGTGGCTCTCGCTCCCGAGAGCCCGCCGCGGTCCCGGAGCGAGCGCAAGACCGGCCCGAGGCTGGAGCGTGGCCCCGCCTACGGCTCGGTCGAAGGCCCACCGAGTAGCGCCGACGACTGGCCCACCTATCGCCATGATCCCCTCCGCAGCGGCGCCACCGACACCGCTCTCCCCTCCAGGCTGGGCGTCGGCTGGAGGTCAAAGCTCGGCGGCAAGCTCTCTCCGCCCACCGTCGTTGGCGCCAGGGTCTTCCTCTCCCTCGTAGACGAGCATCAGGTCCTCGCCGTGGACGCCAGCAACGGCGATAGGCTCTGGGGATTCACCGCCGGCGCTCGTGTGGACGGACCGCCAACCTACCACGAGGGCACACTGCTCTTCGGTTCGGCCGACGGGTGGGTCTACTGCCTCCGCGCCAGTGATGGCGAACTCGTATGGCGCTTCAGGGCCGCCCCCGAGGACCGCCTCATCGGCGCCTTCGGTCAGCTCGAGTCCGCTTGGCCCGTTCACGGCAGCGTCCTCGTCCAGAACGGCCTAGCCTACGTCGCCGCCGGGCGCTCCTCCCATCTCGACGGCGGGCTGTTCCTCTATGCTCTCGACGCCGCCAGGGGCGAGCTCGTCCACGAGACCCATATCGAGGGCCCCCAGATGGACCCCGACACCTTCAAGGACAACCTCAACCCCGAACAGGGCGCCCTCACCGACGTCATGCAGGGCGACGGGCAGGGCGTCTACATGCGGCATCTGGGCTTCGATCCGGAGCTAAATCCGGCCGAGGTTGCCGGCGTCACCAGAATCCGCAACCTCGGCGGCTTCCTCGATGACAGCTACTTCAAGCGCGCCTTCTGGAGTCTGGGCCGACCCGAGACGTGGGGCCGTCTTGTCGTCCACGACGACCAGTCGGCCTACCTGGTCAGGATGTTCGACACTCTGAAGATGCTCGACCCCACCAACTTCTTCACGCCGGGTGCGCAGGGCTACACGGTCGCCGCCAGGCCCAGACACGAGTACTCCCAGGTGAGCGTCGCCAACTCCGACAGCCTCAACCCGATGGGCAAGCCCTTGACGGTTGAGGCCTGGGTGAAGGCGGAGCAGCCTGACGGAGTGGTGCTGGCCCGGGGCGGCTCGGCGAGTGGGTACGCCCTTTGGCTGAAGGAGGGCAAGCCGCGATTCGGGATTCGCGTCAACGACGAGGTGAGCGCAGTGGGGGCCGATGAGCGGGTAGTCGGGCGCTGGGTCCACCTCGTGGGCCAGTTGACCCGGGACAAGCGCCTCCGCGTCTACATAGATGGCTCGCCCGCGGCCTCAGCCGACGCGCCAAGCCTGATCCTTGCGCCACCGGGCCAGGCCACCCAGGTCGGTGCCGATGTCAGTACGGGTGTCGGTGACTACGAATCGCCCTTCCCCCTGACGGGAGTGATTGACGAGGTAAGGGTCTACCATCGCGAGCTGAGCGAGGCCGAGATCCGCGAGCACCATGCCAGGCCCGGCGAGGCCCCACGCGACGACGAGCATCTCGTCCTTTGCTTCTCCTTTGACCGGGGCGACGCCGCCGACGAGTCCGGGAAGGGGAACGACGGCCTGCCCCAGGCCGTAAGGGTCGTTGACGGCAAGTCCGGCAAAGCCTTCGAGTTCTCGGGCGGCAGTGGCGCGGCCTGGTCCCTGCGGATACCGGTCAGAGTTCGGGCGATGGTCGCCGCAAGTGCCCTCGGCAACGGCGGGGAGCGAACCGCCGACCGGCTGCTCGTCGTGGCCGGGCCGCCCGACGTCGTGGACCCCAAGGACCCGCTTGGCGCCTTCGACGGCAGGAAGGGAGCGGAGATGTGGGTGTTCTCCGCCGATTCCGGCAAGGTCGTCGCCAAGTACCTACTAGACGCGCCACCTGTCTTCGACGGCATGGCCGCGGCCCAGGGGAGCCTCTACCTCTCGACCACCGACGGCCAACTTCTTTGCCTGGCGAGGGAATAGGCACGGGAGCAAGGACTATCGCGAGGATAGTCAGGTAACGCATCACGTGAAGGGTCTCCTTGTCTGGAGGACCCATCCTGGTTGGCCAACGGGGTCTCAAGCCCTACGCCACCGGACCTTGGCGCTCAGTTGCCTCGCGATCGGCAGTAGATGACGCATGGCCGAGAGGGTCTCCCGCCGCAAGCCGGGAGTCCTGGCGGGGACCGCCGCCCGGCACCAGACGGAGGCCCCATCCGGGGGACCAGCCGCCCCCTCTACCCCCGGCACCCCCAGGCCGCTTCGCGATGGCGAACGCGCGCTAGGGCCGGTCTCTCAGCGCCCGAGGTTGCTGCGCAACCTGCGCTCTCTCGGCCACCAGCACCGCCACGACCCGCTCGACACGCGGACGGTGGGTGCCGAAGGTGCCGTCGCGGCGCTGTTGGGGCGCCAGAGCCGCCAGCCCCGCGCGTATCAGGTACCGCGCGGCGGGCAGGTCGCAGGCCGCGGCGGCCTCGATCTCCGCGAAGTGGTGCGCACCCCGCGACCGCAGGAAGTCCAGTGCCCGCTCCGCGTGCTTGCTGCGCCCCAGAACCGGGTGCGACCCCAGAGCGCGGAGGACGTGAACCGTGCAGCTCGGGTGGCCCGCCAAGTTCCGGCACCATCCCCCACTGTCACGCTGCGCGCCCAGCAGCGCCCTGATCGCCGGCTGCAGGCGTGGATCGCGCCCGTGCCCTGCCCGGCAAAGCGCCTCGACGGTGTAGGCCAGCGGGACCAGGCCCCAGGTGTAGCACGAGCTCGGGCCGGGACGGTCCAGCCTCCCCCGCCGCACTCCCCGGACGGGCGACTTCGGCCCCAGCAGCGGCTCGTACTCGCGGTAGTAGTTCATCTCCTGCGCGTTCCCGGCCAGCACCTCCGGATCGAGCCGGCGATCGTGGGGGCCGAAGAATCCGCACAGGTCACAGGCCTCCGTCAGGGCCCCGGGCTTCAGGCCTCGCGCCCTTTCGTAGCCCGGCTGCGCTTCCAGGACGGCGAGCAGGAAGGCCGCGCCTCGCTGGATCAACTCGCCTGCGTTGGCCTGCGGGCAACTGCCGTCGGTGGCCCGCAGGTCGTCGAGGAGATTCAGGACCCCCGCCGTCTTCATGGGGCTGTGGCTGAAGCTGCCGTCCGCGAGCTGGGCACGCTGGTAGGAGCGCTCCAGGACGCTGACCGCCCTGTCGTCGCCGTCGCGCTCGAGCCCGAGCCTGCGGCGGGCCCTCAAGGCCGCCACTCCCTCCTGGGCCATCAGCCACGGGACGGGGTCATAGGGCAGCAAGGTCACCATCTCCTCGGGGAAGGCGGAAGGCCCGGCGCCCCGCGTTCCCCACTGCTCGCCCGGGACCCACCCGCGCTGCGGCCGGCCTACCCCGCTAGCGGACGATGAGCGTGAACTCGCCCCGGGCTGTGATGAAGTTCAGCTTCCCCTCCACGGGAGTGACGTCTATCTCTTCGGCGTGCTTGTCCCAGGAGGCCGTGTACTCGCCCGTCTCGCCCTCGTAGACGTCGTAGAACTCGATCCGGACCTTGTAGCGGCCGGGCTTCCCTATGAGCGCGTCGGGGAAGGGATACTTCATCGGGTAGGTCGCCCAGGCTGCGTCGCGCTCGTCGCACCAGAAGTCGCTCTTCTCCTCGCCCTCCGCCATCAGCAGGTTCACGCGTTGCTGATCCCACTCCGCGGTCTCCGTAAAGTCTCGACTGCCATATTCCAGCGTGAACAGCTTCTCCCGGGTCTCCTCATCCTTCTCGGGATCGTCGCCGAGCTTGAAGACATCGAGAGCGCACATGTGCCACTTGAGATAGGGCTTGACCAGCACTCTCGCCGCTCGTTTCTGCAACTCCTGCCGGAGCTCGCCGAGGAGCATCGGGTAGTAAGCCCGTGCGGAGATGTCCTTGTCCTCGCCGAGGACGAACTGCTCCTTCACGCTTACGAAGTTGTCCTCGTCGAGGTAGGGCAGATCGTTGCCGAAGATGATGTTCCCTACCAGGGGTCTGTGGGGCTTGCGGTACTCGCTGGGGTACTTGATCGTCGCCTCGGCCAGCGCCACTACGAGAAAGGCAACCAGGACTACCAGGGCCACTGCCAGAACATGCCGTCGAGTCATGTCCGCCTCACCTCCACGACCAGGGATACCTGCGGGACCATTATAACCCGTCTCGGGCGCCCGGCAGCCCGCGGGGCGGCTCACCGGGCCAGGGCGTGGGGCCGGCGCCGCGTCCAGGTCACCGGCCGCCGGGCTTCGCGGCGTCCCGGAGGCAGTCGGGACGGAGCACCGCCCAGAAGGTCAGCCACGGCGGCGCGATGGCCTCGAAATGCGACCAGGTACCGGGCTCTGCCGCCGGGTCGCCGTGGGTGTGCTCCCAGAGGCCCAGGAGTGCGAAGCCGCGCTCGATCAGGCCGTTGACCACCGTGCCGAGGGCGTGTCGGAACTCCCTGGGGCCGGGGATCCGTCGCTCGACCCCGTCCGGGTCCTGGAAGTCCCAGCACCCGTCCCCGTGGATCACCTCCGCCCCGTCGGCGTAGGGGTCGCGGAGCGGATACCCCTGGCCGTCCCATCTCGCATCCAGCAGGCTGTGGACAAAGGGATTCGTGCACTCGAGCCGGTATAGGCCCCCGATACGCAGGACGCGCGTGACCTCATCGAACACCGGGCGCGGATCGGGGATGAAGCTCAGCGAATGGGCATGCCACACGAGGTCAAAGGAATCGTCCGCGAAGCAGGACAGGTCGCGCATGTCGCCCTCCACGGTGGTCACCTGGACGCCATAGTGGGCCGCGACCTGCCGGTCGCGCTCGAGCTGCGTGGGACAGAAATCGAGCACGGTGACCGTGGCGCCCAGAAGAGCGAAGGCCGCTGACTGCTGGCCACCACCCCCGGCGAGGCAGAGCACGTCCTTGCCGACCACCTCGCTCATCTGCCCCTCGGGGTCCACCATCGCCCGGGCCGAGTCCCGGTCCAGGTCAAGCGCGGGCCGCGAGAAGCCCACGCCTGCCCGCGCCAGCTCCTCCCACCGCTCCCTGTTGTACCGCGCAACGTCGTCCATGGCAGCCTCCGGTCGTCGGCCGTTGCGGCCCGGGCGCGACCGCCGCCTAGAGACGCGTGTACTCCTCGATGTAGGCCTCGTCGGCGCCGCGCCCGCGCATGAACTCCGCCACCGCGTGACGTAGGCGAGCCGCGACCTTGGGCCGGCTGTCCACCAGGTTCCTCTCCTGCGCCGGGTCGCGCCTGCGGTCGTGCAGGGCAGGCTGCCACGGCTCGGGGCCGGTCACCAGCGTCCACCTGCCCCGCGTCACCGTGATGCAGGACGGCAGGTACGGGATTCGCCCCTCCCCTCCCCCACTGTGGCAGGAGGTGAATATGTACTTGTGCTGCCTCCTCCTCCGGCGAGTGAGCACCGGCAGGAGTGACTTGCCATAGGTCTCCGGACAGGCCACGTCGCAGAAGTCCAGAATCGTCGGCATCAGGTCGGCGGGCTGGGTCAGGGCCTTGCTCCGGCGCGGATTCCTGCCGCCCGGCACGCTGATCAGCAGCGGGATTCGCCCTACCTCATCGTAGATGGGCCAGGGGTCTGCCGGGTCCACCGTGTGCTTGCCCATGCGGTCGTGCTCGCCCAGGTAAGTGCCGTGGTCCGAGGTCAGCACCACCATCGTGTTCTCGAACAGGCCCATCAGCTCGACACTCCGCAGCAGGTGCCCGACCCACCGGTCCGTCAGGGTCACCTCGGCCGCGTACCTGGCCCGAAGGCGCCGGAGCTCCGCGCCCGTGTAGATGTTCGTGTAGCCGTAGTTCGGGTAGGAGTAGTCCAGGCCCTCGTAGTCCGGGCTGTAGTAGTCCGTGTAGTAGTCCGGCGCGTACCAGTCCTCGTGGATCTCGAAGGTGTCCACCCAGAGGAAGAAGCGGTCGCGCTTGCGGCTGTCCTCCAGCCACTGCGCGGCGCTCATCATCGTCCTGGCCACGAACCAGTCCGCCTCGTGCTCGAAGTGCATGGTGCGCGCGCGGTCGCGGATGAAGCCGTGGGCGTCCTGCCGCATGTGCTCGCGCGGCACCGGCAGCTCTACCTTCTCGAGGTTCTGCTCCCATCCCTCGGGTGGCTGCAGGTGGATGTTCTCGTCGAAGTCACGCCCGAAGCCCGTCGCCTCCATGTTGCTCGTGTCGTGGATGAAGGCCGTGTGGTAGCCCGCTTCCTTCAGGCACTGGACCACCGTGACCTCGTCCTCGCCCAGGCCCTTCCAGCCGTAGATGGGCCAGTTCACGTTGCCCGTGAAGGCGTCGGTGCGCATGGGGATCGTCGGGAAGCTCGCGCAGTAGGCCCTGTCGAATCGCGTGACACGTGAGCTTGTGGCCCGCCCTGCGGCGAAGGCATCTATCGCCGGCGTGCTGACCTCCGCGTTCCCATAGCAGCCCAGGTGGTCCCACCGCTGCGTGTCCAGGCAAATCACGATGACATTCATGCTCGTCCCCCTCCGTCGGCGGCGCTGTGCCGGCCCTCTTCGCCGGGGCCGCGAAGCTTCCTCCCCGGCCCGGCTGTGGACTGAGCCTTGCCCAAGGCCCCCAGCGCGCCCGTCTGTGGTCTGCGCCCACCGCATTTCCTCCTCGCGGGATTCCCGATTCGCGCCGGGTCCGAATCCCACCCCCGGGCACGCAGATTGCATACACCACGCGCGGTGAGGTAGAATCCCATGCGCGCATGTCGGTTATCGCCAACGAGAGTCGCGATACAGGATTCCCCCGCGGGCGGAAGTGTCGCGGCGGGCCCCAGTCGCCAGCCCGGGTGGCACGCGAAGCCGTGTATCACGGGCCTTCAGGGCCTGTATCGCTGCGGAATCGCGTCTTTGGGCTTAGTGCAATCAGCGAAAACCGGCATAGTGCATTGACTCTCACGCGCCTTTTGGTTACAATACACTCGTGGACAGCGGTCGCACTGGCTGACACACGTGGGATTCGCGGCGGTGGACGCGACCCAACGCCCCGGGGCCAACTTGGTGACACTGAATCATGCCGCGCTTGCTGACCGTCGAACAAGTCGCCGAAATGGTCGGCCTCCAACCCTCCACCATCAGGCTGTGGTGCTCACAGGGACGATTCCAGGGAGCCTTCAAGATCGGGCGCGAATGGCGTATCCCCTATGCGTCGCTGCCTGAAGAGATCCGCCATTTCACCGAGGAACCGCCGGAAAGGCTCGGGAATCATGGCTATCACGGCGCGGATACTGCAGAGGTGCCCCCTTTCCCCCGTCGCGTGACGGCCGTGGCCTGCCAGAAGGGCGGCGTGGGCAAGACCACAACGGCCGTGAATCTCGCCGCGGCCGCAAGCGTCTTGGGCCGGCGGGCGCTGATCGTGGACCTGGACCACCAGTGTCACGCGACGCTCGCGATCGGGCTGGACCTCAACGATGTGGCGGCGTCCAACCGGACGATTGACACCGTCCTGCGCAATGATTCCTTTCCTTTGTCGCAGGCTATCTGGCCTGCGTGGGAGAAAGTTGACATTGTCCCCGCTACTGTCGAGCTCGCAGTGGTCGAGACCGAGCTAATCACGCGGATGCTGGGCCCGGTTGAGCTCAAACGCAAGCTCGACGAGTACGAGGGAGAGCACGAGTGGGTTCTTCTCGACTGCCCGCCGTCGCTGGGGATGCTGACACTGAACGCCCTCGCGGTCGCGGACGAGATCCTCGTGCCCGTGGAGCCTACCTTTCTCGCTACGCATGGGGTCACACGGCTGCTGGCCACCGTCACCATGCTCTGTCGCCGGCTCCAGACACCCGCGCCCGTCGTGCGGACGCTATTGACGCGGTTTGATCGGCGGACGCGGGAGGCGCGGCGGATTCGGGACGATTTGCAGGAAGCGCTCGGCGGGCGTGTGACTGAACAGATCATACATGTGAACGTTACTCTGGCCCAGGCCCAGGCGGCCGGGCAGCCGATCTTCGAGTACGATCCGAACGCGCGGGGTGCGCAGGAGTACCTTGCCCTCGCGCGGGAGCTCCTGGCCTATGAGGTCCCGGAAGCCGAAAGCCAAGCTGCGGAGTTTTTCCGCTGACCTCAGGCGTATGAGTGAGACTCTCGACTATTTCGTCCCGCATCGGTCACAAGAGGACGACGAGGACGACGACGAGGGTCTCGAAGAGCTGGACGAGGACCCGGCGGAGGACGACGCCCAGGACGCGGCGATCGCGGAGGAGCCGCCGGCCCCCGCGTTGGCCGATGGGCCCGCGGACGTCCGGCGCCTGCTGGACCTCTCGGGGGCGGGGGCCCCTCCCCCATCGCGTACCTCCCGGCCCGCACGGCCTGCTTCCCGGCGTCCGCAGGCCTTCGCTGACCGTAGGGGACCGGGCCCGACGGGTCTTCCCGGCCAGCCGGTGCCTGCCCAGTTGCCTCCTGTCGTTCCTCCCGAGGGCCTGCCCTGGTCGCCATCGCTCGTTGACGCGCTCCTTCCGGCGCTGAATCCCCGTCAGTATCTCGTGTATCACGCCATTTTCATGGCCTCCTACGCCCTTGGGCTGCCGTACTGCGAGCTGCACCGCCGGGACATCCAGGCCAGCACGGGCCTGAGCGAGGCCACCGTGCGGCGGTCCCTCGCCGACCTGAGCGGCGAACTTGGCCTACTGCAGATCTACGAGAAGCCCCGGTTTCTGTATGAGTTGCGCTTGTTGATACCGACGCAGGTACTCCGACTATGGCACGGCTCTCTCCCGGCATCGCCTGCGGGTCAGTGAAGCGCGGCTCTCTTCTACCCGGAGTCGTACGCCATCCAACGCACCAGCCCCCGATGCTCGTCACACAGACGCGCCGGGTCCCGTTGACGCGGGGCGTCAGCCGGACGATGGGCGTCCGCCCTGCGTATCCCGTCTCACAGACGCCCCTCGTCCGGGAGAGTGGGCCCGTCATCCTGACCCTCCCCGTCTCCTTGACGAGGGCCACAGGTTCCCAATGCGCCGCGCACGCAACACCTCAGCGCAGCAGGCAGGCGCCACAGGACGGGCTTTCGCGGATCGCCTGGGCCTCGGCCGCCCTGTGCCGCCAGGGATGCCTGCACCCCGTCACGCTGACGGCCCGCGTCACAAGGACGCGCCTCGACAGGGGGACGATGGACGTCATTCCGACGCACCCCGTCTCTGCAACGCGCCGCGTCCCTGTGACGCCCCTCGCCACCCCGACGGCCCTCGTCTCCCTGACGCCAATAGCACCGGCACGTGGGTCGCACCCCGTGACTGTCCCCCGCCCTTCACGTGCCCCACTCCGGAGATGCGCTTCCCCGCGCCTCTGGTGCCCGCAATACGCCCGATCCCACAGGTGGTGGTGCAGGCCATGACTTCGTCCCGCAGGGATCCCCCTTCGGAGGCCGAGTACCGCTTCCCGGGGTTCCGCAGCCCGCACTATACGCAGGTGCCGGATGAGGCCTTTGATGTGCTGATGGCTCGCCTCACTCCCGCCGAGTTCAAGGTCATGATGTACATCGTCCGTCGTACCTTCGGGTTTAAGAAGAACAGCGACGCAATCTCCTTGCGCCAGATTGTCTCAGGTGTGCGGACCAGGGACGGGCGACAGCTCGATTACGGGACGGGGCTCAGCAAGTCGGGCGTCGTGAAGGCGATCAGAGGACTGCTCGAGAAGAACGTGATACGCGTGGCGCGTCAGGCGACGGGACCGCATACCTATGATGCCACCCTATACGCGCTCAACCTCGTCGGACAGGGCGCCCAGGAGGACAGCGGAGAGCCAGTCCACTCAGTGGACAGCCCCAGTACACCCAGTGCACAGCGCCCTGTACACTCGGAGCACAGCCCCTGTACACAGGACACACAGCCCCCTGTGCACTCAGCGCGCATACAAGATACACACCAAGACAGAGTACAAGAAACACACAGCAACACCGGGCCGGGGCCAGTTGTTGAGGACGTCCAATCACACACCGGGGAGAACACGACAGACAGCGAGGGGGCAGCACCCAGAAACCAGACAGGCCACCAGGGCCTAGGAACCGAAGAGAGCACGGCTCTGGCTGAAGCCCAGGAAGTCGGGTCTTATGCTGGGGAGAGCGAGGTCCAAGG
>Ga0116202_10000625_pt1 | contig 19772 bp, 19 predicted proteins | sample LakKivw325mmetaG_FD_94479 | JGI IMG/M metagenome (GOLD analysis project Ga0116202, IMG submission 94479) | Anoxic lake water microbial communities from Lake Kivu, Rwanda to study Microbial Dark Matter (Phase II) - Lake Kivu water 325m metaG | ecosystem: Environmental > Aquatic > Freshwater >... | reverse complement strand
GTTCCACGCGTCGGCGAACGGCGGCTGCTGGATTCGCTGGCGCGGGGCATCGCCGGGGACCTGAGGCGCGAGAGGCCCGAGGAACTTGCCGGCGCAATCGCCCGGCGCGTTGCCCGGCGCGTGACGAGCGGCATGAGCGAGGAGAAGCTGCTTGCCGTGGTCGAGGCGGTGCTGCGTGAGCTCGGCCGGCGCGGGCTTGCGCAATCGGTGCGCGAGCAGGTCACATCGCTCAGAGAGGATAGGGTGAGCCGGAAGGCCGAGAGCCCGTCGCTGCTTGAGCGCGACCGGGTGATGCTGTCTGAGTTCCTTTCCGACCTGAACGAGCCGGATGAGCTGGAGCGTTTCCGGGTGAAGGAAGCGGCCAGTCTGCTCAAGACCGCGCTGCGCCGGGTAAGGCCGTGGGCGCGGAAGGTGGTCGTGGGCCGGCTGTCAGGCCGAAAGAGTGACGCCACGCTGGCCCGGCTCATCGGCGTGAGGACCGAGGACGTGAAGGCGATACTGGAGCAGGCGAGGAAACTCGTATCCGAGTACACCCGGTACTTCGACGATGATTGGTACTGGCATGCGCCGGTAAAGGGAGGGCTGTAATGTCATCCAGACAGCGCAGTGCGGCCGACCGGGTCGCGAAATGGGATAAGCACTACACCGCCGAGCGGGTGGCGAACATCATCAGGGCCGAGAAGGCGAAGATGCTCGCCAACAACGCTGACTCGACCGCGGACCTGGTGCGATACGAGGTGCTGACCAAGATGGAGCTGAACCAGGTCGGCGTGCCGGTGATTGACGTGCCTGAATACCTGGCGTTCTCGCGCGAGGTGTGGGCGAAGCGGCGGCGGTACGCGGGCCGGATGCTCAACAACGTAGTGCAGGGGCTGATTGACAAATGGACCATGCGCACGCTGGACCGGTCGGTGCTGGAGCGGATAAGGAACAACGTCTACACTATCCCCGCGCCGGCGTGAGCGGAACTTAACTCACGCATCTGCGACACGAATCAGGGTTCAACCCTGTCAGTCTCTGTCAGTCTGAGTAGGTTCGCAGCCGGCGGGGTCAAGGAGGGAAGGAAGGGAAAGAACGTCGGCGGCTAGAAGCCGAAGTTGGTGACGATACGGAGATACACAGAGGCGGCTGGTCCGTTCCAGTCTCTCGGGCCCTCGTGCGGGTCGGGGGTGTAGAAGTATGCCAGTTCTGTTCCTGCTCCGAGTCCGTAGTAGTCGACTTCGGCATTCAGACCGGCCTTCCACAAGAGGTCGAACGGATTGTCCGAGATGCGTCCGTTCGCACCCCAGTATATTCCGACCTCGGCAAACACATCTGGGACCATGCCTCGAAACCAGCCGTAACGTACTGGCCGTTGGTAGATAGTGTAGCCCACTTCGACTGGAAAGAACGACTCACCGGGAGGCATGATACTGATGAACGTCGTGCCGAGGCGTATCCGCCGGTAACTGACTGCGAGACTTGCCACTCGGGCGTCGCGCCACACATCCACCTGCTTATGCACCCTCCAGAGGTCGTATTCAGGGCCGAATCCGGCCCGCAACAGCTCAAACTGGAGATTGTAGTCTTTGGCAACCACCGGCCCGGCAAAGAGAGCGAGGAGTACGAACGCAGCCAGGAGTTTCGTCATGTTCTTGTCCCACCTTCTGTCCTTGTGCATCTGTGTTTATCGGTAGCAGGGCTTTGGGGGCGAGGTTCGCGGTGCGGGGTTAGACGATTTTGGATTTTGGGTCTTGGATTTTGGATTGCCCGACCTCTTGGTGTCTTGGTGGTGAACTTCGGGTTCCGGGGTCGGGGGTTCGGGTTCCGCGCCCGGACTCTGTGTCTCTGTGGTTCGTCCTCATCGGCGTTCATCTGTGTTCATCCGTGGTTGCACTATTCCTTGAGTCCGGACCGCGCCTGGGACTGGATTATCTGTTTCTGCGCCACGAAGAAGAGGACGATGAGTGGGATAATCGCTATCGTCGTCGCGGCCATCAGCAGTGTGTAGTTCGTGCTCTGTTCGCGGGAGAAGTATGCGAGCCCGACCTGCAAAGGCCTGATGTTGTCCGAGTGGGTGACAATCAGGGGCCAGAAGAATGAGTTCCACGAGCCGATGACGTTGAAGACTGTGATGGTGACGAGCGGCGGTTTGGAGAGCGGGATGACGATGCGGAAGAGCGTGGAGAAGCGCGAGCAGCCGTCAATCCGCGCCGCGTCGAAGAGGTCGTTGGGCAGTTGCCTGAAGTGCTGGCGCAGGAGGAAGATGCCGAAGATGTTGACGACCCAGGGCACTATCATCGCGGCAAAGGTGTCAATCCAGCCGAGCTTGAAGAGAATCATGTAGCTGGGCACGAGGTACACCGGCAGGGGAATCATCATCAGTGCGAGGAAGAACATGAACATCGCTTCCCGGCCCCAGAACCGAAAGCGCGCGAAGGCGTAGGCCGCGAGCACGCCGGTGAAGAGCACGCCCATCAGGGTGGCGAAGGTGAGGAACACGGTGTTGAGCATGTAGCGCCAGAGCGGTATCTGGCGGAACACTTCCAGGTAGTTGCCGAACTGGGGCGAGGCCGGCAGCCATGTGGGCGGGAACTTCAGGGCTTCGAGCGGGGTCTTGAGCGAGGTCGAGACCATCCAGAAGAAGGGAAGGACCATTGCCACCCCGCCAAGCACAAGAATGAGATGCACAGGCAGGCGGCCCAGGCGAAGGGTTCGAGGTTTCAAGGGTTCGAGGGTTCCAGTGTCCGAACCCTTGGCCCCTTGGCCCCTTGACCCCTTGGACCCTTTCCTATCCATAGTGCACTCGCCTTTCCAGCACCGTGCGCTGGAGGATGGTGAGCCCGAGGATGATGAGGAACGCGAAGAAGGCGATGGACGCGCCGTACCCGAGTTTCCAGAGCTCAAAGGACTGTTCGTAGAAGTAGTACATCACGACCTTGGTGGTCGAGAGCGGGCCGCCGGCAGGAGGGCCCGTCATTATCCAGACCTGGGCAAAGGTCTCGAACGCGACTATCGAGGACATGATGAGCACGTAGTAGGTGGTGGGCGAAATCAGGGGCCAGGTGATGTTACGAAAGATGCTCGTTCGGCCCGCGCCGTCAATGCGCGCGGCTTCGTAGAAGGTCTTCGGGATGTTCTGGAGTCCCGCGAGGAAGATGACGACGTTGTACCCGAGGCCTTTCCACACGCCCATCATGATGAGCGAGCACATGGCGATGGACGGGCCGCGCAGGGCCATGGGCAGCTTCGCGCCGATGATGAGTTCGAACAGGCCGCGCGGGTCCTGAAGCCAGCGCAGGCCGCCCGCGCCGAACCAGGACAGGACGTAGTTCAGAAGCCCGCGGTCAGGGTGCAGTATCCAGCGCCAGACTATCGAGACCGCGACAATCGAGGTGACGACCGGCAGGTAGTAGATGGTGCGGTACGCGCCGAGGCCCCTGATTTTCTGGTTCAGGAGGACGGCGACGAACAGGGCCGCGAAGATCTCGAGCGGGACCGAGAAGACCATGTACCAGCCGGTGTTGACCAGCGAGCGCCAGAACATCGGGTCCCTGAGCACGTGCAGATAGTTGCCAAGTCCTAAGAACTCGCGCGGGCCGGCCATGCCCCAGTCGTACAGGCTGATGCGGACCGAGAGCAGGATGGGGATGATGCGGAACGCGACGAGGATGAGCAGCGCCGGCAGGAGATAGAGGTAGCCGGAGAACGTCTCGTTGAGACGGCGCCTGGAGACGGCCATCAGGAGCGAGTATATTGGCCGCCGGGCGGCAGTCAAAGAGGACACGGACTCGGATTTCACCACCAAGACACCAAGACACAAAGAGGTCGGAACAGAAGGATTGCCCGCGAATGGGTCATCTGTCCGTGAACTTGGAGTCTTTGCGTCTCTGTGGTGAGATTCCGCTCAGCGTCCGATGGCCGTCTTGAGCGCGAGGAAGACGAAGTACGCGCCAGAGGCGATGGAGAGGACGCGGGCGGCGAAGCGGACGGCAGAGAACCGGGCCGCGAGGCCGGCGAAGAGCAGCGGCACAAGATAGACGCTGGTGGCGACAAAGAACACGAAGAAGAACAACGCTCCGCGCAGCGCGCCGCCGGCATCCATGACGGTCGTAACCGCGAGCAGGAAGGGCGGGCAGAGGTTGATGCCGGCGAGGAATCCGACCAGGGCCAGATACCAGCGCGAGCCGATGCGAGGAGACAGTACCCGGCAGAAGCCCCAATGCGGGAATGATTGGACGATTCCATACAGGACCATGAGCGGGCCAAGGGTTGCGTAGAGCAGCGGCAGGAGAATGGTCTTGACCGCCAGGACGCGGCCGAGCAGGCCGCCGAGTGCGCCGAACAGAAGGCCGAACAAGAGGTAGGCGAGGAGCCGGCCGGCAAGGAATAGAAGAAGACCTGAGGCCGAGTCGCGCAGGCTGGAGCGCTCCCGGCCGAGCATCAATGGACCGAGCAGGGGCAGGCAGAACCCGATGCAGAACAGCCCGGTGCTCAGCCCGAGCACCAGAGCCTTAGCGGCGAGGTGGAGCATTGGAGCCGAACAGCCGGCGAAAGCGTTCCGAGGCAAGGGAATCGAGATTGCCCGGATGCCACGGAGCCTTGGGGTCGGTGCGGACCTCGATGCGGTGAATGCCGGGAACGACCTGGAGAGCGTTCAATGCCTCACCGGCCAGTTGCGAAGCATACGGGCACTCCGGCGTCGTAAGTGCAAGGGCCAACAGCACGTTATGGAGTGAATCGAGTTTTAGTTGATGGACAAGGCCCAGTTCCACGATGTCCAGCCCGAGTTCAGGGTCGGTGACGGTGCGGAGCGCTTCGAGTAGTCTGAGCGAATCGGTCGCAAGGCTGTCCGGCTGGACGACGCCGGTGTCGTTGAGGGTGACGAACCAGGGCCGGGCCAACCGGCGCGAGCGGATGAGCGAAGGGATGTTCATCACCAAGACGCCGGCAGAGGCGAGGAGCAGGGTGACGAGTATGCGCAGGGGCACGCGCGGCACAGGACGCATCGTCACATTCTAGCTTAGTGCTGCCAGGTGTCCAAGAACAAGGGCTTGACCGCCAAGAACGCCAAGGGAGAACATGAGAGAACGCCAAGGCGGAGAAGCAATGGAACCTCGACACTAGCGGTCATGGGGTTCGACTGATTCTTGGCGCTCTTTGCGGTGGTCTGCTTCTCCTGTCCGGTCTTGGCGTGCTTGGCGGTTTTCCGGGGTCTGACGGAGAGGCGTTGACTCTGTGGCAGTCTGGTCTATACTTCTTGATTATGGAAGGACTATCCAGCCGTTTGAAGGCTGTCGTCAGCCATTCCCAGTCCCTGCTCAAGCGTCTGAAGGAGTACGAACGTCTGTGCGAGAACCCGGTTGACAACGCGTTCGGCCGCGGCCGCAGCCTTGCGGCGTTCGATGCGTCGGTGCAGGAGTTCCCTGATTCAGAACTCAAGTCCGAACTCGGCCGCTGGCTTGTTGAGGAGCGCGCCAGAGTCGCGAAGGACCAGGAGGAGTTTCGCTACCAGTTCGGCACCCGGTTCGCGTCGGCGCTAACCGAGCACGGGCTCAGGGCCAAAGGCCAGATGCCGGTGCTGAGAGTCGGGATGTTCTCGGTCCGGCTTGACCTCGCCGCAGGCAAGGCCTCAGTGTACTGGGGTCCTGAGGTCGAGCTTCTGAAGTCCGGACTCCCGCTCAGGCCCAATGAACTCGCTGAGACGCTGTCCCGCTGGACAAGCGACCTCAAGGCCAAGGCGACCGAGCCGCAGAAGATGCGCAAGAGCCTGAGCGATGCGTACCACCGGGCGTGTGGCGCTCTGGGCGTTGAGGAAGGCTCGCGGATTCTCCTGGCCGACGCGCTGGCCGAGTTGGTGATGCTCTTGCAGCCCAAAGGTTTCAGGCAAGACCCGGCGCGCGCCAGGTTCGTCGAGTACCCGCGCGTCCGGTTCAGCTATGACCTGTTCCGGCTTCGGGCCGAGCCCGGCACGATGCGGCTGCACGTGGCGAACTTTGACGCCACGCTCGAGAAGTCCAGGGCAATCTGGGTGCCGGACAACGAAGAAGGCGAAGGGACCTACTACTCATACGTTTCATTTGGAGGGCAGTGATGGACCAGGCTCTCGCAAAGGCCGTCATCAACAAACTGGGCGCGACCGGCACGCCGCCCGAGTTCGGAATTGACAGTTTCACCATCGGGCTGGACGAATACCTGCGGGTTGTCGAGGACGAATACCTAAAGGGAATCCTCAGGTTCAACTTGTCCAGTTTCAAGCTGATAACCGGCAACTACGGCGGCGGCAAGACGCACTTCCTCTACTCGGTCAGGGACCGGGCATTTCGGAACAACTTCTGCGTGGCGTACGTCAGCCTGAACCCGACCGAGTGCCCGTTCGACAAGCTGGAGCTCGTGTACCGCCAGATTGCCTCGAACCTGATGGCCCCGCACGCGACCGACCGGCCGGTCGAGGTTTGGGAAAAGGGCATCGAGTCGGTTGTCAGGCGCTGGCTCGCGGACAGGAAAAAGGACGAGGACCGGGCCGAGAACCTGCGCCGGTACCTGGACGAGTTGCCGGTGGTCGAGAGTTCGAGCTTCTCCAACGCGGTCAAGGGCGCGTTCTCGGCGCTCCTGGCTGAGGATTCGGACGGGTTCGGACAGCTCATCCAGTGGCTCAAAGGCGAGGATATCGCCAAGGAGACGAGGGCCCAGTACCGGATTTCCGAAAGGGTGGACAAGGCCAACGCGTTCCGGATGCTGCGCTCGATGATTCAGTGGGTGCACGCCATCGGATACTCCGGGCTCGTGTTCCTGTTTGACGAGGCGGAGCGCGGGATGTCAATCTCGTCGTCCCGGGACAAGCGCCGGGCGCTCGACAACCTGCGCCAGATTGTTGACGAATGCGGCAACTCGCGGCTGCCGGGCGCGATGTTCTTCTACGCGATACCGGACGAGAACCTATTGCTCGAAGGCACGGGCGGAGTGTACGAGGCCCTGAAGCAGCGGCTGCGCAGCGTGTTCAGCCAGGTCAACCCGGTGGGCGTGCGGGTGAACCTTGAAGAGCTGGGCATCGAGCCGACGGTGTTCCTGTTGCGGCTGGGCGCGAAGCTCGCCGAGGTATTCGAGGCCGCGTATGGGACCAAGCTGCCGGCCGAGCGGGTGCAGTCAGTTACCCAGCAGTTGGCCGAGCTTGCGGTCAAGGCCTATGTGTTCGACATCAGCTACCGCCGGCTGTTCGTGGTGTCGCTCATCGAGGTGCTGCACCGGCTGCGGGCAGAGCCCGGAGCCGCCTTCGAGCAGAAGGACGCGGAGAAGCTCCTGCGTGTGACCACCCAGCGGCTGGGCCAGTCTGAGCGGGAAAAGGTCGAGAGTGAAGAGTTTTAGAGGACAGGGATTGGGGAATGGAGAATAGGGATAATGGGGTGAGAACCGAACCCTCTCCTACGCGCACCGGCCGATTGGTGTCGCATCCGGTGTTCGGCGAGGGCGAGGTGCTGGACTCGCGCTGGAACGGCACTGAGCTGCACGTCAGGTTCCAGACCGGCCTGAGGCTCTGGCTCCCGGCCCGGAGAGTCCGCTTTCTCGGAGGCATCGAACCTGAGTTCGTTCCCGGAACCCCGGGCAAGAGCACGGTTGACCGGATACAGGCGTGCCGGATGATTGAGGCGTTCCGGCTGGGCATCGTGCCGCACCAGGACGTGGAGCAGTTCACCTTCGGCCGGGACAAGGAGACCGCGATGGTCGAGGACGCCCTTGCCGGTCTGAAGCGCGGGAAGGGCGAGGTGTACCTGGTCGAGGGCGAGTACGGCACCGGCAAGACCCACCTGATGGAGTACATCCATCACCGGGCACTGCATTCGGGTTTCGCCACGTCGCTGGTCCAGTTCGACCCGCTGGAGGTCAGCCCGCACCGGCCCAAGCGCGTGTACCGGGAGATTGTCCACAACCTGCGCTACATCAAGGACGACCGGGAAGGCAGCTACCGCGACCTGCTGCGCAAGGCGGCTGAGCTCGACTTCCGCGACCACGTGTTCTTCGGCCCGGTGCTGTCCAAGCTCGCGAAGCTGGACTCAGGTAACGTGGAGTCCGAGGTGCTCTGGCAGTGGATTGAGGGCGAGAGCACCAAGGAGTACGCCACCGACACGTCGAGCCGGCACCGGGTCAAGGGCGCGCAGCGGATACCGGCGCTGTACGACTTCTCGACCGCCGCGGACTTCTACTGCAACATCTTCTCAGGCGTCAGTTGCATGGCGCGCGCGGTCGGGCTGTCCGGGCTCGTGCTGCTGATTGACGAAGCCGAGACCGTGACCCATCTGTGGGACATCATCTACCTGACCAAGAGCGTGAACTTCATGGAAGGGCTGGTCCGGCTGGCGCAGGGCGACAAGGACCTGAAACACCTGAACCCGAGGATGATCCACAACCAGGTCAGGCCGGTGCCATACATGTACCGCGACCCGGCGATTCTTCTGGCGTTTGCGACCACGCCCAGCCCGTACGACTACAGCTACCTGAAACTTGCCAACCGCGTGAACCGCAAGCTCGAACTCGGGCTGCTGCCTGAGCGCGCGCTCGTTGACGCGTTCTCCAGCCTGGTGATGCTGTACCAGGTCGCATACCCGGGATTCCAGGTCGCCGAGCCCGAACAGAAGCGGCTGTTCCGGCAGGCACAGGCCGCGGGCAACGAGGGCGTCCGGTCGTTCATCAAGTTCTGCGTCGAGGGGCTGGACGTGCAGCGGGTGCGGCCGGCCCGGCAACTGGCCTCCAGTTGACACCAGACCCTGACATTCGCGCCAGGCTGCACCGCACCTGGTTTCCCTTCTTCTCGCGCTTCGGTCAACTGACCGAGGTCCAGCTCCGGACTATCCCGGAAGTGCTGGCGGGCCACAACCCGGTAGTGATTTCGCCGTCGGCGTCGGGCAAGACCGAGGCGGTCACCGCGCCGGCAATCGAGCGGCTGCTGCCGGACCGTGCGGGCAAGTTCTCGATTCTATATGTCTCACCGACGAGGGCGCTGGTCAATGACCTGTTCCGCCGCTTGAGCGAGCCGGTTGCGTACCTCGGCCTGGAACTGGCGCGGAAGACCGGTGACCATCCGACGATTGACGAGGACCGGCTGCCGTTCATGCTGATAACCACGCCGGAGTCGTTCGATTCGCTCCTGTGCCGGCACACCGCGATATTCAAGGACGTGCGAAGCGTGGTGCTGGACGAGCTGCACCTTCTGGACAACACCGTGCGGGGCGAGCAACTGCGCGCGCTGCTCGAGCGGCTCAGGCTCTTGAACTCGGAAGTCCAGTACTGCGCGATGTCAGCGACGATTGACGACCGGGACATCGGCAGGCGGTACTTTCCGGACCCGGTGGTGGTGGAAGTACCGTCGCGAAGGAAGATAGAACAGGAGCTCTTAGGCATGGGCGAGGACTGGCCTGAGCAGGTGGTCGCTACGCTTGGCCGCCGCGACTGCCGCAAGGTGCTTTGCTTCTTCAATGCCCGGTCCAGCGCCGAGGCCGCGGCGGACCGGTTCCGGATACCGCCATTCGGCAGCCGGGTCTGGGTCCACCACGCCAGCCTGAACCGCAAGCTGCGCGAAGAGACCGAGCAGACGATGATGCGCGAGCCGGTCGGTCTCCTGTGCTGCACCTCGACACTCGAGCTGGGCATTGACATCGGCGACGTGGACGCGGTAGTCCTGGTCAGGCCGCCATTCAACGTCTCGTCCCTGCTCCAGCGCATCGGCCGGGGCAATCGCCGGACTCAGGCCGAACTCGTTGCCATCGGACTTTACACTTCACCTTGGGAGCGGTTCCTTTTCGAGACGTTTCTTGACTGCGCGCGCGCGGGCCGGCTATGCGACAAGCCCTACACGCCGGCGCTGTCGGTTATTCCTCAGCAGATACTTTCTTACCTGTTTCAGCGCAGGCGCATCGGCGCGACGCGCGAGGCGGTGAAGAAGGCGCTGGCCGGAGTCGAAGCCCGGCCCGGCGCGATTGACCTTGTGTTCGATTCGCTGGTCCAGCAGGGCGCGCTGGTCCAGCAGCGGTCAGAGGTGTATTTTCTCGGGCCCAAAGTCGAGGCGCCGGTCGAGTACGGCAAGATTCACTCCAATATCCAAGAGAAGAGCTTTGGCCAGTACGAGGTGTACGAGCAGGCCAGCGGCCGGCACGTCGGTACGGTGTACTTCCTGTTCAAGCTGTTCGTGCTGGCTGGACGCGCCTGGGAGATGGTCGAGTACCGTGAGAAGGAGAAGCGGGTGATAGTCAAGCCGGTCACTGACGTCGGCGCAGTGACCAAGGTGTTCGAGGGCACGGGCACCGGCGGATACGGGTATTTGATGGCGCGGATACTCAAGAGCCGACTGTTCCCGGAGTTGGGCGAAGATGAGTTGCCGTTCTTCCGCGAGGCGGGCAGGGCCTACATCGTACACCTGCTGGGCAGCACGTACGGCTTCATACTGTCAGAGGCGCTGACCCGGCAGGGCATCGAGGCCGCGGACCTGGACGGCAAGCTGCTTGTCATCGCCGACAAACAGGAAGGCCTGTCGGGCGGCTTCCCGATACCCGAAGCCGGGGCGGTGCGACAGGTCGTCGGAGCCAACCTCATCAGGTTCGAGGACAGCTTGGGCTCAGGCGCGTTCTTTCGGATGCTGCCCAAGGAACTGCAGATCGAAGACCACATGCTGGCGCTGGACATCGCCGGGCTGTTCAAACACCTGGAGAAGGTTCGAATGGTCGAGTTGCCGCAGGAGAGCATTGTTCAGCGGCTGCAAGGGCACCTCGGAACTGAGTCCGACGAGGCCGCGAAGGTCTGAAGCAATGGTTGACATGTCGGCGCCGGACACTAGGTTGTGACATGCGCCGAGTGCTGGTTGTCGCCTACTACACCCCGCCTCTGGGCCTGAGCGGGGTGATGCGCGTCACCAAGCTCTGCAAGTATCTGCCTGAGGCCGGCTGGCGGCCGCTCATCCTCAGCGTGAAACCGGCAGCCTACTACCACTACGACCCGGAGTTGCTCGTAGACTTGAAGGACTCGGTCGTGTACCGGACCGAGAGTTTCGACCCGGCCCGGGTGCTGAACTGGTTCAGGCCCAAGGCACATCGGCTGAGGCCGATGCTGAGCCGGAGTCTGGGCAGAGGACCACGGCTGCTCAATTATCTGCTGTTTCCCGACTCCAAAGCCGGCTGGCTGCCTTTCGCGGAAAGGGCCGGCCGCCGGATACTGGGGGACCAGAAGCCGGATGCAGTCTTCGCGACCGCACCACCGTACACCGCGCTCGTGCTCGGGCTCAGACTCAAGGTCTTGGGACATATCCCACTGGTTTGTGACTTCCGCGACCCGTGGCCGACCGGGTTCCAGGAACCTCCGGCATATCGGCGGGCCGCGCTGCGCGAGCTCAGGCAGCGAGTTACCAGGCATTCAGACCTGGTGCTGGCGGTGAACCAGGGCACTGCTGACCAGGTCGGCGGCGCGACGGTGCTGGACAACGGGTTCGACCCGCAGGAGTTTGAGCAGGAACCTGAGAAGCTCGAAGGGCTCAGCATCGTCCACGTGGGCAACCTGTGGCAGAACCAGCGCGAACTCGGCGAGGTTGTGCGGGCGCTGGCCGCGGTGCCGGAGGCGAAGCTGTATCTTGCCGGCAAGGTTGACGCTCAGACCGCTGCGGCGGTCGCGGGCAATGCCCAGGTCAGACTGCTGGGCACGGTTGCGCACGACCGGGCCTGCCGGCTGATGAAGTCGGCGGATGTGCTGCTTTACTTGGGCAAGCCGCAACAGCCGGTCGGTATCAAGCTCTACGAGTATCTGGGTGCGCGGCGGCCGATACTCGTGACCGGGCCGGATACCGATGAGGCAGCACGCATCGTGGCCGAAGTTGGAGCCGGACTCAGTTGTTCACGGGGCTCAGACCTTGCCGGCACCATTCAACGTCTTCGGTCAGGCAGGGCCCAGTATTCGGCGGGAAACCGCGACCGTTTTGACAGAAGACTCCAGGCGCGCTGGCTGGCGTCTGAGATGGAGCGACTGGTCACTTCCGGCTGAGCCGGTACTTCCAGACTCGAACCAGGGCCGCGAGCTCGAGCAGGGGCAGGAGCACGACCGCCTTGAACCAGAAGAAGCCGCTGCGGTCGTGCTTGCGCAAGTAGCGAAACAGCGAGCGGTGCGACTCCCATATCATCTTCGGCCTGACCTGCCTCGTGCTTGCTCCGCGTCGGTGGATGACGACCGCGTCAGGCACGTATGCGGTCTTCCAGCCTGCCCGCTTCATCCGGTATGAGAGGTCAACGTCGTTGTAGAAGATGGGAAACGTCTGGTCGAACCCGTGCAGTTGCTCAAGTACTTTCCGCCGGATGAGAAGACACGATGCCATCGGCTGGTCCACTTCCGCCGGCTTGGTGTAGTCGAACCGCGCCATGCGCCAGCCGCCGAAGGCGCGGCTTAGAGGGAACAGCCGGGCAAGGCCCGTGACCTCGCAGAGCGTTGACCACGCAGTCGGGAAGGAGCGGACCGAGAACTGGGTTGAGCCGTCCGGGTTCACCAGCCTGGGCGCAACCGCGCCGAAGTCCGGATTGGCATCGAGGAACTCGACCAGTCGGTCAATCGCGTCAGGCCCCATCTTCGTGTCCGGGTTCAGCAAGAGAACGTATTCGCCGCATGACTCCTTTATGCCCTGGTTGTTGGCAAAGGCATATCCGCGGTTGCACGCGTTGCGAATGAGCTTCAAGTGATGGAACTGACTGAGGACATCTAGTGTGCTGTCAGAAGAGCCGTTGTCTACGACTGCCACTTCGAACTGGTGCTCTGAGTGTATCGAGTCCAGGCATCCGGCGATGTCTCCCGCGCTGTTCCAGGTCACGATGTCAATCGAGAGCTTCACTTGGATGGCCCGGTCAGCGCCGGGCGCGCAACGCCGGACCGGTCATCGCACTTGCCGATACGAGTTCAGGAGGTCGGAGAAGGTTGTCTCCAGCGGAATCAGCGGGTTCCAGCCGGTGGCCGCTTTGAACTTCTTGTCCGACCCGGCTGACAGCAGGATGTCGTGAGGCCGGAGCTTTCGCGGCACCGAGCGATACGAGACCTGAGTCTTTGCCATCTTGATAAGCATCTCGACGCCCTGGCGAATTGAAATTGCCCTGCCGGAGGTCACGTTGTACGTCTCGCCGCACCGGCACCGCTCCAAGGCAAGCAGGTATGCCTGACAGATGTCCCGCACGTCGGTGTAGTCGCGCCGGACGTCAACGTTGCCCAGTTCGATGGTTCGTTCCTCATCCGCGAGGGCAGGGGTGTTTTCAGCCGCTCTCTCGATTTCGACTATCCTTCGTGCAACGCTGGGGAACACGAACTTCGGGTTCTGGCCTGGTCCGGTATGGCTGAAGGGCCTGAGTATCACAATGTCCAGCCCGTGCACGCGCTGGAAGAATCGGCCGATCTCCTCGGCCGCGAGTTTGGTCATTGCATAGGCGCTCAGCGGATTCGCAGGCGACTCCTCGGTGCGGGGCGCTTCGGATTCAGGCTGGCCATAGACATCGGCTGAGGAGACAAGCAGTATGCGGGCCTTGGGTACGGTTCCCCGTACCGCCTCCAGCAGCTTGAGCGTGCCGCTGGCGTTGATGTCGAACGTACCGAGAAGCTGGTTTTCGGACTCCGCGACCGAACTCACCGCTGCCAGGTGGATTACCGCGTCAGGCCGAACTTCTTCAAGAGCCTGCTTGAGCAGGTCGAAGTCACGGATGTCGCCCTGGAGCAGTCGGGCAGGCAGGTCGGCCGGCACCGGGGCAAGATGCAGGCCTGACACCTCGTGTCCGGCGCGGTCGAGCGCGGCGCAGAGATGCAGGCCGGCAAAGCCCTCGATTCCGGTGACGAATGTGCGACTCATACGCGGGGCGCCGCTCATGCTGCGAACTGGGCAGGAAGTCGTGGCTTTTGGCCGGCTAGACCCGTTTTCGCCAGTAGTCGAGCAGGTCGGCCAACGTCTTCTCAAACTTGTACTTCCTGGTCCAACCGGTGGCCTTCTCGAACTTGGTCGGGTCGCCGACCAATAGCTCGACATCGCTCGGCCTCATCCGCTCGGGGTCCTGCTTGACTTCGATTTTCGCTTTGGACGAGGCGAGCACCATGTCGAGCACCTCCCGGATTCTCCATCCCTTGCCGGAAGCGATGTTGTAAACTTCCCCGGGTTCAGCCTTCTCCAGCGACAGGTAGTAGGCGACCACGGTGTCGCGGACATCGGTCCAGTCGCGCACCGCGTCCAGGTTGCCGGTGTACATCACGGGCGGCCGCTTGCCTTTCTCGATTTCCGCAATCTGGCGAGCGAAGTTGGAGGTGACGAATACCTCGCCCCGCCGCGGGCCGGTGTGGTTGAACCCGCGCGTGCGGACGACCTTGAGTCCGTAACTCTGGAAGTACTGGTAGCCCATCAGGTCCTGGGCGACTTTGCTGACGCCGTACGGGCTGAGCGGCCGGAGCGGGTTGGTCTCCTTGATGGGCGCCTCTTGCGGGTAGACCATGCCGTATTCCTCGCTCGACCCGGCTATCTGTATCCGGCAGTCCGGGCATTCCTGCCTGGCCGCCTCGAACAGGTTGCTCTGGCCGACAACGTTGGTGACGAGGGTCTCGGCCGGTGCGACCCAGGACATCGGCACGTAGCTCTGGGCCGCCAGGTGGTAGATGCGCGCCGGCCTGACTTCACGCAAGAGGTTCGTGACCGCGGTGAGGTCGCGCAGGTCGCAGGCGTGGAGCTTGAGCCGGTCCGCGATGTGGTCAATGTTCTCGGTGCGCGAGCGCCAGCGGACCGTGCCGTGGACTTCGCCCTCGCCCCTGGCGAGCAGCAACTCGGCCAGGTGGCTGCCGGCGAATCCGGTGATGCCGGTGATAAGGCAGTTCAAGTTGACTCCAGGGCGCTAGGCCTTGGTGACCTTGCCCGAGCGCAGGCAGCGGGTGCAGACCCAGATGCGCTTGACCTCGGACTCGACCTTTGCCTTGACGCGCTGCAGGTTGGGCTCCCAGCGACGCTTGGACACGTTGTGCGCGTGGCTGATGTTCGAGCCGACCGAGCCAATCTTTCCGCAGATTTCACAATGCTTAGCCATAGGTTCCTCCGTTTAGGGTGTTAGGTTTGTCAGGATAGTGTAATTCACCCGGCTGTCAATGCCGGTGGATTAGAGTTTGTATCCGATCTTGCGCAGGAACGCCTTGCGGTCGGCCTTGTCCTGGTCGCTCTCCACGCCTTTCGGCCGTTCGCCGTCAATCACGCCCAGGATGCCCCGGCCGGTGTCGGTCTCGGCGACAACCGCGGTTACCGGGTTCGCGGTCGCGCAGAAGACCGAGCAGACCTCGGTCACCTCGCGCAGGGCCGGCAGGACGTTGATGGGGAATGCGCCGCGCATGATGACGAGGAAGCTATGCCCGCACCCGAGCGCCAGGGCGTTCTTCGCGGCCAGGGCCTCAAGCCCGGCATCGGTGCCGGAGTGGCGGACAAGGCACGGGCCTGACGCTTCGCAGAATGCCAGTCCGAACTTGACGCCCGGCACGCCGGTCGCCATCGCCTCGTGCAGGTCCTCGACGGTCTTGATGAAGTGCGCCTGGCCCAGGACGAGGTTGCAGTCGTCCGGACGCTCGAGCCGGACTTCGAGCAGCTTGAGCACTACTCTTCGCCGTTCGTCAGGAGCAGTTTGCCTGCACGGGACCAGTCGCCGGCCTTGACCGTATAGAGATAGGTCCCGGGCGGCAGCCGGGTCTCGGCCGGGTCAGTGCCGTCCCAGGTTGCCTCAAGGCCGGAGGTCCCCGGGGCGAACTCAATCGTCCGTACCAGTTCGCCGCTCACTGCGTAGATCTCCACGCGCGCCTGCTCGCCAGCATTCCGGGCCAGCACAAACCGGGTCTGCCTGGTGAACGGGTTGGGGGTGACCAGCAACTGCTCGTCCGGCCGGACCGGAGTCTCCTCGCCGACCGCGACGGTCGTGACGCTGAAGCGTATCGAGGCGCTCTCAGGAGCGCACACCGGCCAGGTGGTCCAGATGTCAATGTTCTGGTTCACGGCAAAGGTATCCTTGGCCCACACGAAGTAGTCAACCTGGGCCGGCGGCGTGACCGAAGGCATCGTGAAGAAGTAGCGACTGCCGGCAGTGGAGTCGCAGCGGGTCGAAGCCCACGCGCCCTGGTTCACGCGGTAGAATACCGATTCCGCGCCTACCGCCTGGTTGTCGGTGATCTCGGCCCAGACCCGGTAAGGCCCGGTGTAGTTCGTGTCCGGCCAGACGCGGACGTTGGCGAACGCCGGCGGCATGACGTCCCAACCCGGTATCTGCGCCTCGCTCATCTGGAAGCAGTTCTCGACCACCATGAAGTTCTGCGCCGCACCGTTCTGGCTCATCACCGCGGCCACGCCATTGCCGCCGAGGAAATGTCCGGGCACGAGCCATTCGTATATCCAGCGGATGTCGGAGCCGCCCATGTTGTCGGTGAACGTCATGTGGTCGCGGATGACCAGGCAGGGCCAGTAGTATCCGCCGGACATCGGGACCTTGACCTTACCCTTGGACACAATCTTCTTCTCGTGCTGCTCGTTGAATACGATGAATACGCCGGGGAACAGCTCGTAGCGCCACTGCCAGGCGGTGTTCCAGCTTCCGGTATGATAGATGGGCGTGGCGTAGGCGTAGTAGTCGGGCCGGTAGTTGCCGACGAAGCGGTACTCGCCCTGGGTGAAGTCAATGCCGTCAACGTAGAGCCCGAACTGGTTCTTGTAGAGATATACCCACTGATTGGTGTTGTTGCCCATCGTATCCATCTCGCAAATCTGCGGGTCCGGCGGGTCGAGCACCATCGAGTCCAGCGCGCCGGGCCGGCCTTCAGACGGGCCGCGCAGCCCGAGCCGGGTCCACAGCTCGCCGGGATACTGAGTCAGGTCCCACCACTCGCGCGTGGTGTCGAACGCCGCCCAGAAGAACAGGCTGGAGTTCTGGCTGAATCGTCCGTAAGTGCCGAGCACCATCGGAATCTCCGAACTCTCGATTGTGATGTTGTGCGCCGGCACGAGCGACGCCAGCGCGAGAACGAGCATAAATGCGAAAACTGGCTTGGACATGCGACCTCCTGAAAGTAGAGCCAATTCTAGGCCTCGCGCCGGGCCTGTCAATGAGCCGGGGCGGCGCGGCCCCGGAGGAGTATCAACTTGGTGCGCGCGTGTTCTCCGCCGGGCTCGGTGCGGCAGTAATACACTCCTGGTTCGAGCGGTCGGCCTTGCTCGTCGCGGCCGTCCCAGCGTAGGGCGAGGGTCCGGGGAGGCGCCGAAGCTTCGATTGCGAGCGACCGCACCCTGTTGCCGCCGGCGTTGTAGATTGCGAGCGTCGGCGAGCCGGCCGCCCGCCGCAGTATGATGGTAGTCGCGGTGGTGAACGGGTTGGGCGAGGCAACCAGCGGCCGGCCAAACGGGCTCCCGGGCTTCGGTTCGGTGACGTCGACGCCGCTGACCGTGAATCGGATTGACGCGCTCTCCGGTGCGCAGACCGGCCAGGTGGTCCAGAGGTCAATGCTGTGGTTTACCGAGAACGTATCCTTGGCCCAGACGTAGTAGTCAATCGTCGCCGGTGAAGTCACCTGCGGGACAGTGAAGTAGTAGCGGTTGCCCGCTGCCGAGTCGGTCCGCGATGCGTGCCATGCACCCTGGTTCACCCGGTAGAATACCGACTCCGCGCCGACCTGCTGGTTGTCCGTGATGTCGGCCCAGACCGGGAACGGGCCGGCATAGTTCGTGTCCGGCCACACCCGGACGTTCGCGAACGCCGGCGGCATGAGGTCCCAGCCCGGGACCGAGACCGAGCCCAAGAGGAACACGTCCTCGACATAGGCGAAATCCGGGGGCGCTCCGCGCGGGCTCCACGCCGCGGCCACGCCGTTGGCTCCGAGGAACACGCCGGGCACGAGCCACTCGTATGTCCACCGGGTATATCGGGTGTCCCACTCGTCGTTGAATGCCATCGAGTCGCGGGTCACCAGGCAGGGCCAGTAGTAGGGCGCTGATATCGGGACCTTCACCTTGCCGCGCGCGAGCACGCGCTTGGCGTGCTTCTCATTGACCATGTACGGGACTTCCGACGTGTCGCAGACCCAGAAGATGCTCGCGGACCAACTGCCGCCGAAGTAGACCGGGGTGAGGAAGACCGGATAGTCGGGGTGGTAGTTTCCCAGGTAACGAAAGACCTGGTCGAAGTCTATGCCGTCCATGTACGTGCCGAAGTTGGTCTTGTAGAAGTAGCGCCACTGGACCGAGCCTGAGCCCAGCGTGTCGAACTCGCAGACGTCCGACGCGGGCGGGTCGTTGGCCATCGAGTCAGGAGCAGGCGGCCGGCCCTGGCTGGCAGGTCTGAGCCCGATTCTAGTGAAACGGCCGCCGGGATAGCCGGTCAGGTCCCAGTACTGGCGGGTCGAGTCGAACGGAGTCCAGGGGAACAGGCCGGAGTTCTGGCGGAACCAACCGCTGGAATTCGCGACCATTGGCACTTCGTGGCTCTCAATCATGATGTCAAGAGCCGGCAAGGGCGAAGACAGGCCAAGAAGAACGACCGAAATCATGCAGAATCTGCGCATCACGCCTCCTGATTGTCCACCCGGATTCTAGTCGGCGGGGCACGTGAGTCAAGGCGACCATCCGTGGCGCTTGACTTTGGAGGCGTTTGGCGTATTTCTTGACTGTCCAGTGACCTACTTCCTGCAGCAGCTCATCAACGGCCTGCAACTCGGGTTCGTCTATGCGCTCATCGCCCTGGGCTACACCATGGTGTACGGCATCGTGCGGCTCATCAACTTCGCGCACGGCGACGTGTTCATGGTCGGAGCGTACTTTGGGTTCTTCGCGATGGCAAGCTGGAAACTGCCGTTTCCCCTGGCAATTTGCGTGGCGATGGCCGGATGCGCGATTCTCGGGATGGCCATCGAGCGGTTCGCATACAAGCCATTGCGCAGCGCGCCCCGCATCTCCGCGCTCATCACCGCGATGGGCGTGTCGCTGTTTCTTGAGAACTTCACCAACCTGAAGTTCGTGTTCGGGCCCACGCCCAGGGCGTACCCGCGGCCGTTCGCGGTGCAGAACTACAACTTAGGCGGCGTGGACATCACTAACATCCAGATAATCGTATTCGGCGTGGCCCTGCTCCTGATGGTCAGCCTGACGCTCTTCGTCAACTACACGAAGATGGGCCGGGCGATGCGGGCGACTTCGTTCGACAAGGACACGGCACGGCTGATGGGCATCAACGTGGACAACGTGATCTCACTGACCTTTGGCGTCGGCTCGGCTTTGGCCGGCGCAGGCGGGGTGCTGTTCGGCATCGCCTATCCGCAGATTCAGCCGTTGATGGGCATTATGCCTGGACTCAAGGCGTTCGTGGCCGCGGTCCTGGGCGGCATCGGCGTGATTCCGGGCGCGGTGCTCGGAGCCCTGATAATGGGCGTAACCGAGACGTTCACGTCAGCCTACATTTCTTCCACGTTGAGGGATGCGGTGGCGTTCGCGATTCTGATTGTAGTGCTGCTGGTGAGGCCGGCCGGACTCCTGGGCAAGAGTGCAAGGGAGAAAGTGTGACCTTGATGAGAGGCATACGTGCGGCCAGCATCGGTACGGCGATTCACCCTCACCCTTTCCCTCTCCCATCGAGGGAGAGGGGAGAGAGTTCGAGGTGGCGAGTGCCGCTTCCTCTCCCCTTGTGGGAGAGGATGGAGGTGAGGGGGAAGGTAACGGTGTGAGCGGGCGAGTTCAGAAGTCAGAGAGCAGAATGCAGAAGTCAGACGCGCGGACCCCGGGCCCCCGACCCCGGACC
>Ga0116202_10000623_pt1 | contig 19795 bp, 18 predicted proteins | sample LakKivw325mmetaG_FD_94479 | JGI IMG/M metagenome (GOLD analysis project Ga0116202, IMG submission 94479) | Anoxic lake water microbial communities from Lake Kivu, Rwanda to study Microbial Dark Matter (Phase II) - Lake Kivu water 325m metaG | ecosystem: Environmental > Aquatic > Freshwater >... | reverse complement strand
TGGAGCGGGCGACGGGATTCGAACCCGCGACGTCCTGCTTGGGAAGCAGGCACTCTACCGCTGAGTTACGCCCGCCCGCGGTTCCTGATTATCCGCCGAGCGCCCGACGGGTGTCAAGGCGCCCTACTCGGGGATGAGTGTCATGAGCTTGCGAGCGATGTCCGGGTACTTGCAGATGAACTTCAACTCGTCGGTCGTCAGCGGCTTCTGAGCGAGCACGTTGGCGTACCGGGCCAGCTCAACCTTCTGACGCGCGTCCTCGGCGTCGGTGAACGACACGGCCATCCGGCCCATGATGTGGCGGAAGCCGGAGACGCCGCCGTATTGGCCGGAGCATATCTCCCGGCCGGTCTCCACCAGTTCGGGCTCTCCGCGGCCCAGGTCCTCGTAGCTGTAGAGCTCGTAGTTTTCGGGGTCCTTCAGCACTCCGTCCGCGTGGATTCCCGATGCGTGGGCGAAGGCGTTGACGCCCACGCCGGGCTGGTTGATTGGGATCGGCACGCCAAAGGCATAGCTGGCGTACTTCGCAAGCTGCCACGACTTCTTCAGGTCGAGGGACTTGCCGATCTCGTACTTGTCGGCGAAACCCTTGGACTTCGTCACCGCCAGCACGGTCGCCACGAGGTCGGCATTGCCGGCGCGTTCGCCGATACCGTTGACGGTGGTGTTGATGTAGACGTCTTGCCCGCCGTCAAGCACCCCCTTGGCGCCGGCAAGCGAGTTGGCCACGGCCATGCCGAGGTCGCCGTGGCAGTGGACCTCGAGCGGGAGCTCCACTGCCTCGGCCAGCGTCTTCATGACGTCATAGATGCTGAAGGGGTTGTCATAGCCGAGGGTATCGCAGTAGCGGACCCTGTCCGCACCGTGCTCTTTGGCGGCTTTGGCGTATTTGACAAGATACTCGGTGCTCGTACGTGAGGCATCTTCTGCGTTCACCCCGACCGAGGCGGCGCTGTGGCTATGGGCGGCATCGACCGCCTCCGTCATGCTCTTGATGACGTCATCGCCCGTGATGCGGCCTCCCCACTTGCCGTTGATCATCTGGGGAGACGTCGATATCGAGAGGTTCAGGTGCTTCAACCTGGGCACCATCGCGAACGCCGTGTGCACGTCTTCCGGCACGCCGCGGACCCAGCCTGACAACCGTATCGGCTGCATCCTGCCGTTGCCCTGGTGCTCGAGGTTCGCCTGGAGGTACATCTGCTCGTGTTTGGTCGTGGGGAAGCCGAACTCCGACTGAAACACCCCCATCTTGTTGAGATAGCGGTTGATCATGGTCTTGGCCAGTTTGGAGAGGCCAAGATGCGCTGTCTGAACGCCATCGCGGTTGGTGACATCGATGAAGTAGATCTTGGGCACTGCCTTCCTCCGTCCGAAAGTGAAGCCGGTACTCTACAGCATCGGCTGCCGCGCGTCAAAGGGAGGCGGGAGACTGCCGGCAGGAGCCGGTGTACGGCACGCGCTCGTGGTGTATAATGGCGTCTTCGACGCATGGCACGCATCCGCGCGGCAATCATCAATGTCACAGGCTACATCGGTGTCGATGTGGCGCGCATCCTCCTGCGCCATCCGGAGGTCGACCTCGTGTGCGTCACGGGGCGCAGCGCCGCCGGCAAGAAGCTGTCGGAGGTGTTTCCCCACCTGACCGGTTCAGGCGTGGTGATTCAGCCGGACCTCGACTGTGCGGCGGATGTGATCTTCTCGGCGATGCCTCATAAGGCCAGCGCGGAGGTCTGCGGACCGCTCGTAGCTCAGGGCTTGAAGGTCATCGACGTCAGCGCCGACTTCCGGCTGAAGAGCCGGCAGGAATACGAGCTCTGGTACGAGGTCGAGCATCCCTGCCCGGAGCTGCTGGCGGAAGCCGTGTACGGCCTGCCTGAGCTGCATCGCAACGAGATTGCCGGCGCCCGGCTGGTCGCCAATCCCGGCTGCTATCCCACCGGCGCGCTGCTGGCGCTTGCGCCGGCGCTGGCGTCGGGCATGACGGAAGGCGACATAATCATTGACAGCAAGTCCGGCGTCACCGGTGCGGGAAGAAGCCTGACGTTGACCACTCACTATGCTGAGTGCAACGAGAGCGTCGCCGCGTACTCGGTCGGCGGACATCGCCACATGCCCGAGATACGCCAGGAGTGCAGGAGACTCGAGCCTCGCGTGAGTGAGGTGCTGTTCGTTCCGCACCTCGTGCCGATGTCGCGCGGCATCCTCAGCACGTGCTACGTGCGCGTGGCTGACGGATGGCTTGCGGGACAGGGTGAGCCGGGCAAGGCGGCGACGGAGCTGTATCGCGAGTTCTATCGCGATTCCATGTTCGTCCACGTTGTGGATGCGCCGCCCGCCACGAAGCAGGTCTGGGGCAGCAACTACTGCCACGTACACGTCAGGTACGACGCGAGGACGCGTCGTTTGCTCTGCATCAGCGCTATTGATAACCTTGTGAAAGGCGGGGCGGGCGAGGCCGTCCAGAATATGAACCTGATGTGCGGCTTCCCCGAATCGTGTGGCCTCGAAGCCTTGCCCGTCTATCCGTAGTGGGGCGCGCCCTCATCGTCTAGCGGCCCAGGACGCCAGCCTTTCAAGCTGGAGATCAGGGGTTCGAATCCCCTTGGGGGCACTTCTTCCGTCAGCCGTTCCAGGCGCCTTCGCCCAGCAGAGGGACGAAGAAGCACGCACCGAGGTCGTCCACCAGGTCTCCCTCGGGCGTTCTGGTGATCTTGACGAGGTTCTGCTGCCAGCGTGGACCAACGGGGATGACCATGCGGCCGTTCCACTTGAGTTGGCCAAGCAACACCTGCGGAACCGACGGTGCTCCGGCCGACACGATGATGGCGTCGTAGGGCGCGTCCGGCATCCAGCCCAGAGGAGACCTCGGGACGAGGTGGACGTGCACGTTGTTGTAGCCCAGCGTGCGTATCGTCTCGCTCGCCGCATCGGCCAACTCGGGGATGATCTCGACGCTCACAACCTTGGCCGCGAGTTCGCCAAGGATGGCGGCGACGTAGCCGCTGCCGGTTCCCACCTCGAGCACGCTGTCCGTCTCCTTCAGCTCAAGAGCCTGGATCATGGCCGCCACGATGTATGGCTGCGAGATGGTCTGGCCGTAGCCGATGCTGAGGGGATGGTCCTCGTAGGCGGCGTCATACAGGGCAGGCGGGACGAATCGTTCTCTGGGGACCCGCTTCATCGCCTCGATGACGCGGGTGTCCTGTATCTCCCACGCGAGATGCCTGAAGAGTTGTTCGCGGGATTCCTGGAGGTTCACGTGGACCTGCCGCTCCTCGTGACTACCCGAGGATGGCCCACAGCACCAGAAGCACGATGAGGAAGGAGCCGGCCAGGAGGCCGATCTGCTTCAACTCAGCGTTGACATGCTCGTAGCGAACCGCCATGTCGCGCCAGGTGACGACCGCCCTGGGTTTCGAGACGACCGGAGGACGCTGCGCCGTTATGCGGGGTGTCTCAACAGGCGCCGGCGAGACCGCCGCGACGCTGACAGGTGCCGGGGACTTCGGGGATTGCTTGCGACGCTGTTTCTTTGACATAGCGACCTACTTCACCGTGGACAGAGGCTGCCGGTAGACCCTGGTGCTGGAGATATAGGCGTGGCCGAGCGCCTCCTGCAACGAGTGGAGGTCGGTGCCGCTCTGCACTTTCCGAACTGCGAAGCTGTGGCGCAACGTGTGCGGAGTGACACGGTCACCGAGCCCGGCCCTGGCGGCGTAGTTCTTCACTATCTGCCAGAAACCCTGCCGGGTCAACTGATGCCCGCGTCTGTTGAGAAACAGCGCCGTCTCGCTGTCATCGTACAGGAGGTCGAGACGCCCGTTCGTGACGTAGTCCCGGACCAGCCCGGTCACCTCCTCCGTAAGATGCAACTGGCGCTTCGCCGCGCCGTGGCGGCACCAGAGCGACGTGTGGTCGAGATCAAGGTCGCCGAGCTGAAGAGAGACTATCTCGGTGGCCCTCAGACCGGTGGCATACAGCAGTTCGAGCATGACCACGTCACGGCGCGACTCAGGCGTGGCCATGCACTTCGGCACGTCGAGCAATCTCAGGTACTCGGTCTGGGTGAGAACGCGCGGCGCCTTCTTGTTGACCGGCGGGCTTGCGAGATTGCGGACGGGGTTTTCCTTGAGGCGGCCGCTCTCCACGAGAAACTTGAAGAACGAGCGAGCCGACGCGACCTTGCGCGCGGATGTTGCCGGCGAGTAGCCCTTGCCCTTCAGGTGGACGAGGTAGGCCAGCAGCAGGTCCTCCTGCGTCGAGAGGATGCCCTTCTCCTTCTCCGATGCCAGGAAGTCCGCCAGCTGGTTGAGGTCGTTCCTGTAGGCGGCAATCGTGTTCTGGGATGAACCCCTGACCCTGACGAGGTGGTCGAGAAAAGCAGCGATATCCTGCTTCATGGGGCTTTCATTGTAACACAGGGTATGCGCTTTTGCTGCTGCCGAAACCCGTTGCTACAATCGTTCGGACGTGCCTACCGAATCCGTCGGCCGAAAGCTCGAGCTGTTGCCCGCGGCGCCCGGGGTTTATCTGTTCCGCGACGCGGCGGGCGAAATTATCTATGTCGGCAAAGCCTCCAGCCTGCGCAACCGGGTGAAGAGCTACTTCGGCTCGAAGACGGGACTCAGTACCAAAGTTCTCAGGCTCGTGGAGGCGGTGGCCGATCTGGAGTTCATCCTCACTGGCACCGAGCAGCAGGCGCTCGTGCTGGAGGCCGATCTCGTCAGACGGCACCGGCCGCAGTACAACGCCCGGCTCAAGGACGACAAGAGCTTCCCGTACCTCAGGATCGACGTCGAGAGCACGTGGCCGACCGTCACGGTGACCCGCCGTCGGCTGAACGATGCTGCTCTGTACTTCGGGCCGTTTTCGAGCGCCCGCTCGATGCGCCAGACACTGAGGCTGACGAGGAAGGTCTTCCGCTTCAGGGTGTGCACCGGGCCGCTGAATGTGAACCGTTCGCGCCCGTGCCTGAACTACCACATTGGCCTCTGCCCGGGGCCGTGTGTTGGTGCGGTCTCGCAGGAGGAGTACCGCAGGACCATCGATCGCATCGTCCTCTTCCTCAAGGGAAGGCGCCGAGAGGTGCTGGACGCGCTCACGGTCGAGATGAAGGCGGCGGCCGCGAACCTCGATTTCGAGCGCGCGGCACTGCTGCGTGACCGGGCGCAGGCGGTGGAAATGGTCACCAAGAGGCATGAGGGAGTGACGGCGCTCAGGGGCGACCAGGACATCCTTGCCGTCGCCCAGAACGCCGGCGGCGCGCTCGTAGAGGTCTTCTCCGTTCGCGACGGCAGAGCTCTTGGGCGAGAGGATTTCGTCATCGAAGGAGCGGGAGACCTCTCGCCCTCCGAGGTTCTGCGGAGCTTCATGCTGCAGTACTACGGCGCCGCATCGAGCATACCGCCTCTCGTCCTGCTGCAGCATGCGGTTGCTGATGGGCGCCTGATTCAGGGCTGGCTATGTGAGTCCCGTGGATCGGCCGTTCGCATCGTCGTGCCGCGGCAAGGAGTCCGTCTGCACCTGGTGCAGACGGTCGCGGACGACGTTGCCCGCGAACTCGTCGCGAGGGGGGTGGCCGCCACCGGGGAGCCTTCACTCAGGAACGACGGTCTGCGGCAACTCAAGGAGGTCCTTGGTCTACCGTCGATGCCTGAGCGCATCGAAGGCTTCGACATCTCGACCATACACGGTAGCCAGGCGGTCGGCAGCATGGTCGTCTTCGAGAGGGGAGTGCCAAGGCCGTCCGACTACCGCCGCTTCAAGATACGGACCGTCTCGGGTCAGGATGACTACGCGATGATGCGTGAGGTGCTGCAACGGCGCTTCGCGCGGATGGAGCGCGTGGCTCCGGGGACCGGCCGCGCGGTTCGATCCTGGGCTGCTTCTCCCGACCTGGTCCTGGTGGATGGTGGACGGGGGCAGCTCGGCGTGGCCATTGCCGTGCGGGATGCGGCCGGTGCATCGAGTGTCCGCGTGGCGAGCCTTGCGAAGGAGCATGAAATCGTCTTCTTTGAGAAGAGGGCGGCGCCTGCGGCTCTGCCTGAAGGCGCCCCCGGGCTGCTGCTGCTGCAGGCAGTGCGCGATGAGGCGCATCGCTTCGCTGTCGCCTACCACCGGAATCTGCGTGACGCTTCGGCGGTTGCGTCCGTGCTTGACGGCATCCCCGGCGTCGGACCTCGAAGGAAGCGCTCTCTGCTCGTGTCCTTCGGCTCTCTTGAAGTGCTGCGCAGCGCCGGCATTGACGAGATCGCAAGCCGCGGGCATCTCCCGCGGGCGCTTGCCGAACGGGTCAAGGACGCGCTGTCAACCCCCGGAACGTGAGGGCGTTTCTGACCGCGAAGGCGTTGGCGTCGTTGTTGAAGTAGGCGTAGACCGTCCTCGGCTTCGTGGCAATCGTTCTCGCGGCCTGGACCCACCAGGCGAGTGAATCGTCGCCGTACAGTCCGCCGTAGAGGGTTGCCGAGCCGTGGAACCGCAGGTAGATGAAGTCGGTCGTCGCAATCACGGGGGAGCGGAAGCCCGGCCAATCGATGAGGCACAGCGCAACGCCGCTCGCCCGCAGAAGCGCGTATACGTCCTCGTGCCACCATGACTGGTGACGGAACTCGACCGCGTGTCTGGCGCTGCTCGGCAGGATGTCGAGAAACGCCTTCAGACGGTCGTCGTCCCGGACGAGAGCGGGCGGCAGTTGCCAGAGGACCGGCCCCAGCTTCGTCCCAAGCGGCGATATCCTTCGGGTGAACTCGCTCACGGGACCAGCCACGTCATTCAGTCGCCGCACGTGAGTAACATATCGGCTTCCCTTGACGGCGAAGACGAACCCGGGAGGAGTCTCTCTCGCCCATTCGGCCGCGGTCGATTCCGACGGCATGCGGTAGAAGGTGCTGTTCAGTTCGACGGTGTTGAAGTGCCCGCAGTAGAAGTCGAGCCAGCGGGAGGTCGGAAGACCGACCGGGTAGAAGCGTCCGCGCCAGGCCGGGTACTGCCAGCCGCTGCAGCCGACATGGATGCTCTGCGATATCTCCGGACTATCATCAGTCTGTGCTTGCACTCCCGCTCACCCCTGTTGTATACTACCCCGCATTAGGAACCTCTTGGTGACTGGAGCGGAGCGGACCCACCCGTTCCCATCCCGAACACGGTAGTGAAACGCTCCAGCGCAGACGATACTCGAGGGGCGACTCTCCGGGAAAATATGCCGTTGCCAGGGGGTTCCTTTTCTTTTGCCCTCTCACCTGCATCGCCGGAACGCTCTCCCGAGTAGCGGTGATGCCCGCGCCTCGCGCGAGCCCGTAGAGCTATTGTACGCTCCGGGCCGGCTTCTCTCACCTGCCACAGCCGTCTGAATGCATCGGCCGCCGGTTGCGGCTGCCTCGACCGTGCCATGGTTCCGCGCCCGGGTGGCGAATCCCTCAGCGGCGGCGCCGGAGCCGTCTCCGCCTGCCACCACGAAGGGATACAATACTCTCCAGTGATTCTGGCAGGGAGGATTGTCGGTGGAACTGGCTCACACCATTGCCGCACTGCAGCGTGAACTCCGTTTGTCCACCGGCTCCGTGGTCTGGATCGCAACCGCCGAATCCGCGACCGCAGGACGGATTGCCGACCGGCTCACGGGGGTTCCCGGCGCATCGGACTACGTAGCGGGCGGCTGCATCGTCTACAGCAACGAGGCGAAGCGCCGTCTTCTCGGGGTTTCCGGGGAGACGCTGGCTGCTCACGGCGCGGTCAGCGCGGAGGTCGCAAGTGAGATGGCGGAGGGCGGACGGCACGCCCTGGGTGCTGACGTGTGCGTGGCCGACACGGGCATCGCAGGACCGGGAGGGGCGACGGCAACGAAGCCGGTCGGCCTCTTCTTCCTCGCTCTGGCGACTCCTTCGGGCTGCACGGTCACACGATTCCTGTACTCGGGCGACCGGGAAGGCAACAAGGAGGCCGCAACGCAGAGCGCGCTGAGTCTGCTGCGTGACTATCTGGTACAATGCTGCCACTCACAGGGGGCGAACGACCATGGCAGTCTTTGACGTTGCCAGCATCCGGAAGAGCGCGAAGGACGATTTCACCGCGACCTGGCTCTCGACGGCAGCGCTTGTGCCGAAGAACACGGCAGTGAAGCTGCCGGAGAAGGGAAGGTCGCACCCTGTCCGCGACCTGATGCAGCGTTTTCGTGAGGTGCTGCTGGCGCGCGGCCTCGACGAGGCCGAGAACCTCACCATCCTGCCGGACTCCGATGTCACAAAGCAGTACGGACCTGAGGCGCTCGTCATACTCGACCGGGCGTTCTACCTGGCGCAACTGCCCCGGCCCGAGATAGGTGTGAGCGCGCAGCGGATCCAGCAGGTCGAGAGCATCGTCGGCCGACCGGTTGACGTTGAGGAGCTTGGCGCCATTCTCCGGTCGTACAAGCGGGGAGACATCGAGGCGGACGATCTCATCGAGGCGCTGATGAAGCGGCTCAACATCCTGGACAACCAGGCGACGGACATCATCCAGCGGGTCTTCCCGGAGCTCTACAACCTGAAGCCCGTCCCGACCGACAAGACGCTGCGCAGCCATATGACGGCCACATGGTTCCACACCATGGCGGCGTTGCAGGACAAGGCGACCTATCCCGTAGCCCTGTTCTCGGTCGGCCCGCGTTACCGGAATGAGCAGCGCGAGGATGCGCACCACCTGCGGGTGCATCACACCGCGTCCATAGCGATAATGGACCCCGAGATGTCGCTCGAGGCCGGACGGGAGCTCACGTCGAGTATCCTCAAGGGGTTCGGCTTCGAGGAGACGAGGTTCGAGCAGAAGGCTGCCACATCGAAGTACTACACCCCCGGCCTCGAAGAAGAGGTCTTCGCAAAGTATCGCAACCGTTGGGTCGAGGTTGCCGACATCGGCATGTACTCGCCGGTGGCCCTGGCCAACTTCGAGATTCGGCACCCGGTGTTCAACGCCGGCATCGGCATCGAGCGAATGGCGATGATTCTGCAGGGTGCCGACGATATCCGGAAGCTGATGTATCCGCAATTCTCCGTCGTCGACTTCGGCGATGCCGAGATCGCCGCGGCGCTATCCTACATCTCAGCTCCCAAGACCGAGCGCGGCCTCAAGATAGCGAAGGCTATCGAAGGAAGCGCGCGGAAGCACAAGGACGAGATTGCGCCCTGCGAGTTCGTCGCGTTCAAGGACAACAGGGTTGAGGTCAAGCTCGTCGAGCGGGAAACCGGCAAGAAGCTGGTTGGACCCGCAGGCTTCAACGAGATATGCGCCGGGGACGGCACGATTTACAGCGACCTTCAGCCGTCGGGCGCGTACACGGGCATCAACTACATGCGTGGTGTGGCCATGGCTGCCGCGGCGATGGCGGAGGATGCTGCTGAACCCTGCCAGTTGCAGGTGAAGATGATACGGCACCTGTCGGACCTGAATCTCGAGTTGCCCGAAGCGGTGAGGCAGCACATCGAGCGTCAACAGAAGAAGATCGGAGTCGGCGGGGCGATGTTCGTCACAGTCGAGATCGCGCCCGTCGTACAGGGGTGATGCAGCATGGCGCAGCAGGACGGTGCAGAGAAGCTGGGTGCGTTGACACGGCCGCACAGGGGCATGATCAACATCATGCCTCTGCAGACAGGCAGCATACTGACTGAAGCTGCTCGCCGCGCCGTAGCGGAGTTTGCCGACGGCTATTCGGTGTGCGACTTCTGCCAGGGCCGGTTGAGCGAGATCGTCAACCCTCCGGTGAAGCAGTTCGTGCAGGAGCTGCTGCCCGAGTTCCTCGGCGCCGACGCTGCAACGTTGACGTACGGCGCCAGGGACGGCGTGTTCATGGTGCTGCATTCCGTGGCGAAGCCGGGAGACCCCGTGGTCGTCGACGGGAACCGGCACTACAGCACGGCGGTCGCCGCGGAGCGCGCAGGTGTAGAGCTGGTCGAGGTGCCGGCCTCCGATGCTCCCGAGTACCGCATCGACGTGGAGGCGTTTGCCCAGCCGATGCGCGAACGTCATCCGGCGCTGGTCATCCTGACTTACCCGGACGGCAGGTTCGGCAACCTGCCGGACGCGGCGCGTCTCGGCGAGATAGCAGCGGAGCTGGGCATCCCCTACCTCGTCAATGGCGCCTACGCCGTCGGCCGCATGCCGGTGAAGATGAGCGACCTCAAGGCTGACTTCCTCGTGGGCAGCGGCCACAAGAGCATGGCCTCCGCCGGTCCTTCGGGAGTGCTCGGCATGAAGGCGAAGTGGCGCGACGTAGTCCTGCGGCCTTCGGCGCGGCATAAGAACAAGGAAGTGGAATGCCTTGGCTGCACCATCCGCGGTGTGACGCTGGCAACGCTCATGGCGTCGTTTCCGGAAGTGCGCGAGCGTGTGAACCACTGGGATGAGCAGGTGGCGAAAGCGCAGTGGTTCTCCTCCGCGATGGAAGGACTCGGATTCGTGCAGCTCGGCGAGAAGCCCCACCGGCACGACCTGATGCGTTTCGAATGCACGAAGCTGTACGAGATCTCGCAGCGTGTGCGCGAACGCGGGTACTATCTGTACAAGGCGTTTGAAGAGCGGGGCATCTGGGGCATCAAGCCCGGCCAGACGAAGACGCTCGAGCTTTCGACGTATGCGGCCACGCGGGAGCAACTCGAGAAAGTGATTGCCGCGTTCAGCGATATCCTGTCGCAGTACCGCTAGTTCGCGGCGTCAGGCGAGGTCGGGCAATTCCATCGGGCGGGCGAGGCAGTTGTTCTTGAGCGTCTCGGCCTTGAGCTGCCTGAAGCGCTCGCGGAACTCGGGAGAGCGCAGGTCCTCGATTGTCATCAGCACCGCGTCTTCCTGGTTGTCGGAGTAGTAGTGCGGGCGTCTGCCTACCACCTCGAAGCCGTGCTTCCGGTACATGGCCTGGGCGCCGAGGTTCCTCTCTCTCACTTCGAGCGTGAGGAGACGCGCCTGCAGCTTGATGGCCATGTCGATGACCGAGAGCAGCAGCCCCTGTCCGATGCCCTGTCCCCTGTGCGGCTCCCTGACCGCGATGGCGATGATGTGGGCCTCGTCCAGCATCATCCAGAACCCCGCGAAGCCAACCAGCAACTCCTCGCCGGTGCTGGCCGGAGAGGGACGCAGCGGATTGTGCCGCAGCACGCGTGTCAACCAGGACTCCCGCAGCGCCCGGGAACGCCTCGGGGAGGGGATGCACGCGACGACGTAGTGAGCCATGGAGTTGTGCATCTCGCGGGCGTAGCTGGAGTAGGGACGAAAGAGAGACTCGGCCGGGAAGGATTCGTGGTCGATGGCGTAGACCTGGGGGATATCGGCCTCCGACATGGGTCGAAACAGGCAGGTGACCTGTGCCATCCTGCGCGATTGTAGCACGCGTCCAACCGCTGCGGGTGGTTGCGCCGGGGCGGGTCTGCTGCGATAATCGTTGACCGTGAGACAGTCGGTGGACCTGTCAGTTCAGCTTGCGCCCCGGAATCCCCGGGGACTTCGTCTGCGGAATCCCGTCATGCCCGCGTCGGGGACGTTCGGCTACGGGACGGAGTATTCCGAGCTGGTTGATGTCTCCGGACTGGGTGCGATAGTGACCAAGGGGGTCACGCTGACGCCGTGGGACGGCAATCCTCAGCCACGACTGTGGGAGACCGCCTCGGGCGTGCTGAACTCGATCGGGCTCGAGAACATCGGTGTGGAGACGGTGGTTCGGGAGAAGGCGCCGATGTGGGCGCAATGGCCGGTGCCGGTCGTCGTCAACGTCGCCGGCCACTCGGTGGATGAGTATGTGCAAGTTGCCCGAAGACTGGACCGAGTAGCAGGTGTCGCGGCGCTCGAAGTGAACATCAGCTGTCCGAACGTTTCCGAGGGCGGCATCGAGTTCGGCGTCAATCCGCAGGCCGCCGCCTCGCTTACTCATGCCGTGCGCGATGTCACGCGCCTCCCGCTGATAGTCAAGCTGAGCCCGAATGTGACCGACATCGCGGCAATCGCGTCGGCTGTCGCCGGGGCGGGAGCTGATGCCGTCACGGTCATCAACACGCTGCGCGGCACGGCCATCGATATCGAGCGCCGCTGCTTCCGCCTGGGTCGGCCTTCCGGCGGGCTTTCGGGTCCCGCCATCAAGCCGGTCGCTCTGCATATGGTGGCTGCCGTGGCGAGGGCGGTCGACGTGCCGGTCATCGGCTGTGGCGGCATCTCCACGGGTGAAGATGCCATCGAGTTCATCATGGCGGGCGCGGTTGCGGTCCAGGTGGGGACGGCCACGTTCACCGATGCCCGTGCCATGCTGGATGTCGTCGACGGCATCCGCGAGTTCATGCAGAGCCACGGCATCCGTGACCTGGCGAGCATCCGCGGCATGGTGCGGTCGTAGCAATCTGATGCGCCCTGCCGGCGCGTGAAGCAGGGGTGGACGGGTCCACCCGTCCACCCCTGTCCGTGAGTCTGTGTTGAGTCGCGACTACTTCTTCTCTTCCCGCTGCGTGAAGGCCTTCAACAGGTCGATCGGAAGCGGGAACAGTATCGTGTTCGTCTTCTCCGTGGCGATGGCGGTCATGGCCTGCAGATAGCGAAGATGCAGCGCTGCCGGGTCGGAGCTGATGAGCTTCGCGGCCTCGGCTAGCTTCGCGGCTGCCTGGAACTCGCCTTCTGCGTGGACCACCTTGGCGCGCCGGTCACGCTCGGCCTCGGCCTGCGCGGCCATGGACCGCTGCATGGATTCCGGCAGGACGACGTCCTTGACCTCGACGAGGCTGACCTTGACTCCCCACGGATTGGTTCCCTCATCCACCACGTTCTGGAGCTTCTCGTTGAGGCGCTCGCGACGAGCGAGCAACTCATCGAGTTCCGACTGCCCGACCACGTTCCTGAGGGTCGTCTGAGCAAGCAGTGACGTGGCCCTGCCGTAGTCAAGCACCTTGAGGATGGCGTCCGCCGGCTCGACAACCCGGAAGTACACGACCGCATCCACCCTGACCGTCACGTTGTCCAGTGTGATGCACTCCTGCTGCGGGACGTCCATGGTGACCACGCGCAGGTCTACCTTGCGGGCGCGCTCGATGAAGGGGATGATGAGCACCAGGCCCGGCCCCCTTAGCCCCACGAATCTTCCGAGCCGGAAGATGCCGGCCCGCTCGTATTCCTGGACTATCTTGATTGCCGAGGAGAGCACCATCAGGACGATGAGTGCGACGAACAGGTACAGTATCCACCCGAGATCAAACATCCTTGTCCTCCTTTGTTCGCACCTTCAGTGTGAGTCCGTCCACGGCGGTTACCAGCACCTTGCGTCCCACGTCGACACGTGGGGCGGATGAAACAGCATGCCATAGCTCGCCGTCCACAAGCACGGTGCCTTCCGGTGTGAGCGGTGTCCGAGTGATGCCTGTCTGGCCCACGAGCGTCTCTGCTCCCGCCGACAGCCTGCGCCGCTGGCTGCGGACGACGGCAATAATGGAGACCACGAGGAGGCAGGCCGCCGGCACCAGAAGGGCGACGAGCGGACCAGAGTAGATATCGGTATTCACCAGCATCCTTGACTCCTCATGCGGATCCCCGCTTGCGAACGTGCAACTGCATTCTGTCGACGGCCAGTATCGTGACCTCTTCGCCCTGCGAGACCGGCCCGCCCTCGGCGATTGCCGTCCACAACTCTCCTTCGGCCAGCACGGTGCCGCGCGGCGTGAGAGGAGTCCTGGCGACGGCGATCGAGCCGACCATGCCTTCGGCGCCGGTGGCCTTGCGCCGGCGCTGGCCTCGTATGATTGCGCCAAGTATGAAGATCGAGAAGGCAGTCGCGCCTGCGGCGACCGCCACGATGAGGCCCCTGTCTACGTGGATGCCAGGGCTCTTGCTGAAGAGCACGATGGAACCGAGCACAAGCGCGGCCACGCCTCCGGCCGTGAGAGCGCCGAACGACGTAGTGAAGTACTCGGCCACGAATAGCCCTATGGCAAGCAGCATCAGCGCCACGCCGCCCCAGTACGCGTTCAGCACTCCCAGTGCATAGAAGGCGAGGATGAGGCAGATGCCGCCGACTACACCTGGGAAGATGAGCCCGGGGCTCGATATCTCCGTTACGAGACCTATCGTCGCCAGCGTGAACAGGATATACGCTATGTTGGGGTCACTCAACACGTGCAGGAACCGCTCGAACCTCGTCATGTCAGCCGGCTCCTGGGCGGCGCCCGACGTGCTGAGGGTCACGATCTCGCCGCTGGCGAGTTCAACCTGGCCGCCATCGATGCTGTCAAGCAGTTCACTCAACGACGATGCTCGAATGTCGATGAGTCCGGCCTCCAGAGCCTCGACATCGGTGAAGGACTTGCTCTCAGTGACGGCGAGGGCCGCCTGTTCGATGTTGCGATGCCGGTCCTCGGCTATGGTGCGCATCCACCGTTCGGAGAACCGCGTGATCTTCTCCATCTGGTCCTCGGGTATCTCCTCTCCTGTCCCCGAGACCGGATGCGCCGCCCCGATGGTCGTACCCGGCGTCATGGCGGCGACGTGCGACGCGAGGGTGATGAACGTCCCCGCGGATGCCGCCCAGGCGCCTTTCGGGCTCACGTATGTGATGACGGGGACATCTGCGTTCATGATGGATGACACGATGTCCTCGGTTGCCGTGAGCAGACCGCCGGGCGTGTTGAGGCGGATGACGCAGGCTTCGGCGCCGGTCTCCTCCGCCATGGCGATGCCGCGCTCGATGTACTGCGCAACCACCGGGACAATGGTGCCTTCAACGTCCAGCACGACCACGCGGTCGTTGCTGTCCGCGGCCGCACTGCCCGCCAGTGAAGCCAGAGCGCAGCCGCTGAGCACCAGACAGAGGAGAATCCGCACCGTGCGCACGCTCGCCTCCCTCCAGACACCAGTATAGTGGAATGAAGCTGCCGGGACAAAGGCGCTTGACGGCGCCGGTTGCTGCCTCGCCACGTCGCATTGAAGCGGACAGCAGCATTCCTGTAGAATGACCGCGTTCCAACGATGGATACGCAGTCTGAGCCGCAGCTTCTCCACGGCAAGTGCCGGGGCATGCGCGACATGCTGCCCGGCGACATGTTGCGCTTCCGCCGGGTCGAGGACGCCTTCGTCGATGCCTGCCGTGCGTACGGATACGAAGAGGTGAAGCCTCCGACCATCGAGTACCTTCAACTGTTCACCGCACTCGGAACACTGACCCCGGCGATGGTGGGGCGGGTCTACTCGTTCCTGGACTGGGATGGATGGAGCGGTGAACGCGTAGTGCTGCGTCCGGATAGCACGATCCCGGTAGCGAGACTCTACGTCGAGAACCTTGCGCCGCGGTCGCCGGTGCGGCTCTTCTACGTGACCAACAGCTTCGTGTTCGAAGAGACGGGACGGAAGAACAGGGAGCGCTGGCAGTGTGGCGCGGAGTTCATCGGTGGAGCTCCCGTCGTCGCGGACGTGGAGATCGTGCTGCTTGCCTCCGACGTCATCGCCCGTCTGGGTCTCGAGGACGTGCGGTTTCAGGTGTGCCACGCCGGCCTGCTCAAGGCGTTGATCGACGAGCTTGACTTGAGTGCTCAGGATAAGGAGCATCTTGTCGAGAGCGTTCTCGAAGGTGACTGGAGGGGCCTCGAGGCGGCGGTTGCGGGCGTGGCCGATCGCAAGCGTTACCTGCCTCCGCTGCTTTCGCTGAAGGGCGTCTCGTCCGGATATCTGCAGAACGTGCGGGCATTGTCGGCGGGCGCGGGCCCGGAGTTCCGCAGGGCGCTCGACCAGTTCATCGAAGTGTCGTCGCTGCTCGATGAGCTGGAATGCAGCTACGAAATTGACATAACCGCCGTGCGCAGCTTCGAGTACTACACAGGCATCTGCTTCCAGCTCGTGTCGAGCGCGGGGGAGAAGGTAGGGGGCGGCGGGAGGTATGACGACCTCATCCCGCTGATGGGCGGCCCGAACATCCCTGCCTGCGGTTTCGCGCTCTACGTCGACCAGATGATGCTGCTGCTTGACGGCCGCGATGGCGGCACAGCCCGGGCCGCGGTCGTCTGTGATGACTCGTCGGCGGGCGCTGTCCGGCGCACCCTCGAGGTGGCGCGCGCCGTCCGTGCGGCGGGAGGCGTGGCAAGCGTGGGCATCAAACGCGGTCCTGAGTTCACCGGGCGGTTCCGCTGGGTCCTTCGTGTTGCCTCGGAGACCGCGGAGACTGTCGAGTTGACGGACTCCGAGACCAGGGAGCAGGTCACGTGTTCCATCGCGGAAGCGGTGGAGCGACTCGTGTCCTAGTATTCTATCGTGCAAGCCATCGGTCCTGACGGCATCCGTTTCGCCCTCCCCAAGGGAAGGTTCCTCTCCTCCGCCTCCGAACTGCTCGACGCGGCAGGAGTGTCGTTTGAGGACTACAGCTCGAAGACTCGGCAGTACCGCCTTCTTTCCTCCCGGTTCGAGTCGCTGTCCGCGAAGATCCTGCAGGAGAAGGACATCTCCGTGCATGTCTCGGTGGGCAACTACGACCTCGGTATCTGCGGTCGGGACTGGGTGAGGGAGATGAAGGCGAGGTACCCGGCCGCCGCACTCGTCGAGGTTGGATCTCTCCCGCTGAGGGAGGGAGCGGTCTATCTTGCGACAAGCGCCTACTCGGACCTGACCTGTCTCGAAGAGGTGAAGCGGTCGAACCGAACCCTGCATCTGGTCTCCGAGTATCCCGGCGTTGCCACGCTCCTGGCGGCCGAGCTTCGCCTCAAGAGGTTCCGCGTGTTTCCCGTCTGGGGAGCTGCCGGCGCGTATCCGCCGGAGAGCGCCGACCTTGTGGTGATGTGGGCCGGAGATGAGCGGGACCTCGTATCTCAAGGTCTCCGTCCGCTGAAGAAGCTGTTCGAGGTCGACGCGATGCTGGTGGCCAACTCCGGCTCTCTCTCTGCCAGGGACATGAGTGAGGTGCTGGCATGCTTCAGCGGGAGACTGGAAGTTGCCCGCAACGCCGGGGATGTCCCGGTTGCTGACGGTGGCGGACTGCCCCAGAGCGGGCTGCTCACTGCATGGCAGTCACGCGAGATACGGCTCGCCCTTCCGGACGGCCATCAGAAGACGCCCGCCGTTGAGTTGCTTGAACGGGCCGGCCTGGACGTGCCCGGCTACGCCGGCAAGACCTCCGAGAGGCGCCTGCTGCCCGGTATCGACTGGCTCGCCGTGAAGGTCATCCGCCCGCAGGACATGCCACTTCAGGTAGCGAGCGGGCATTTCGACCTCGCGGTCACGGGCCAGGACTGGCTGCATGAGCACCTGTGTGCGTTTCCTTCGAGCCCGGTCGTGGAGTTGCTCGACCTCGGTTTCGGCAAGGTTCGGGTGGTTGCCGCACTGAGTGAGGACGTGCCCGTCAGCACGACCGAGGAGCTGAGCCGGTTCGTCGCCCGCGGCGGCTTCCGCCCGTTGCGAGTCGCCTCCGAGTACACCAACATCGCGGACAGGTATCTTCGCGATAACCACATCGGCGCGTACAAGGTCATGCCGACCTGGGGCGCGAGCGAGGCGTTCCTGCCCGACGACGCGGATCTCCTTGTCGACAACACTCAGACCGGAAAGACGCTTGTCGAGAACCGGTTGAAGATCATCGAGGTGATTCTGCGATCGAGCGCATGCCTCATCGCAAATGCGGAGAGCCTCAGGGCGCCGTCGAAGAAGGCGAAGATCGACGAGCTTCGCGCGATGCTGGCGGGGGCGGTGAATGAGACGGGTTGACGGGTTCGCTGCCGCGGCTGAGCTGTTGCAGCGGGGCGACCCCCTCGATGCGCTGCGGGGACAGCCGGCGCTGCTCGATGGCATCCGGACGACGTTTGGCGAACCGCTCACGCCCGACCAGGTTGTGACGCGGATAGTCGGGGACGTGCGAGTGCGCGGAGACGCCGCCGTCATCCACTACACCAGACTTGTCTCCGGTGTGCATCTCACATCGCTCGAAGTGCCGGGGCGGGCGGTAGCTGCCGCCGCGGATGCGCTCGATTCGTCGTTGCTGGACGCGCTGTGCCTGGCGGCTTCACGCATCCGGCAGTTCCATCAGGCGACTGCTGTGCGTCTGGGAGTGTCCTGGGTGAGCGAGGAGCTCGGGCGCCTGGTCCTGCCGCTTCAGAGAGTAGGGCTGTACGTTCCCGGCGGACGGTACTCGTATCCCTCGTCCGTCCTGATGTCAGCGATTCCCGCGAAGGTTGCGGGGGTGAACGAGGTCATCGTTGCGACTCCACCCTCGGCCGATGGCACCGTCCCACCGCTGACCCTCGCCGCCTGCGCCATGGCGGGAGTCGACCGCGTCTTCGCTGTGGGGGGCGCCCAGGCGATTGCGGCGCTCGCCTACGGGACGGAGACGGTGCCGCGGGTGGACAAGATCTGCGGCCCTGGCAATGTGTTCGTGACGCTGGCGAAGAAGATGGTGTTCGGCTCGGTCGATATCGACAGCCTTGCCGGGCCGAGCGAAGTGCTCATCATCGCCGACGGCGCGGCGTCACCTGTCTGCTGTGCCGCAGATATCCTTGCTCAGGCGGAGCACGACCCTCAGACGGCGGTAGTCCTGCTGACGGACTCGTCACGTCTGGCGGACTGCGTTGAACGAGAGCTTGAGCGGCAACTGGCGCAGCTTCCGCCGGCGTCCGCTCCGGCCGAGGCCGTCGGGCGAGGCGTGCTGGGAGTTGTCGAGTCGCTTTCCGATGCCGTGAGGCTCAGCAATCAGTTCGCCCCCGAGCACCTGGAGTTGCTGGTCGGCGAACCGGCGGCGCTTCTCGCCGGCATCAGGAACGCCGGGTGCATCTGCCTGGGGGAGCAGTCGCCTGTGGTGATGGGTGACTACATCGACGGCCCGAGCCATGTGTTGCCGACGGGCGGTAGCGCCCGGTTCTCCTCAGTTCTGGGCGTGCACGATTTCGTCAAGTACTCGAGTGTTGCGCGACTTGGCGGTGCTACAATGTCCGACCTCGGACCGGCGGCAATCCAGATTGCGAGAGCCGAGAGGCTCGAGGCTCACGCGAGGGCGATCGAGGCGCGACTCAGGCGCGCCGGAGACACTCCCTCATCGTGACGAGGTGACGCGTGGATATCGATCGTGTTGAGGGCCTGATTCGACCCGGCCTCGCAACGATGCGCGGTTACGACCCCATCGAGCCCATCGATGTGCTCGAGAAGGAGCTGGGCAAGCGCATCGTCAAGCTCGACGGAAACGAGAACCCCTACATGTCGTCGCCCACGGCGCGCGACGTGCTGGCCCGCTTCCCGTACTACCACATCTACCCCGACCCGCTGCAGCGGAATCTGCGCGAAGCGCTCGCGGCCTACACGGGGTTCTCTCCTGAGAACATTGTGGCGGCGAACGGGAGCGATGAGATCATCGACCTCGTGCTGCGTCTGTTCGTGCGCGAAGGGCAGGAAGTGCTCAACTTCCCTCCGACGTTCGGCATGTATCCATTCCTGGTGACGGTGTGCGGCGGGACACTTGTGAACGTTCCGCGAAAGGGTGATTTCTCCCTCGATGTCCCGGGCGCCCGCGCGGCCGTGACTGCGCAATCGCGCGTTGCGTTCGTCGCCTCCCCGAACAATCCGACGGGAAGCGTTACCTCCGAGGCGGACGTGCGCGCGCTGCTGGACCTCGGGCTCATCGTCGCTGTCGACGAGGCGTACTACGAGTTCAGCGCCGGAACGGTTGCCGGCCTCGTTGCACAGCACCCGAACCTCGTCGTCATCCGGACCTTCAGCAAGTGGGCTGGTCTGGCCGGCCTTCGTGTCGGCTACTGCCTCTGCCACGAGAAGCTCGCGGGCCACTTCCTCACCATCAAGCAGCCTTACAACGTCAACGTGGCCGGAGAGGCTGCCG